>Ga0207421_10000732_pt1 | contig 42422 bp, 37 predicted proteins | sample SodLakKL_010_SED_4_FD_187542 | JGI IMG/M metagenome (GOLD analysis project Ga0207421, IMG submission 187542) | Alkaline sediment microbial communities from Lake Tanatar, Kulunda Steppe, Russia - 8KL_010_SED (SPAdes) (version 2) | ecosystem: Environmental > Aquatic > Non-marine Saline and...
AATGATGATGATCGCCGCAGCTGCAGTGATGCCGCGCACGGCCCAGCTGGTGAGGATGAGTCCCAGGGAGGCGGCCAGTTCCTGGAGAATCCAGAGAGAAGCGATTCCCACAAGAACACGGAATGCATTGGTGCCCTGGAAGAGAACGTAAAGGCGGAAAAGGATGTAACTGTTGATGAGGATGTCAACGACGTCTTGCCAGCGGACTGTGGTGAGAAACTCGAGAAGATTGCTCATGGATCAGTCTGTGATGCTGAATCGAAGGACTTTGAACACTTGACCGTTCTCGTCGGTCACCTCCACGCGCCAGGGTCCCTTGTCCGTCTCCCTTATTTGGATCATGCTGTAAGTGGACCACCGCGGTGGATAGAGGCGAAGCCGGGTTTGGGTGCTGAGTTCGTCCCGATGGTACCAGCGGTGGTGGATCATCGTGGGTTCGGGCACCGGGTCGAAAGCCGTGAATGCGGACACCTGGCCCACAGAAGCGGAAAAAATCGTGGCAGGCCGAAGGGGTTTCAGGTTTTCCACGCGCTCACACATGGTGGATTGAGCCAGGGTGAGGGTTTGCCGGGCCACTTCGTTGGTTTGACTCTCGTGAGAGCCAACGGCATTCTCGTTTTGTGCCCCGGCCGATGGACCTTCTTTGAAAGGCACCGGCATGAAGGTCAGAAGGATCAAGCAAAAGACTAGAGACCATCTTCTCCAAAACATTCCAAGTGTTCCTCCGGAACAGCTTTATGTGATCGGTGGGTTTTTTCAAGACGGGATGAGACAAGCCGACCGAAAATGCAGTGGGGTTTTCAAGCTGATGTTCATCAAAGTCTTGGATTTTGATCTTGAATCCATTAGAGAATAGCATGCCCCCTAGGTTCGTCAAGAAATTTTGTTGTTTGCCACCTTGCAATCCATTGGGGAAAACACCCGAAAGCCGCTGGTTGAGGGGATGTGTTTGGAGGGGTTCTCAGGACGTTTTCCGTTCTTTTTTTGACAAACATGACCCATGTCTTCACTCTGTCCTTGCAAGTGGTTGACTTGTTCATGTGCATGGATTATTAAGAAATTTCAAACTAAGCAAACAGTCTGCACAAGGATGAATCCAGAAATGCCACTGAACGCAGCAGCGGCCGCCGCACATATCTCAGCCTGTGTGACGGTCGGAATCGCATCTTCATAAGAGGGAGACTTCTTCGACGCCATGGGCCGGGACATCGCTCATGGTGTTTTTTAACCCCTGAGCCGATGGGCCGGGGGTTTTTTTGTTCGGGACGCACAGGACTTTCAAAAACGGGAGTTCATTATGTCTGAAGATTCCATCGTTCGTTTTGCTCAGCGCATGGACCAGTTGCCGCCCTATCTTTTCGGCATGATCAACAACACTCGCATGCAAAAGCGGTCCGAAGGGCACGATGTCATCGATCTGGGTATGGGGAACCCGACCGATCCGGCACCCGATGCCGTCACACAGAAACTTTGCGAGGTCGTGCAGGATCCCAAAAGCCACCGCTACCCTGTCGCAGCTGGCTTGCGAAACCTCAAGCGGGAAATCGCCAAGTACTATCGCCACGATTACGGGGTCTCACTGGACAGTGAGTCGGAAGTCCTGTGCACCATTGGATCCAAAGAGGGCATTTCGCACATCTGTCTGGCCCTGCTGGGTCCCGGTGACACGGTTCTTGTTCCCACTCCCGCATTTCCCATTCATATCTACGCAGCCATCATTGCCGGTGGAAACGTGATCCGCGTCCCTCTTGCCGATGAGGAGGCCTTTCTCGAAAGGATTGCCACCATGTGTCAGTCCCTGTACCCCACTCCCAAAGTCCTCATTCTCAATTATCCCCACAACCCCACTTCGGCAGTGGCTGACATCGACCTTTTTCGTGAGGTCGTCAAGCTCGCCAAAAAGTACCGGTTCATGGTGATCCATGATTTTGCGTACTCAAGAATCACCTTCGACGGATATGTGGCCCCCAGTTTCCTGCAGGTGGAAGGTGCCCGGGAGGTGGGGGTTGAGTTCGGGTCTTTTTCCAAATCCTACAACATGGCCGGCTGGAGAATCGGATACTGTGTGGGCAACCGGGAAATGATCGCGGGCCTTGCCAAGATCAAGGGATACTATGATTATGGCATTTTTTCCGCCATCCAGATCGCCGGTATTGTGGCCCTTCGCGACTGCGCTTCCGAGGTGGAGCTTCAGGCCAGGATTTACGAGCAACGGCGGGATGTTCTGTGTCAGGGGCTGAAGCGGCTGGGATGGCCCATCAATGTTCCCAGGGCGGGAATGTTTGTCTGGGCAAAAATTCCGGAACCTTTCGATCAGATGGGTTCGCTGGAATTTGCCATGAAGCTGCTGGAGCACGCCAATGTTGCCGTTGCCCCCGGAATAGGATTCGGGGAAGAGGGGGAAGGCTATCTGCGCCTGGCCCTCGTGGAAAATGAGCATCGAATTCGCCAGGCAATCCGGCAGATTGGCAAGTTCATGCGCACGGTGGGCCAGAGCCACATGGTCCCCCATGGGGAAGAGGTCACCTCCATTGCCGGGTCATGAGTGGGGACAAGTCACGGTGGAGTGTGCTTTCGGGCTCTGAAAACGTCAAACCTGGAGCCGACCCCTCGTTTTTGGGCCCCATTTCATCTTTTCCGGGGATCATTTGCGGGCGTGCCCTGTGAGAGGTGGAAAAACTTTTCTTTGGGAAAAGAAAATGAATCGACGCTATCCTGACAAGCCCATGGTGGGAGTGGCGGCTGTCATTTTCAGGGAAGACCGTGTGCTCCTCATAAAGAGGGGGCGTCCTCCCGCATATGGAAAATGGTCTCTCCCCGGTGGACTGGTGGAATTGGGTGAATCCCTGAAAGACGCCCTGCAGAGGGAGGTGTTTGAGGAGGTTGGCCTCGAAGTTCGGGTGCAAGACCTTGTGGCCGCCCTCGACCGGGTGATCAGGGATCCCCGGAACGAGATCGAATACCATTATATCCTTTTGGATTTCTTGTGTGTGGCCGGGAGGGGAGAGCCGGTCCCCGCCAGTGACGTTCTGGCCTGCCAGTTCGTGTCCCTGTCCCTTCTTCATGAATATGGCATGACGGAAGGGACGGAGGAAGTCATTCGCAGGGTCTACGAGCGAACGCGGGGCCAGTCGGTCCCCGTCTATGATCCTCTCCTGTGACCGGTGACCGGGTTCTTCCTTTCTGGAAGCACCGGACCCCATGCCCTCCCGGTCTTTTACTGTTTCCTCTTTCCGCCCTTTTCCCTGCTCCCTTTGCCACAGCCTTTTGAGCTTGCCGGGTTTACAGTGGCTCATCTTCTGGAAGCAGGAAATTCCTCCCCTTGCTTCTTTGCTCTCGCCTTCATGGGGGACACAACTTTCTTGACTTTGGGAGTGGTCTGTGGTTTATGACGGACCAGTCCGTCACGAAAAAGGAAGAAGGGGAAAGCGTGTCGAAAGAGAGCAGGCACCATGCGCTGAGGAGCCTTTGCAAAAAAAGTGGCCAGGGCAAGAAGCTGGCAGAGGGGCTTCAGGGGCTCTGTGAGGAAATGCTTGGGCAGGACGGGGATCACGAGAGTGTTCTGGAAGAAATGATCCATTGGTACCTCCTCATTCGGGAGCTGTCCCGTCAGGGTGAACTGCCCTCCGATTTCTCCCTTTCCCATGTGAACTCCTGTTTTCTGAAAGTGGCACAGGGCAGAGGCATCGACGGGGAGGTTTTTTTCTCCCGGGTGATGGAGGGAGTGACCCTGGAACGGGGAGCCCTCGAGGCCCACCCGGGGCCCAAAGCGGCCACCCGCAACAAGATCCTTGATGCGGCGCTGGATGTTTTCTACGGAAAAGGTTTTCACCTGTCGACGGTGGATGAAATCGCCGAGCGTGCAGGAGTGGGCAAGGGAACCCTCTATCGCTATTTTGCCAACAAGGAAAAGCTTTTCAATGAGTTGGTTCAGGTGCGTCTTCAGGAGCTTGAAAGAAGTGCGATGGAAGTGCTCAATGGGGATGACGACGTTCTCACCATGATCACCAAATATCTTCGCATTTATTTTGAGTTTTTTGACCGTAACAGCCGCTTGTACCGGCTCATCGTTCAGGAGCGCATGGAGGTGGGAAATGCGGTGGAGGATCTGTACTTCAGGCGGGTCATGCGCCGCATTCCTGTTTTGAAGCGCAAGATACACCTGGCAAGCCAGCAGGGGGTTTTGAAGGAAATCGACTTCAACACCGTTTTCTACGGTGTCATGGGATTCATGCATGGGGTCATTCAGAAGTGGCTGGCCCGCGAGTGCTCCTATTCCCTGGTGGATGAACTGCCAGGGGTTGTGGAAGTGCTATTCTATGGTTTTGTCAACACATCCAAAGATGAACAGCAACTGTCAAAAACTCTGGGAGGTTAAATTCAAATGAGCGAAATGCAGAAAAAAGTTGTGGATATCATTGCCAATCAGCTGGGTGTCGAAAAGGAAATCATCACTGCCGAAGCCAGTGTGGTGGATGACCTGGGGGCTGATTCACTGGATGTGGTGGAGCTGGTGATGGCCCTGGAGGAAGCGTTTGATCTGGAAATTCCCGATGAGGACGCAGAAAAGATCAGAACCGTCAAGGACATCTTCGACTATCTGGAATCCCACTCCAAATGATTGAAAAGACATGTGGGAGAAAAGGTTCTTTTGTCCCACATGTTTTGCCTTTTAAAGCTTTTCCCCCGAAACATCCTCTCACCTCAGGATTTCTTTCTCCTCGTGCTGCGCCTGCTCCCCCAGGTCGGGGGCTCTGGAGTTGACCAGGGTGCTTTTCAGTGTCCAGAAAACACTTTTGAAGTTTTCATCAAAGTTGCCCGGAGAAACCCTGCCCATTTCTATGAATTTTATGATGATTTCTTTGGAGAGGCGCAGAAGCTTTTCATCATCGGGATGCATTGTTTCACCTCCGGCTGTCATGTCTCTGTGGCCAGGTCACCTTCCGGGCCCTTGAAGCCCGCCCATGCAGATGCTTCCAGAAGGGGTCCTTCAATGGGTTACGGGAACCCGGAATATCCTGAGGGGTGGGCCCTGCAGCGTGAAAAAGCCTCTGCTCCTTGGGGAAGGCCGTGGTTTTCAGCAGAGGCTTTTCGGTGGAGTTTTTTGGAATACCCTTGAAGGCATCCCCATTTCCACAGAGATTTAGTAGCACGAAAAGCCCCTCGAAGCAACAAGCCCCTTTCACCCTCTTCATGTGGCCCTGTTCTCCCTCAATGTTTTTAGCGGCACTAAAATTTCAGAATCTCTTGGATTTTTCTGCCAGCTCATGAGTTTCCGATTATTTGCATTGCAGCAGGATTAGCGTTTGACAGTGAAGTATGGGGGTGCTAGATAGGAAAAAAAGTGGGAAAAAGTGGGAAAAAGGGGGCAAGGTGGGAATCCTCAAGAAGCCATTTTTCAGAGGTCAGTCAGAAAACCGGCTGGACGCCAAGGGGCGGCTGAGAATCCCTGCCAAGTACCGTGAAGTCCTGCAGCAGCACTATACGGATGCGCTGATCATCACCAAGAGGGACCATTGTCTGGTGGCTTATCCGCCTGAAACATGGGAGCTCATTGAAGAAAAAGCAAGCGAACTTTCTCTGGTTTCTCCCGACTCTCACGCCTACCTTCGAATGCAGATCTCCTATGCTGAGGAATGCGAATTTGACAGCAAGGGTCGTGTCCTGATTCCTCCTGCCTTGAGGGCAGAAGGGCGCCTCAACACCCATGTGGTTCTTCTTGGAACGCTCAAGGGCTTTGAAATCTGGGACAAAGTCCTGTGGAGCGCCTACAGGGAGGAAATGAAGGAAAAGGAAAACTATCAACGCTACACTGATTATGCGGCTTCTTTTGGCCTGTAGGATGCCATGCGAGAAACCTCTGCCCAAGAACATGTGCCCGTCCTTGTGAATGCGGCAATGGACCACCTGAACTGCCGTCCGGGTGGCTTCTACGTTGATGGCACCCTGGGGGGAGGGGGCTACGCCCGAAGGATCGTCAAAAGCATCAGGCCCGGAGGAGTCCTGCTGGGTGTGGATTGGGATTCTGACGCTGTTTCCAGGGTGCGGGCGAGTCTTGATGAGCCTTCAGTGCGGGTGATTTTGAAAAAGGCGAGTTTTGCCCGGTTGCACCAAATCCTGCCCGAGCTGGAGCTGGGGCAGGCCGATGGAGTCGTGCTGGACCTGGGGGTTTCAAGCTTTCAGTTGGAAGATCCCCGCCGCGGATTCAGCTTTTCCAGGGAGGGGCCTCTGGACATGCGCATGGACACGGAAATTCCCCGATCTGCGGCCGACCTTGTGAACACGCTCAAAGAAGCGGAACTGGCCAGGCTGATCTTTCACCTGGGAGAGGACCGCTGGGCCAGGCGCATTGCCAGAGCCATCGTGTCCCAAAGGAAAACTCAGCCTTTCACCACCACTCTGCAACTGGCAGAACTGATCAGGGGGGTGGTGCCAGGAACAGAAAAAAAATGGCGAATCCATCCCGCGACCCGTACCTTTCAAGCTCTCAGAATCGCTGTGAATGACGAGCTGAAAGCACTTGAGGATTTTCTGGAGCATGCTCTGGAGCTCCTCAAGCCGGGAGGGAGGCTCTGCATCGTGGCCTTTCACTCGCTGGAAGATCGACTGGTCAAGGAAAGAATGAGACGATGGAGCAAGGATTGCCGGTGCCCCGTGAGCCTTCTTCAATGCCAGTGTGAAGGGCGTCCCCTCGCGAGGTTGCTCACGAAAAAGGCGGTGAAGCCCGGCGAAGAAGAGACGAATCGCAACCCCAGGGCTCGAAGTGCCAGGCTCAGGGCAGTGGAAAAGCTGTGATGGAAAGGGGCGTTGCTGCCTTCTGTTTTCTTTCGGCGGGACCAGCGCCAGGCCGGATGTTTTTTGTGCACAGATTTTAAAAAAAACAGGGTTTTGTCACATATGGGGGAAAGAAAAGCGAACAGCAATGAGCACATGAAGGGACTGACGGTCGCTTTTCGGGAGAGTTCTCCCCATAAAAGTCTGCTTTTGTTGGGCATTCTTGGGGTCGGACTGGCCATTTTTTCCCTGATCTATGTGTGGCTGCATGTGCAGCAGGTCCAGTTCAATTATCAGCTGGCACGCTTGTATGGGCAGCATGAGCAGCTGCTTGAAACTCAGAGGAAGCTTCGCCTGGAATGGGCACAGTTTGGGGATCCCTATCTGCTGGAAGAATTGGGCCGCGAGAGGTTTGAACTGAGCCCTCCCCCAAAGAGCCGCAGATTCATGATGCAAAATGGAGTCAACCCCTGATTCAGCGCCATGTGATTTTCAGATTCCTTCACTCTCCTTTTCCGCCTCGTCCTGTGAACAGCGTTTCTCGAAGAGAGTCCGCGACCCGGGTTTCAGGGATCACCAGAAAACTTCCGCAAGGTTTGCTCTCCAAGGGGTGAGAAATCCTGGCGAGGGTTTGTGTCAGCTTGGTTTGGTTCGCATGCGCGAGCGCTTTGGAAGGATGCGACGACGTGAGTGCCCGCAAGGCCGAAAAAATTCTGAACCGCCGCTACTGGCTTTGTCATTGGTTTTTTTATGCGGCAGTGGTTTCGGGTTTCAGTCTCGTGATCTGGAAAGCGGTGGGTCTGCAGATCATGGAGCACGCCACCTGGGCGGAACGGAGCAGGGCGCAGGTTCAGACCACTCTTAAGGTTCCCAGCTACCGCGGCTCCATTTACGACAGCCGCGGCCGTCTCCTTTCTTACTCGGTGCCGCAACCCTCTCTCTATGCGGATGCTCAGCATGTGGAAGATCCTTTGCAACTGGCCAGGAGCCTCTCCGGCATTCTGGGAGACTGTGAAAAGAATCTGGCGGCTAAACTCAAATCGCAACGACGGTTTGTCTGGCTCAAAAGGCAAATGACCGATGCGGATGCCATGCGGGTGGAGGCCCTCGGGGCTCGGGGGCTCGGGTTCACCAGAGAATACAAGCGCTTTTATCCCTACCGCCAGCTTGGGGGACAGGTCCTGGGCTTTGTGGGATTGGACGGGGAAGGCCTGGAAGGGCTTGAGAAGATTCATGATGACTTTTTGACAAAAGACCACAGAGTTTTCGGGCAGTTGAGGGATGGGGGCAGGAAAAGCCTCTGGCATGCTCCTGAGCCGCCTCCGCAGCCTCGCGAGTCATGGGGGCTTCAGCTGAGCCTGGATGCTTTTCTCCAGTACGTTGCCGAGCATGAACTGGAGAAGGCGGCTCTCAAATACCAAGCTGCAGCCGGTCAGATTGTGGTGCTCAATCCCCGCACCTTTGAAATCTATGCCATGGCTAACTGGCCGTCCTTTGATCCCAATCTGCCGGGCAGGACAAGTGCTTCTCACTGGAGGAACAGGGCGATCACCGATGCTTTCGAACCAGGATCCACCTTTAAGGTTTTTCTGATGGGGGCCGCGCTGGAAGAAAAGGTCGTGACCGTGAATGACCGCATTTTCTGCGACAATGGAAGGGGTCGCGTCGCAGGGCACACGATCAGGGACGTTCGCCCTCACGGCTGGCTCACTGTGCCGGAAGTGATCAAGTACTCGAGCAACATAGCGGCGAGCAAGATCGCACTGGAACTGGGCAGGGAAAAATATGCCGGCTATATCCGGTCCTTTGGTTTCGGGAGTCCGACCAATATCGATTTGCCCGGAGAAATCAAGGGACTGGTGCGCCCCGAAGGAAAATGGCGCCCCATTGATCTGGCCACCACCGGCTTTGGACAAAGCATAGGTGTGACGGCGCTTCAGTTGACGGTGGGCATTGCCTGCATAGCCAACGGGGGAGAGTTTTCGGAGCCCGTCCTTGTTCGTCGCCACGTGAATTCTGACGGGACAGTGTTGGATGCCCGCGACTCCCGGTCGCGACGGAGAGTGCTCAGCCCGTGGACTGCCGGGCAGGTGACACAAATGATGCGCCTGGTCACGGAAGAGGGAGGAACGGGCGTGAATGCGGTGCCCGAGGGATACACCGTGGCCGGAAAAACGGGAACGGCCCAGGTGGTGGACCCGGAAACGGGTCGTTATTCTTCAGACCGCTACACGTCATCTTTTACAGGATTTGTGCCCGCAGAAGACCCGAAACTGGTCATCACCGTGGTGATTCAGGAGCCGCAGGGGGCCATCTACGGAGGCGCTGTGGCTGCTCCCGTGTTTCGCGAGTTTGCCGCAAAGGCCTTGCCCTATTTGGGAGTGATGCCTTCCAATTTTGAGCGAGTGCCGGCAGAGGGGTTTCAGTGGGCCGGTTCAGTTGCCGGTGGTGAAGGAAGGGGTGAGGAGGAGCTGTCTCAGGAAACTTCCCGCTCTCAGGACAGGGAATCATGGGGCAGGACGAGGATCAGCCGTCCCATGCCCTCGTTTGTGTACAGCTATAAAAGAGACAAGGACAGGGGCCTTTCGGGGGAATAGCTGGTCTCCCCCTGGGTTTTGAGGGAACCGGGTGTGCGGACAGTGAAAACTTTGCAGCAATTGTTTTCAAATGTTGAAATTGCGGAGACTGACGGGAACATGGATGTGCCCGTGAGGGGCCTGGCCTATGACAGCCGAAAGGTCACGGAGGGGGATCTGTTTGTGGCCGTCAGGGGAGCGAAGCAGGACGGCCATCGATACATAGCCCAGGCAATTCGTAAGGGTGCCGCTGCGGTCGTCGCGGAGGAGCTGCCACGGGAGCCTCTGTCCGTGACCGCTGTGCTTGTCCCCGACACGCGACGCGTTTTATCCACCCTGTCAGCAAAATTTTATGATCACCCTTCCAGGCGTCTCTGTCTCATTGGAGTGACGGGAACCAATGGAAAAACCACCACCACCCTGCTCCTGGAGAGCATCCTCAGGGAAGCGGGCTGCAAAGTGGGGGTGATCGGAACACTGGCATACCGCTGGGGCGGAAAGGAGTTGCCGGCTCCCATGACGACTCCCGAGTCTCCGGATTTGCAGGCTCTGCTGCATGAGATGGTTCAGGATGGAGTGACCCATGTGCTGATGGAGGTTTCTTCCCATGCGTTGGCTTTGGGGCGCGTGGATTCATGCATATTCAAGGCCGGAGTTTTCACAAACCTTTCGCAGGACCACCTGGACTTTCATGAAACCATGGAAGAGTACTTTGCAGCCAAAGCCTTGCTGTTCAAGGAAATACTGCCCGCGGGAGGCGAGGGGTTCGTGGCCGTGGTCAATGAAGATGACCCTTTTGGCAGCCGTTTGTCCCAATGGCTGGAGTCGGGTTTGTGGAGCTTCGGCGTTTCCTCGGAGAATGCCACCGTGCAGGCCCGCCAGGTGGAACTGAGCGGGAGGGGAATTCGTGCCCTTTTCTCCATGCCCGGCATGGAGATGGAAGTGGCTTCGCCTCTGCTCGGACGGCTGAACCTTTACAATCTTTTGTGTGCTGCAACCACCTCCCTCGCCCTTGGCATGAAACCGGCGGATGTCCGGAGAGGCCTTGAAAAAATTTCCCATGTGAACGGAAGGCTTCAGAGGGTTGCCGTTCCCCCGGATTTTGACGGTGTGGTGGTGGTGGACTATGCCCACACGCCTGACGCTCTGGAAAAGGCACTGGAGTGCCTGAGGGAAATGACGCGGGGAAGGCTTTGGGTGGTCTTCGGCTGCGGGGGTGACCGTGACCGCAGAAAACGCCCCCTCATGGGACAGGTCGCAGCCAGGGCGGGAGACCTGGTGGTTTTGACCAGCGACAACCCCCGCAGTGAAGTTCCTGAACAAATTCTCCGTGACATAGAAGCCGGAATCAAAATGGAGAGGATGCCCCTGCTCGATCCTGGCGATGCATTCACCGCCGCAAGGGGATATGTGATGGAAGGGGACAGAAGAAAGGCCATCGAGTTCGCCCTCTCCCGCGCCAGGCCCTACGATGTGATCCTCATCGCCGGAAAAGGGCATGAGACGTATCAGCTGGTGGGAGACAAGGTTCTTTCCTTTGACGATCGGGAAGTTGTGGTGAGCTGTTTCAACTCCCTCAAGCGCAAGGTTTCATGAGGTGGAAAAAGTCATGACATGGACTGTTGAAGACGTTCTCGCCGCCACTGAAGGGCGTTTGCTCCAAGGGGATGCAAGGCAGGTCCTCACGGGCATCAATACGGATTCCCGCTCTCTGGAAAAGGGCGAGTGTTTTGTTGCTCTCAGGGGTGAAAACCATGACGGCCATGATTTTTTGGCTTCAGCGGTGAATCGCCGGGCGGGAGCCCTGGTGGTGGATGACAGGGGGTGGCAAGGGCCCTCCCTCTTCCACGGGAAGGTGGCCGTCATCCAGGTCTCCGATACGTTGGAAGCCCTTGGAGCCCTTGCCCGGCACCATCGCCGCCTTCATGCCGTGACCGTTGCGGGCGTCACGGGGAGCAATGGAAAGACGAGCACCAGGGAGATGGTGAGCTCTATTTTGTCCCGGAATCATCGGGTGCTCAAAAATCATGGGAATTTCAACAACCTCGTGGGTGTGCCTCTCACCCTTCTGTCCCTGACGCCTGAACACGACGTAGCGGTCGTGGAAATGGGAATCAATGTCCCGGGGGAAATGTCCCGGTTGGCAGCCATGGCTGAACCTTCTGTGGGGCTGATCACCAATGTGCATCCCGCGCACCTGGAAGGGCTGCGTTCTCTGGAAGACATCGTGCGGGAAAAGGGGCTCCTGTGGAAGAAACTGCCTCCTGAGGGCACAGCCATCGTGAACCTGGACGATGAAAGGCTCGTCCCTTTGGCCGGGGAGTTGAGCTGCAGAAAGGTCACTTTTTCTCTGAACAATCCCCGGGCGGATGTTCATCTCAGGGGAAAAGTGAACCTGGATGAAAAGGGAAGCCGATTCTCGCTGGAAATACAGGGGAAATCAATGGAAGTCTTCCTTTCGGTGCTCGGGCTGCACCAGGTGCGGAACGCCGTGGCCGCTGCCGCCACCTGCACCGCGTTGGGGGAATCCGCCGACACCATCGTGGCGGGCATTCATGGTCATGAGCCCGTGCGACAGAGAATGCAGACCCATCGTCTTCCGGGTGAGGGTCTTCTCATTGATGATTCTTACAACGCCAATCCCGCATCCATGCTTGCGGCTCTGGAGACTTTGGCCGCGGGCAGTGGATCCAGGCCTTCGGTGGCCGTTTTGGGTGAAATGCGCGAGCTGGGAGAGACCGGCCCCGCGTTGCACACTCAAATGGGGCATGACGTTTTCCGTTTGGGAATTGAGCGTCTGATCACTCTGGGTCAACTGGGAAAATGCATCGGTGAAGGAGCCATTGCAGCGGGAATGGATTCTTCCCGCTGCATCCATGCGGAGAGTCACGAGGCCATACTGAATCATTTGAAGAGCATGGGCATGGATGGGATTTGGGTGCTGGTGAAGGGTTCACGGGGCATGCGCATGGAGCGTGTTGTGGAGGGGATACTGGCGCAATGAGTTTCAGTCACGCACAAAAAAGCCTGGGAGGAAAATACACCCTGGTGGTGGGTCTGGGTGTTTCCGGCCTTTCGGTGTGCGAACTCCTGCGTCGTCAGGGGGAGCCGGTGATCGCCACAGACCTTCGTCAAAGGGAACATTTTCGGGGAGAGCTGGATTCACTGGAAGCACTGGGTTGCGCGTTCCGACTGGGCGAGCATTGCCTGGATGACTTCTTGTCCGCAGACCTGATCATTGTGAGTCCGGGAGTTCCCCTGGACCTCGAGCCCCTCATGAAAGCCCGGCAGCAGGGAGTCCCCATTGTGGGCGAACTGGAGTGGGCCTGGCGACAGGTGAATCTGCCCACTGTTGCGGTGACGGGGACAAACGGCAAGACGACCACCACTCACCTCATCGGGGAAATCTTCAGGGCAGCGGGCAGGAAAGTGTTTGTGGGGGGAAACATGGGCACGCCGTTGAGTCAATGGATCCTCCATGGGGAGCCGGCGGAAGTCCTGGTTCTGGAAGTGAGCAGTTTTCAGCTGGACACGGCCACGAGCTTTTCCCCTTGCGTGGGCGTGCTTCTCAATGTGACGGAAGACCACCTGGACCGTTATGAAAGTTTCGAGGCCTACGCAGCGTCCAAGTTCTCCCTCTTTTCAAGGCAGCGCCCCCGGGACCGTGCCATCCTCAACGGGGACGATCCCGTCTGCCGGCGCATGTTGTCTTCCGTTCCGGGTTCCGTGCTCCTTTTCAGCAGAAATGACCCCCGGGCCCACGCAAAAATTCAAGGCGGACGTTTGGTGGCTGCCGTTCCGGGTGAAGTGTCCGTGGAGATTGACCTGCAGGGCTGCCGGCTTCACGGAGTCCACAATGAAGAAAACATGCTGGCTGCCGCATTGACGTGTCTCGCCATGGGGGTGCCCCTTCAGGCCCTGAGGGAAGTGCTGGGCGGTTGCCGGGGCCTTCCCCATCGGTTGGAATGGGTTCGTCGGTGGAGAGGCATTGATTTTTATGATGATTCCAAGGGGACCAATGTGGGGGCGGTCATCAAGGCAGTGGAGAGTTTTGACCGGCCCCTGCTGCTCCTTCTGGGAGGCAGGGACAAGCTGGGCTCCTATGAATCGCTGGCCCGGGTCCTTAAAGATCGGTGCAGGGGAGCTTTTGTGTACGGGGAATCGAGGGCCCGCATCGCGTCAGCCCTTCAGGGGGCTGTGACGACCCGTTCTTTCCGGGGACTGGAAGAAGCCTTTGAGGCTGCTGTCAAAGTGGCCCGGGGGGGCGATGTGGTGCTCCTCTCTCCCGCATGTTCTTCATTCGACCAGTATTCCGACTACAAGGAGCGAGGCGACCACTTTCAGAAGCTAGCGGCGCAACTGGGCGCGTGATGCACATGGGTAGGGGGCAATGGAAGGAAGAAGCCTGCCCCGGGTCACGCTGCAGGCAAGTCCATGAAGAAGGGTGTGTGACATGAGTCCGGCCAGAGAGGCATTGGAAAAATCCGCGGCTGTTTCCCGAAAAGGCAGGGATGCCCGGGAAACGGGGGAAAGGATGTGGCCTGTTTTGCCGACTCACGTTCAGCTGTGGCTCCAGGTTTCCTTCTTGATTCTTGCAGGGCTCATCATGATCTACTCCTCCAGCTCCACGATGGCCCTTCAAAGGTACGGAGATTCAGCCTACTTTCTCAAGCGTCAGATGATCTGGGTTTTTCTCGGTGTGGGCATGATGATTGTGTTTTCGAGAATTCCCTACGAAAAATACAAGGCATGGATGGGGCCTCTCCTCCTGGCATCTCTGGCGGCTTTGATTCTTGTCTTGATCCCTTCCATCGGCACGGAGGTCAACAACGCACGCCGATGGTTCCGTCTCGGTTCCTTTCAGTTGCAGCCTGCGGAATATGCAAAAGTGGTTTGGATCATTTATCTGAGTGCTTCCATTTCCAAAAAACAGGACAGAATTGACCAGTTCAGCGTTGGGTACCTGCCCCATGTTGCCCTGTGTGGAATTTTTTCCGCTCTCCTTCTCCAGCAGCCAGACTTTGGCATGACCGTCATAGTGGCCTTCATGACGGCCGTGATGCTCCTGGCGGGAGGCGTGCCCTTTTTATATCTTTTTTCTGCCGTCCCCATCGCCGCAGTGGCGGCCTACAAGTTCGTCTATCTGGTGGGCTATCGCTGGGAGAGGGTCACCGCATTTCTCGATCCCTGGACGGATCACCTGGCGTCCGGGTATCAACTCATTCAAGCCTGGATTGCCGTGGGCTCCGGCGGCCTCTGGGGAAAAGGGTTGGGTGCGGGTCACCAAAAGCTTGGCTACCTGCCCGAGGCTCACACGGATTTCATCCTGGCCGTCATCGGAGAGGAAATGGGTTTTGTGGGCCTTGTTTTCATCTGCCTGGCCTTTCTCCTTCTTTTTCACACAGGAATGACCATTTCACGCAATGCTCCGGACTTCATGGGAAGTCTCATGGCACTGGGCCTGACGTTGCTCCTCACCGTTCAGGCGCTGATCAATATGGGTGTGGTTTTGGGTCTTTTTCCAACCAAGGGATTGACCCTGCCTTTTGTTTCTTATGGTGGCAGTGCCTTCACAGCCAACTGCCTGGCTGCGGGCATCCTCCTCAACATTGCACGCAGAGGCGGGCGGGCGAAATAGGGAAAATGTACAAACAATACAAGAACATTCACTTTGTGGGAATTGGGGGGATCGGCATGAGTGGCATTGCCGAGCTTCTTCTCAATCTGGGTTATTCAGTGAGTGGTTCCGACCTTCGGGAAACGGAAACCACCCGAAGGCTGGAAGAGCTCGGGGCGAAGATTTTCATCGGCCATGCCGGGGAGCACGTGAAGGGAGTGGATGTGGTGGTCCTCTCTTCCGCCATTTCCGAGGACAATCCCGAAGTGCGCGCCGCAAGAACCGCGGGCAAGCTTCCCGTCATTCGCAGAGCGGAAATGCTCGCCGAGTTGATGCGTCTCAAATACTCCGTTCTGGTGGCCGGAGCCCACGGAAAAACCACGACCACCTCCATGGTTGCCACTGTGCTTGCCCGGGGAGGCCTCGACCCCACGGTGGTCATAGGCGGAAAGCTCAATGCCTGGGGAACGACTGCCAAGCTGGGCCAGGGTGAATTCATGGTGGCCGAAGCGGACGAGAGTGACGGCACCTTTCTCCTGTTGCCGCCCACCATTGCCGTGGTGACCAATATCGACCTGGAACACCTCGATTTTTATCGGGACCTGGAGCACATTCAGGAGACCTTTCTGGAGTTCATCAACAAAATTCCTTTTTATGGACAGGCTGTTCTTTGCCTTGAAGACGAGCACATTCAGACGATCATTCCCAGGATCAGCAAGGGTTTTGTCACGTACGGGTTCTCCTCGCAGGCGGACCTGCAGGCCAGGGATGTGAGAAACGAGGGTTTCATCACTTCCTACCGTGCCCTGTGGCAAGGGAAGGAGCTGGGAGAAATCAGCCTTCGAATTCCCGGCCGGCATAATGTGCTCAACTCCCTCGCTGCCGTTGCCGTGGCCCTCGAACTGGACATGAAGTGGGACGACATTCGGGAGGGCCTTCAGGACATGACGGGCGTGCAGCGAAGGTTTCAGGTGAAGGGGGAAGAGCAGGGAGTCCTCGTCATCGACGACTATGGGCATCACCCCAACGAGATCCGCGTGGTCCTGGAAACCCTGGCTCAATGCTTTCCCGATCGAAGACGCATCGTGATCTTTCAGCCTCACCGCTATTCGCGCACTCACGGGCTCATGGAGCAGTTTGCCCGTTGTTTCTACGAATCCAATGTCCTCTTGCTCGCGGAAATCTATGGCGCCAGCGAAAAGCCCATCCCCGGTGTGACGGGGCAGGCGCTGGCGGAGCGCATTGCAGCCTATGGGCACCATGATCTTCAATTTTGCCCCGATCCGGAGGAAATGCTTCGCGTGCTCACACACAGGGTGCAGCCGGGGGATGTGGTCCTCACACTCGGCGCCGGAAACATCTGGCAACTGGGGGAATCCCTTCTGGAAAGGCTTAAGACGTGAGGCTTTTTGGGAAACTGTCTTCCGGAGGATTGGGAAGAGCATGAAAACTTCCAGGGGCGCCATGCCCGAAGAAAATCGGGAAAGAAGACCGAAGGAAAGGGCTTTCCCCCTCGTGGGCCAGCACAGAGAATGGCTGAATTCTCTCGATGGCGTGGGCCTCAAGTGGGGAGAACCTCTTCGCAGGCACACCACGTTCAAGGTGGGAGGTCCCGTGGCCTGCCTGGCCACACCTGAAAACCCTGAAACCCTGGAAGCTCTTGTGCGCGGGTTCTATCGGCGCAAAATTCCCTGGGTGATCCTCGGGGGTGGCAGCAATGTGTTGCCGCCGGATGATCCGTGGGATGTGGTGGCCATTCAACTCACATCAGCCTGCGCCGACCTGAGCATTCTCCCTACGCCCTCCACGGAAGGGGGTGGTCATGGAATAATTTTGGTTCATGCGGGTGCTGGGGTTCCCTTGTCTGCTTTTCTCCGTTTCTGCGTGCACGAGGAGCTGGGGGGGGCTGAGTTCCTGGCAGGAATTCCCGGCACTGTGGGCGGTGCTCTTCAAATGAACGCGGGCGCTTTTGGAGGGGCCATTTCTGACATTTTGCGCTGGATTGAGCTCATGGATGACAAAGGCCGCAGGCAGAGCCTTTCAAGAAAGGAGTTGGCCTTTTCCTATAGATCCATGGGGCTGACTTCCGGGCAGATCATTTTGGGAGCGGCTCTGGAAATGAGGCCCAAAGGGGCCCAGCGCATCAAGATGGACATGAGGAGTAACGTGGCCCTGAGGAGGAAAACCCAGCCCCATGGAGTCTTCTCGGCGGGGTGTGTTTTCAAAAATCCGGAAGGACACGCCGCGGGAGCACTCATCGAAAAGGCGGGACTGAAGGGGGCCGGGGTGGGAGGCGCCAGGGTTTGTGCAAAGCATGCCAACTACATACTCAATACGGGTTCTGCCACCGCCCGGGATATCCTTCAACTCATGGAACGCGTGGAGAACACGGTCATGGAGCGTTTTGGGATTCGCCTGGAAAGGGAGGTCCGGGTTTGGCGCGCCACTCCAAAACCCGGTGAAAAGGGGTTTTTCTAGTCCCCTTTTGCCCGATCAGAAAAGGGCTGCTCTGGCTTTCACCCATGGGTTTTCCACAGAAAAGAGCAGGTGAGCTTTTGGCCAAAAAAAGGAAAAACCGATACACGGCGGGCAACGGCCAGGGAAGGGGACTCATTCGCCTGGTGGTCAAATGTGCTCTTGGAGCCGGTGTCTTTTTCCTGGGACTGATGCTGCTCAGTGCGGGCCTGGCTCACAGCTACCATGCTTTGATGGGCTCTTCCTGGTTCAAAGTGCAGGGAATAGAAATCTCAGGGGTTCACCATCTCAGGGGCGCTGAGGTGCTCAACGCCATGAAGGTTCCCAGGGACGCCAGCCTCATGGGACTCAGAATGACCAAACTGGCGGAAAGGGTGGAAACGCTTCCATGGGTGAACGCCGCTGTTGTGCGGGTGGATCTGTCCCGTTGCCTGGTGGTGGAGGTGGAGGAGCGGGAAGCCCTGGGCATCATCACCGGTGAGACCTCTCACCTGGTGGATGGTGAAGGAAAACTTTTCCTGAATGTGGAGCGGCAGGAATACCCGGAACTTCTGCACCTGGATGGCTTTTCAGGGCTTGGGTTGAAGGAGGGGGAATACCTTCCCCTGGAACCTTTTGAGACGCTTCGGGAATTGAAATCCGCACTGGAGCGCTACCATGTCATGGCGGAAGGGGGGAGAGTGGTGGAATACCATTGGGATCCCGTGGAGGGAATTTCATTTGAGCTGCTGAACGCAAAGCCCATCCTCATTCATTTGGGATCCCATGCGTTTGAGTCCAAGTTCCATCGTCTCAAAAGAATCATGCTCCTTTTGGAAAAACAGGAGTGGCTGGAAAAAGTGAGGCGAATCGACCTCGATTATAAAAGCAGGGCTTATGTGCAAGGGAACTTTCCGCGCCCGGAAAACAGCTGAAGGAGGCCGCTCCATGGGCCTTCCCCGCATGGAACCCCGGGGAAAAAGATGGACGGCGGCAATGCATGAGCCTTGATCAGGACCATTTCCGGCAATTGGAGGCACCATTTCAAGAGTCGACAGGTGAAAGGGAGACAATGGGCAGAAGAGAGGAACTCATCGTAGGTCTGGATTTGGGAACAACCAAGATCTGTGCCGTCGTGGGTGAAATCACCTCCGAGGGCATCGATATTGTCGGAGTGGGAACCTATCCTTCCATTGGCATGCGTGGCGGTGTGGTGGTCAACATCGACCAGACGGTCAATTCCATTCGAAGGGCTGTCACGGAAGCGGAACTGATGGCCGGGTGCGAAATCAGGTCAGTGGTGGCAGGAGTTGCGGGGACTCATGTCCAGAGCCTCAACAGCCATGGGGTCATCGCGGTCAAAAGCCGTGAAGTGACACAGGCCGACATCGATCGTGTGCTGGATGCGGCAAAAACCATAGCCATGCCTTATGACCGGCAGATCCTGCACGTTCTTCCTCAGCAGTTCATTGTGGATGAGCAGGAGGGGATCCTGAACCCCATCGGGATGTCAGGGGTTCGCCTGGAAGCCAAGGTTCACATCATCACTGGTGCCATTTCCGCTGTCCAGAATATAGTCAAGTGTTGCGAAAAAGCCGGTTTGCTTGTGGAAGACGTTGTTTTGGAATCTCTGGCTTCCAGTGAGTCGGTGCTCGACAAGGACGAGAAGCATCTTGGAGTGGCCTTGGTGGACATCGGTGGTGGCACCAGTGATGTGGCTGTTTTTCTCGATCATGCCATCCGCTATTCGTGTGTGGTGGGGCTCGGTGGAAATCACATCACCTCGGACATTTCCGTTGGCTTGAGGACTTCCATGGAAGAGGCGGAAAAGATCAAGAAGAGATTCGGCTGTGCCCTGGTGGAACAGGTCAGCCAGCAGGAAGTGATCGAGGTTGGCTCTGTGGGGGGCCAGAAGCCCCGTCAGCTGGCTCACTCCGTGCTGGCCCAGATCATCGAAGCTCGCTCGGAGGAGATCGTCAAGATCATCGAATGGGAACTTGTGCGTTCGTCCTACATGGAATCCCTGCACGCGGGGGTTGTTTTGACAGGGGGGGTTGCCCTTCTTCCCGGCATTCGTGATCTGGCGGAGAATGTCTTCGACCTTCCGGTGCGCGTGGGGGTACCCTATCATTTCGGGGGCCTCAAGGAATTGGTCGGAAACCCCATGTTTGCCACCGCGACGGGATTGCTCATCTATGGGTTGGAACACGGAAAGAGCACCGTCTCCCTGGAAAGCGGCCCAGGACTCTTTGAGAGGATTCTTGTGACCATGAAACGGTGGTTCAAGGAAATGTGGTGATTTCTCATGAAAAAAAACTTTTTTGATCACGCGTCGCCAACAGTTCTCCAAAGGCTGAAGAAAAAGCCCTTGGGGGTTGAATGAACTCACTGAAACGCCCCGTCGGAAGAAGGGGTTGGCTGAAACCGAGCAAATATTTCCATTGCCTTGTGATTGGATGATTTTGCCTGTGTGATGAGACTTTAATCGATGGTGAAGGGTGCTGAGATGGAAAAACTGAACGAAGACAAAAGAGAAGCGTTGGAAAGCTACTCCAATGGAGCCAGAATCAAAGTATTGGGAATTGGGGGCGGAGGTGGCAACGCCATCAATAACATGATTCAGGCCGGCCTCGATGGCGTCGAGTTCATCGCGGCCAACACCGACTTTCAGGTTCTGGAAAAAAGCCTGGCTCCCCACCGGATTCAGCTGGGAGTGACCCTGACCAAAGGATTGGGTGCAGGGGGGAATCCGGAAATGGGATCCAAGGCGGCCCAGGAAGATCTGGAGAAGATCCGTCAGGCGGTGGAGGGCAGTGACATGGTGTTCATCACCGCGGGACTGGGCGGTGGAACAGGCACCGGCGGCGCGCCGGTGGTTGCCGAGATCTGCCGGGAAATGGGAGCCCTCACCGTTGCCGTCGTGACAAGGCCTTTCGCCTTCGAAGGCAAGGTGCGCCAGAAAAATGCGGATGAAGGCCTCAAGTCCCTTGAAGCCGTGGTGGACACGCTCATCACCATCCCCAATAACCGCCTCCTTTGCCTGGCCGACAAGAGGGCCACTTTTCTTGAAATGTTCCGGCGTGCCGACGACATTCTTCTGTATGCCGTCAAGGGCATTTCCGACCTCATCGTGCATCCCGGTTACATCAATGTGGATTTTGCCGATTTGCGCACGGTCATGGGGGAAAAGGGGCTGGCGCTCATGGGAACAGGTGTGGGAAATGGAGAGAACCGGGCTTCCCAGGCGGCGCAGCAGGCCATTTCCAGCCCCCTTCTGGAAGACATCTCCATCCATGGAGCCAGGGCTGCCCTCATCAACATCACCACCGGTGTGGATCTGGGAATGCATGAGTTCGAAGAGGTCGCCTCCCTCATACACAAAGAAATGGACGAAAATGCCAATATTTTTCTGGGCATGTCTCTGGACCCCGTCATCGGCGAAGAAGTCCGGGTGACGGTGATAGCCACGGGCATTGGAAAAATGGAGCAGCCTCAGAAGGCGGATGTGTCTTCCCGCATCAAAAGAGCCAGGAATAACGGCATCGTGCCTGATTTGAATTATGATTATCTTCAGGTGCCCACAGTGGTCCGACATGGATCCACCCGGGAATCCAGGGAAACACCCTCTCAGGAGGGCCAATCAAGAAGAAAGACGTTCCTTCAGAAAATTACTGGATCCAATCTGGAAGAGGAAGATCTGAGCATTCCCACTTTCATACGCCGCCAGGCCGATTGAAAGTTTCTCCACCGGAGGTTAAAAAAAGCCTGATGGATTGCATGTCCTGAACTGGCTCAGATTTACCATGGCAGGAGAACCCCCCTTTCCCAGGCTCCATGGCCCGGAAAAGGGGGGTTCTGCAAAGCCGTGAATCATTGCCTGTCCCGGGAGAAAATTGAAAAATTTCACTCAATTTTCCAGGGTTTCCTCCTGAGACAGCTCCCTGTCAATTGATCAACGGCAACGGACGGCCCAACCTTCGAGATTCCTGACCGCGATGTTTTCAATCCTGCACCCATTCCTTTTTGATTCATGCACCTTGTGGCGAAAAGTCTGCCGTCAATGGCTCCGTGAGAGCTTTTTCCACTGCCCATGACCAGAAAATTCAAAAAACGCCAGGTTCTGTGGCTTTCCCAGGAAAAGGGCACCATTTTCAAAAGCTGGAGGGGCCGGTTCACCGTTGCGCTCGCTTTTCCCAACCGATATGGCGTGGGCATGTCCAACCTGGGGTTTCAGTCTGTCTATGCGGCCCTCAATGCTCACGAGGGGGTGCTGTGCGAGCGCGTGTTCTACCCGGAACATGAGGACCTGGAAGGCCTGGGAAAGGGAGGGCGTGAACTCCTCTCCGTGGAGTCGCAGACTCCCGTGAACCAGTTTGACCTTCTCGCTTTTTCCCTTTCTTTTGAAAACGACATTCCCAATGTTCTCCATATGCTTCAGTGGTCCTCCATTCCCCCAAAGGCCGAAGGGCGGGATTCCCGGCATCCTCTCGTGGCCGCGGGAGGGGTTGCGGTTTTTCTGAATCCCGAGCCCCTCGCCCCTTACATGGATTTTATCCTTGTGGGGGAAGGGGAAGCCCTTGTGCCTCCTTTTGTGGATTTCATGAAGGGAGCGAAAAAACATTTGTCTTCCCGTTCCCGGTTTCTCGGCCATCTGGTTCGAAATGTGCCGGGCATTTATGTGCCCTCCCTCTATCGTGTGACTTACGAGGAAAAGGGGCAATTGGCGGCCATGGAGCCCCTTCCGGGCAGTGGAGCGCCGGAGCGCGTTGTCCACCAGAAGGCGGATTTGTCCACCTGCAGGCCCTGCAGGACGGTGATCACCACCCCCAATGCCGAGTTTAAAAGCGTCAATTTGCTGGAAATCGGCCGGGGATGCGGCCGGGGATGCCGGTTCTGTGCCGCGGGGTTTGTCTATCGCCCCATGCGCACCCACAGCGCCCCATCGCTGCTGGCTTCCCTTCAGGGTCAACTGGCCCACACTCCCCGCGTGGGGCTGGTGAGTGCGGCCGTATCCGATCATCCCGAGATCGCGGATTTGTGCCGGAATTTGCTGGATCTTGGAGGGGCCCTGTCCTTTTCCTCCCTGAGAGCGGACGGGCTCACGCCTGAACTGATTTTGGCCCTGCAGTCCAGCGAACACCGGTCCGTGGCCATCGCACCCGAGGCGGGATCCCAGAGACTCCGGCAGGTCATCAACAAGAACCTTCGCATGGAGGAAATCCTGCGTGCGGTGGATCTCCTGACGGAAAAGGACATCTTGCACCTCAAGCTCTATTTCATGATCGGCCTTCCCACGGAAACGCACGATGACCTGCAGGCCATCGTGGACATGGCCAAAAGCATCAAGCACCATGTGCTGCAGATCAGCCGCGGGAAGAAAAGAATGGGGGACATCACCCTGAGCGTGAACAGTTTCGTTCCCAAACCTTTCACTCCCTTTCAATGGGTTCCCTTTGCGGGAGTGAGGGAGCTCAAGGATCGGGCGCGCTGGATTCGAAAGGCTCTGCAGAAAGTGCCCAATGTGCGGGTGCATTTTGACCTTCCCAAGTGGTCCCACATTCAGGCTCTCCTTGCCCGTGGGGATCGCCGCGTGTCGGCCATTCTTGATAAGGTTGCCCTGGAAGGGTGGTCCTGGACGAAGGCGATGAAGCAGACGGCCGTCAATGCCGACTTTTGGGTGATGAGAGAGCGTGAGCGGGAAGAGTTTTTCCCTTGGGAGATCATCGATCACGGCATTGAGAGGGCATACCTCTGGGAAGAATACCAAAGATCCCTGGCTGCGGTGGAAACGCCCCCCTGTGATGTGGACAGCGGTTGCAGCCGCTGTGGCGCATGCGCAAAGTGAAAGAGCAGGCCGAAAATACCTTTGATGACCTTTGAAGGCAACTGGCACGCCGGTTGACTGGGTCCTTGATATTGCTTCACATTGTTTTTATATTGATCTGTTGAAAGGAGAATGGAGCCCTGGCCTCAAAGGCCGTGAAACATTCTTCCTGAATTAAGGGTTTTTCCTTTAATGGATCATGTGGACCAGGAGATGTGAGCGAATATGTCTCAACACGATTATTATGAAACACTGGGTGTTTCGCCCAATGCGACCACTGAAGAGATCAAGAGAAGTTACAGGAAGCTTGCGCTGGAGACACACCCGGACAAGAACCCCAACGACCGTGCTGCGGAAGACCGCTTCAAGAAGATCAGCGAGGCCTATGGCGTGCTCATAGATCCTCAGAAACGCCTGCAGTATGACCAGTACAGGCAGCTGGGCGCTCAATCCCAATACGGGGGCAGAACTCAGGGTCATGGAGGGTTCGGCTACAGCCAGGAGGAAATCTTCAAAGATTTCTTCAACAGCCGCTACGCTCAGGACATTTTTGCTGAAATGCAGCAGGAATTTCAGCGGATGGGATTCCGTTTCGATGACCGGTTCGTGAACCGAGTCTTTTTCGGGAATAAAAATATCTTTTTCCAGGGTTTCTTTTGGGGCAGTCCGGGATCGACGCGTGTGTACCGCTACACAGCAAGATTCGGCAACGGGTCTCACATGCAAAAGCCCCGTGCGGACTCTTTCTATCAAAGAGCCCCCTCCATGCAAAAGCAGCAGCCGAGAGGGATTCTGGAAGAAAGCGCCAGGCTGCTGGGAAAAGCGGTCAAAAAGGCCGGTCATTACATATTGGACAAAGCGGTGGGGTGGCTCGGAGGTTCCACCAGCTCCCGGCGTTCCCGGGTGGAAGGCCGGCAAACTGCCGCTGATCTCACCTATCAGCTCGCCATTTCCCGGGATGATGCCGAGAGCGGCGCCGTGGTGGAGGTCGATCTTCCCCACATGCCCGAAGGGGGCCGTGTGTCCGTACGCATTCCACCCGGTGTCCGAACGGGCACCAGGCTGAGGCTCAGAGAGAAGGGCGGGCTCCTTTCCGAAAGCACCCAGCGCCGGGGTGACGTGTATCTTGATCTGAAGGTCACCTGAGGCTCGTTCAAAGGGCTCGGAATTATTTTAAGGAAGCTGCAGAACCAGTTTTTTGAAGGCTTCTTGAATGATCTTCATGTCTCCATCCTGCAGGGTTCGAACGTCCATCAGGTAGCGATCCGATTCGATTCGCCCTATGATGGGCGTCTTGTTTTTTCTGAGGGCAATTTCAAGGTGCGGGGTGGTGACTTTTTCTGATCTCACGGCCACTGCCCATGTCCTGAAATTTTGTGCGGGCAGGGCGCCACCGCCCACCTGAGAGCTGCTTTCCACCTTTTGCACTTCCAGACAGTCTTTTGCATCGGCGGCTCTGATCGCCGCCATCAGCGCGTCCGCTTTTTCTTCGAGAGTTTTCAACGGCATGGTGATCATGCGGAGTGTGGGAATCTTTTGAAGAGCTTCCCTTTCGTCCCGGTAAAGTCTGAGGGTGGCCTCCAGGGCTCCCAGGGCCATTTTGTCCACTCGCAGGGCACGGGTGAGGGGATTCTTTCTGCACTTGGCGATGAGGTCTTCCCTGCCCAGAATGATGCCCACCTGAGGCCCGCCCAGCAGCTTGTCACCGCTGAATGTCACCACGTCCGCCCCGGCTTTCACCGCCTGCTGCACAGTGGGCTCTCCCGTGAGGCCGTAAGGGCTGAAGTCCACGAAAGAGCCGCTCCCCAGGTCTTCCACCACGGGAATGTTGTTTTTTTGTCCCAGAGAGACCATTTCTTCGAGGGTCACTTCGGAAGAAAAGCCCACGATTCGATAGTTGCTCGTGTGGACTTTCATGAGGAGTGCTGTGGATTGGCTGATGGCTGAGGCATAATCGTGAAGGTGAGTGCGGTTGGTGCATCCCACATCCTGGAGTATGGCTCCACTGCAACGCATGACATCGGGTATGCGAAAGGATCCGCCGATTTCCACCAACTGCCCCCGAGAGACGATGACCTCCCTGCCCTGGGCGAGAGAGTTGAGGACCAGGAAGACGGCGCCCGCATTGTTGTTGACGACCAGGGCGGCTTCAGCCCCCGTCAGTTCACGGAGAATGGCTTCCGCATGCACATAGCGGGAACCCCTTTTTCCCAGTTCCAGATCGTATTCCAGGTTGTTGAAACGCTCGCCCATGAGCTGCAGTCGTTCCAGGGCTTCCCTGGGCAGCAGGGAACGCCCAAGGTTGGTGTGGACAACGATCCCTGTGGCGTTGATCACGGGACGAAGTGTGTGGCTGCTGAGGCGCTCCACGCGCTGGATGACATGACCCACGAGCCGGTGGATCTGGAGCTCCTCCTCCGGGTCCGGGAGAGTGTTTTCCCGCAGCCCCTTTCTTGTCTCCTCCAGAACCTGCCGGATACTTTCCAGAACGATTTTGCGTGGATGTGTGCCGAGAGCCTTTTGAAGATCATCCGTATGGAGCAAAACGTCCACGCCGGGTATGCGCCGCATGAGATTTTGAATGGAAGTATGGGACATGTTGCTGTGTCTCCCTCTGGTTCAGTGTGCAGGCCCAGGTCGTCAGCAGAAAACTGGGAGTGGTGACTTTCTTTATTGGCAGGCCTTCGCTATATTTTCTTGTTGAACGTGGTCTGTTGCTGCTTCTGTGGCAGCGTTTTCCAGTGAGCGGATCGATTTTACAGCTTTTGCTGAAAAGTGCAAAGCGGCCAGCCATTGAATCCCGGGGAGTGTTGGAACGAAGGACCCACTGTGGTGGAAGGCGTTGGCAGGCAAACACTGCGGGATTTTCACCATCAGAAGGATTTTGGATTGCAATGGATTCAGTCATGGAACGTCATGCCTTCGCGGCGGATATGAAAAAAGAGGGGAAAAGCAACTCGGCCATGCACGGTTCAAAGGATGTGTGGGAGTTCCTCAAAAACACAAGGGAATCGGTGGTCGTACGTGGAGCCCGGGAGTCCGCACTGGCTTATCTTGCTGCTCAGTGCTTCAGGCACTCAAACCGGCCCGTTCTCTTCATCACCACCACCGATGCGGAGGCCGAGGCTTTTGCAGAGACCATCAGTTTTTTCCTGGGGGTCGATCCCGACGGACCCCGGAAAGCTTCTCAGCCCAGAGTGCTTTGCTTTCCTTCAAGGACCACCCGCAAATCCCAATCGCTCAACAAAAGTGAAGCGGTTGCAAAACGCATGGAGACACTCCATGTCCTGCGCATGGGTTCGTCTCCCTCCATTGTGGTCACTTCCGCTTTGGCCCTCATGGAGAAACTTCCTCCTCCCGAAATTCTGGACAAAGAAGTCGAGTACCGGGTGGTGGGGGAAACCTTTGACCTGGAAGCTTTCACAAGAAGGCTGGTTGAGCGCGGGTACTACCGGGTTTCTCTCGTGACCGAGTACGGCGACTTCAGCAGAAGGGGGAGCATACTGGATGTGTTCAGCCCCCTTCATCCATGGCCTTGCCGTCTCGAATTCTTTGGTGACGAACTGGAGTCCATACGGCTTTTTCACCCCACGTCCCAGAGATCCCTGGGAACTCTGGAGGACTTGATCCTCATCCCCGCCAGCGAGATCATCTTGAATGGTCCCGCCCTGGAGCGGGCAAAACAGTCTCTTCTGGATGACGTGCAGCGGGAGAATCTGACCCCCGCAGCGGCCAACGTCTGGCTTGAGAAGCTCCAGGAAGGGCACCAGTTTGGCGATTTCGAAGGAGTCATGTCCGTCTTTTATGAAGAGTTGACGTCCCTTTTGGATCACCTTCCATCCAACGCCCTGGTGTTCTGGTCGGAAGACAGTCTCATTCGAAAGGAACTGACCGAAACACACTGGAAGATTTTGCAGAGGTGGAAAGAGAGGATGTCTCAGCAGGAGTGGCATCGTCCTCCTCAGGAGCTTTTTTTTGAGCCTGAAAATTTGGATGCTCTTTTTTCCTCCAGTCCCCTTCAGCACGTTCGTGCCTGTTCCCTTTCATCCTCTTCGGCCACGGGCGCTGTTTTCAACCTTGAAACGGAGGGTCATCAGGAGCTGGCGGTGTCCCTGCGATCGCACGGCAATAAAGAGCGTCTTCTGGAACCTCTTGCCGATCATTTGAAGCATTCCGCTGAGGAAGGGGTCAATGCCTTTCTGGTGTGCCGGCAAAAGGAACGGGCCAGAAGAATGTCCGAGTTGCTTCCTGCCTATGGGGTGGACGCTCAATACAGTGATCAGCCCTTTGGGCAGGAATCCTATGGATCACGGGACGTGAAGGTTCTCAGCGGATCTTTGACCAAAGGGTTCACATGGCCTGCGGAGAGGCTCACGGTGCTGGCGGAGGAGGAGATATTCCGCAGAAGGCATCGAAGGCGCTCCCACAGGAAACCCATGTCTGGCCTTTTCCTCAATTCTTTTGAAGATTTGAGGGTTGGAGACTATGTGGTTCATGTGGACCATGGCATCGGCGTCTACAAAGATCTCGTGCACCTCAATGTGGGGGGAAATGAAAGCGACTTTCTCCTCCTGGGATACCAGGAGTCAGATCGTCTTTACGTTCCCGTGGAAAAACTCCAGAAAGTGCAAAAGTATCTGGGAGTGGAAGGGCAGGAGCCCCGGTTGGACAAACTGGGGGGGAAATCATGGGAAGCCGCCAAAAAGAAGGCCAAGGAGACCACGGAGCGGATTGCTGAAGAGCTCCTGCAGATCTTTGCCGCCAGGTCCGTGAAGGAAGGGTTTCGTTTTTCGCCCCCCGATGAACTCTACCAGGAATTTGAGACCAAGTTTGGTTACGAGGAGACTCGCGATCAGAGCTATGCCATCGAGGATGTTCTGCGGGACATGTCTTCTCCCCGGCCCATGGACCGCCTCATCTGCGGGGACGTGGGGTACGGCAAGACGGAAGTGGCTTTGCGCGCGGCATTCAAGGCGGTCATGGATGGAAAACAGGTGGCCATGCTGGTTCCCACGACCATTCTTGCGGAGCAGCACTATCAGGCTTTCAAGGAACGGTTCCAGGGCTTCCCGGTCCAAATCGCCTCACTCAGCCGGTTCAAAACGTCCACTCAGCAGAAGAAGTTGGTGGAGGAACTGAACCGCGGCACTGTGGACGTGGTCATTGGCACGCACCGCCTTCTGCAAAAGGACGTGACATTCAAAGACCTGGGGCTGATCATCGTGGATGAGGAACACCGGTTTGGTGTCAAGCACAAAGAAAAGCTCAAACAGTTCCGTGTGTCAGTGGATGTCCTGACCCTCACGGCCACCCCCATTCCAAGAACGCTCCACATGTCCCTTTCGGGCATTCGGGATCTTTCGACCATTGAAACTCCACCGGAAGATCGACGGGCCATAGAAACCTTTGTCTGCAAGCACGATGAATTCACCATCAAGGAGGCCATTCATCGCGAACTGGGCCGGCAGGGCCAGGTTTTTTTCGTGCACAACCATGTCCAATCCATCTACCAGACCGCCACCTTTCTCAACCGCCTCGTTCCTGAAGCCCGCATCGCCGTGGCTCACGGACAGATGAAAGAGCGTGAACTGGAAAAGGTCATGCTGGACTTCATTCAGCGGAAGGTCGACGTGCTCGTGTGCACCACCATCATCGAGTCGGGGCTTGACATTCCGGCAGCCAACACCATAGTCATCAATCGGGCGGACAAATTCGGTCTTGCCCAGATCTATCAGCTCAGGGGACGGGTGGGACGTTCCAATGAGCAGGCTTATGCCTATCTGCTCATACCCGATGAGCACCTCATCACGAGAGATGCGCAAAAACGGCTTCGGGCCCTTCTCGATTTCAGTGCTTTGGGCGCGGGTTTCAAGATCGCTCTCAACGACCTCCAAATCAGGGGGGGAGGAAATATCCTCGGAGCGTCCCAGTCGGGTCACATCGCCGCCGTGGGCTATGAACTTTACCTCGAACTGCTCGAAAAGGCCGTCAAGGATCTCAAAGGAGAAAAATGTGAAAAAGAGGCCGTTGATCCCGAAATCAACATTCCCATATCGGCGTTCCTGCCCGACTCATTCATTCCTGACAACGATCAGCGGCTGTTGAGCTACAAGCGGCTGGCCACGGCTCACGAGGACTCCCAGGTGGAGCAACTGGCGAGGGAATGGCGGGACCGATACGGCCCTTTCCCTGAAAGCGCAAGAAACCTGGTGCTCATGGCCAAGTTTCGCCTCCTGTGCAGACAACTGGGAGTGGCGAAAGTGGATGGCGCTGAAAACAGTTTTGCCATCCAGTTTGAAAGTCCTGACAAGCTGCGGGCGATCCTGCCCTTTCTGGAACGGAACAGGTGCGATTTTCGGTTGGACTCGGAAGGAAAACTGAAAATGGAAATCTGGGGCAAGCACATGCCGCAAAGGGTGGCCCGCCTCAAAAGAATGTTGCAGGAGTCCCTGAAAAATGATAGTGATATCGAGTGAATTCAGCATCTTAACTGATTTTGTAAGTGTTTGATGCCGTTGATGAAACTGAGAACTCCATCTGATTCTTTCAGGAGATTTTCTGCGGATGGGCTTTGTCAATGAACGAATGCAGGAGCATTTCATGTGCCGGTGCATGAGGATCATGTTTTTGTTTCTTTGTATGATGCTGCTGGCGGTTCCAGCGAGCGCCAACACCATCGATCGTATTGTGGCCGTGGTCAATGGGGATTTGATCCTTCTGAGCGAGCTGCAGAGCAGGGTTGAGCTTGTCGCCCATGAATCTCCTGACCTGGATCTGTCGGATCCCTCTTCCAGAAGACAGGTCAAGCGGGCGGTGCTGGACCAGATGATTCAGGAGCAACTGGCGGAACAGGAGGCCAGGCGGTTGAACATTGCTGTCAGCGAATCGGAAGTGAATGAGGCCATTGCATCCATCAAACGGGAAAATGGGTTCACAGACGATCAGCTGGAATATCTCATTCAGCAGCAGGGCCTGACCATGGATCAGTTCCGCCAGGACATTCGAAGGCAGCTGGAACGCTCACGCCTTGTGGACCGCGTCTTCAAGTCCAAAACCGTCATCACGCAAGAGCAGGTGGATGCTTATTTGAAGTCCAATCCGGGGGCGGCAGGTTCCTCCCAGGAAACATACCGTCTCGCCGTCATCTTTCTGCCTTTCACTTCCGGTTCTCCGGAGACCCTTGCTGAGGACCGGGTGGCTGCGGAAAGAATTCACGAACGTTTGAAGCGGGGTGAAGACTTTGCAAGCATGGCGGCTCAGTATTCAAAGGGCCCTGCCGCTGACGAGGGGGGAGATATCGGGTACATGGCTTCCCATGAATTGGCCTCTGATATTTCAGCGGCGGTCCAGGGACTGGGTGCCAACGATGTGTCCCCTGTGGTTGAAGGGGCAGGAGGTCACTACATCCTCAAGGTCCTGGATGTGAGACGGGAGGAGATGAGTTCGTCCCAGATGGAAGCCCGTGAAAAAGTGAAGCGGGAACTGTTCCAGCAGGAGGTCACGCGCAAGTTTGAGAACTGGGTTCGTGATCTGGAAAGCAGGGCTTTTGTGGACGTTCGCCTGTGATCTTCATGGGCGAGGAACTGGAATTTTATGCGTGAGCTGGCTGAATACTTGAAATCGGAAAGATTGAAGCGGGGACTGACGCTGGATGACGTTTCGAGGAAGGTGAGTCTGAGCAGCAACATTCTCGGGGCTATGGAGGAGGGAGCTTTTGAAAAAATAGGAACTCCCCTGCTCATTCGGCGGTTCATTGTCCTGTATTGTTCTGCCCTGGGGATCGATCCCACCGAACTTCTGGAGAAGTATGCCGCGGAAATCAATTCCATCAACATGCAGCGGGAAGGGATAGAGCGCTACAGCCGCTCACAGGAGGCCTTTCGTTCCAAAGCTCCCTGGAGGCCTATCCTTTTTGTCATTGCTCTCGCGCTGGTCGCTTCAGCCATTTATGCGGGCGTGTGGCTGTATGAGACCCGTCAAAACATGGCAGGTCATCAGTCCTTGAAAAGGGAGGGGTATCCTCAACAGGAGATCCCCCCCGATTTGTCTGAAAAGTCCACGGGGGGTGCACGGGATAACGCGCCCAATGAAACCTCTTCAGAGAGGGCGGATTCTTCTGTCCGGGATGAGCTTCCAGCAGGGGAAGACGAAAGGGCGGGTTCTGAAACCGGGGGACTTCCCCTGGAGGGGCAGGCTTTGGCGGAGGTGTCGGCCAACGCGCCGGCCAGCGAGATGGATGAAAATGGATCGACCGGCCAGGGCACGGACACGGCAGACACGGAAAGAGTTCAGGGGGTGTCCCCCATGAATGGGGAAGCTTCCCTGGCTGTTTCGGGGGAGGAAAGTGACCGCCGGGAAGAAAAGGCGGAAAATCTCTTGCGTGTTCAGGCCCTCGAGGAAACCTGGATACAGGTGAGAATCGATGAAACCACCACCCGAAGCGTTCTCATGAAAGCCGGAGACAGCAGGGAATGGGCGGCGGAAGAAACCGTTCAGGTTGTCTTGGGGAATGTGGGGGGAGTGAAAATGGAATGGAACGGACAAGCCTTGAACTTGCCCGGAGGGGCAGGGAGTGTGTTGCGATTTCAATTGCCCGACACGAAATTTCTGGACCACCGATGAAGTGCGCTGCCGGGGAACGGCTGAAACTCTTTGACGCAGTGGAAGGATACGCAAATCAATCCCTCGGAACGCACTGTTCCCTGGCACAGAAGACCTTCATCATGGGCGGTGGCGGTGAGGAGCGTTTCCCATCCGGGCCATGAAGGCAGTCACCACAAGGGCAGTCATCCTGAAGACGAGAGATCTGGGCGAGGCGGACAGGGTGGTGACCTTCTTTTCCCGGTCGGAAGGGCGTCTCGTCGGTCTGGCCAAAAGCGCAAGAAAAAGCCGCAAGCGCTTTGTGAACAGTCTTGAAGCATGCACTCTTGTGCAAATCACTTTCAGAATGAGAAATTCTCTGGTCTGGATTGAGGCCAGCAAGCTCATAGAGCCCTATTCGGCCCTGCGAATGGATTTGGAACGCTGGTTTCTGGCTTCTCTGGCCAGTGAGATCTTCCTGGAAATGTCTCCTGAAGGAGAACCTCAGGAAAAATGGTTTGATCTTCTGGAGCTGACCCTGAGCAGCCTCTCCCAGGATCGCGAACCTCTCAATGTCATTCTTCTGTTCATCCTTCGTTTTCTGGATGTGGGCGGGTACCTGCCCGCCTTCGACCAATGTCATGTGTGCAAAGCGCCTCTCAAATCTTCCAGGTTCTGGAACTGGCAAACACGTAAAGGGGTTCTGATCTGCGGGGAACATCCGTTGAAGGGGAAAGGGGAGGTTCTGAAGCTGGACCTGGGCAGCCTGGTGCTCATAAACCTCTGCCGAAAGACCCCTCTCCATAAAGTGTGGCGCCATCGTTTCGCCCAGGACAAAAGGAGTCTTCTTTTCAAAGGTCTTGCAGACATGATTCGCGCGCATACGGGAAGAGATCTCAACTGTTTCAAAATGCTACAGCAGCTCCGTATGGTCTGAAGGGGCCGTGCAGAAAGGAACACCCGCGTGGAATGGTTGGGACACTTTGAAGAGGTTGTCGCCACCAGGCCTTTCCTCGCCATAGCCTTGTCTTTTCTGGGAGGACTCCTCGCCGGATTCACTCCCTGCACCTATCCCATGCTTCCCATCACAGTGGCTTTTGTGGGGGGCAAGGCACGGGGAAAGCGCTGGAAGGGTTTTGTCCTCTCCACTTTTTATGTTTTTGGCATGGCCGTGGTCTACGCCTCACTGGGGGCTTTTGCCGCCTTAACGGGTCAAATGTTTGGTGCTCTGACCATGAGCCACTGGACTTATTTGCTTGTGGGCAACATCTGCCTCTTTTTCGGACTGGTCATGCTGGATGTCATTCCCTTGCGGCCACCCGCCTTCTTGAACCGTGTCCAGGTGCGCGACATGCCGGGGCATGATATATTGACCAGCGTGCTGCTGGGGGGAGCTTCCGCTCTTGTCATCGGTGCATGCACAACGCCCATCCTGGGTGTGCTGTTGACCCTGGTCGCCACCCGGCAGGAGGTGCTCTGGGGAATGGGAATGCTCTTCGCCTTTTCCTTTGGACTGGGGGGATTGGTGATTCTGGTGGGCACCTTCACTGGGCTGCTCGCTTCCCTTCCCCGTTCGGGCATTTGGATGAGGCGTGTTCAAAAGTCCTTCGGCCTGCTCATGATCCTCGCGGCTCAATACTTTTTCATCAAGACGGGAGAATTCTGGATATGAAAACAAAGAGTTCAAGAACTGCCTCCATGTGTTGCATGGTGCTGGCCGTTCTGTTTTTGCAATGGATTTTGGTTGCCACGGGCTGTGCCTCCCAGGCTGAGCAGGAAAATCATGAAACCGGGGCGGCTCCCCCTTTTGAGCTGAAGGATCTCGAGGGCAACACGGTCAGGCTGAACGATTTCAGGAATGAAAAAGCGGTTCTCATTTATTTCTGGGCCACATGGTGTCCCAGTTGTGTTACGGTTCACCCTGACCTGACCAGGCTTCGAGAGGAAATCAGCGATCAGGAGCTGGAGATTCTGGGCATCAACGTGGGTTCCGGGGACTCGCTGGAGAGAGTGAAGCGTTTTGAAAAAAGATATCCTTCCCAGTGGCCCGTTTTGTATGATGAGGGCAGCGCAGTGACCAGGAACTATGGAGTCCAGGGCATTCCTCTTTTCATCGTCGTGGATTCCAACGGGCGGGAAGTGTTTCGTGGAAACGGCCTTCCCGGGAATCCCATGGCATACGCGGGCGAATGAACCGGCATGAAGTGCTCAAAAGACACATTGTTTCCACAAGGAAAACCGCTTTTGCACGGGTGAAGGAATGGATGCAGCCTCATGACCGTATTGCGTCTCAGGACTTGCTCGCTCTTAACTTTTGAACCTTACAAGACGGAGTCATGGGAGGTTTTATGAAAGATGTGCTCACCGTTATCATGGCAGGAGGCAAGGGAACGCGGTTGATGCCCCTTACGGAGGATCGTTCCAAGCCCGCGGTGCCTTTTGGGGGAATTTACAGGCTCATCGACATTCCCCTGAGCAATTGCATCAACTCTCAACTCTACAAAATCCTCATTTTTCCCCAGTATAAATCTCAATCGATGGTGGACCACCTGGAGGAAGGCTGGAATATATTTTCCGGGGACCTGGGCCATTACCTGCGCATTGCCGCGCCCCAGCAGCGAAGCGGGGATCAGTGGTATCAGGGGACCGCCGATTGTGTGCGGCAAAACAGTTATCTCATTGAGCGTGAAAGCCCCAAACATGTGCTCATCCTGTCGGGAGACCATGTCTACAAAATGGATTATGCCGCCTTTCGGGAATATCACGAAGACACGGGTGCGGATGTCACCGTAGGCCTTCTGGAGGTGGATCGGGCTCAGGCGTCCGAGTTCGGCATCGCGGAGATGGACAATGACATGCGCATCCGCGCGTGGGATGAAAAGCCCGCAGACCCCAAGCCCATTCCCGATGAACCCGAGCGTTCCCTCGCTTCCATGGGCATTTACCTTTTCAAAACGAGCCTGCTGCAGGAACTGCTGAAAAAAACCGATGCGGACGACTTCGGAAAGCACATCATTCCTGAACTGATCAAGGATCACAAGGTGATGGCATATCCCTACCGGCGCCTCAACAAGATCAGGGACTACATTCACATGGTCGATGCCGATGGCATACGGCGTCTGCGCCTGGTGGACGGCACGAGGGATTCCCAGTACTGGAGGGATGTGGGCACTTTGGACGCTTATTGGAATGCCAACATGGACCTCACGGGAGTGGATCCCTTCTTCAATCTCTACGGCTCGCTCTGGCCCATTCGAACCTTTCAGAGACAGTATCCCCCTGCCAAGTTTATATTCAACCAACCGGAGGGCAAGCCCCCTCGAGTGGGCAGTGCGCTGGATTCCACCGTGTCTCCCGGCTGCATCATCAGCGGGGGAATCGTGCGCAGTTCCGTCCTCTCCTACAAGGTGACGGTGCGCAGCTGGGCTCAGGTGGATGAGTCCGTGATCATGGACGATGTGGAAGTCGGGCGGGACTGCCGAATCAAAAAGGCCATCATCGACAAGCACAATGTCATTCCTCCGGGCACACAGATAGGCATCGACCCCGCTGAAGATCGCAAGCGTTTTCATGTGACCCCCAGAGGCATCGTGGTCGTGCCCAAAAGGTACTTCAATCCTGAGGGATGACTTTCATTTGCTTTCCGGTGAACCATTCCCCGGGCCATCCTCAGTGGCGGATGGCCCGTCTTTGCGGTTCCCGGAAGTGAAGGGCGGTCTGTGAACGGTTCCTTCACTCCACAGGGGGCCTTCCGGGGTGATGATCCGTGGCCCGCTCGAAATGGTGCGCCAGCCTGAGAATGGATTCCTCTGCAAAATGAGGCCCCAGTATTTGAAGCCCTATGGGCAGGTGCTCTCCGGAAAAGCCGCAGGGGACGGATATGCCCGGAATTCCGGCGAGGCTGGCTGGCAGGGTGAAAATGTCACTCAGGTACATCTGCAGGGGGTCGTCGACTTTTTCTCCGATGTCGAATGGCGGAATGGGTGCCACGGGGGCGATGATGGCATCACATTTCTCAAATGCCTTCAAAAAATCATTGCGGATCAGGGTGCGCACCTGGGACGCTTTTTTGTAATAGGCATCGTAGTAGCCAGCAGAAAGAGCATAGGTGCCCAGCATGATTCGCCTCTTCACTTCCGCGCCAAAACCTTCCGATCTGGATCTTCGGTAAAGGCTCAAAAGGTCCCGTGCGTCCGTGCTTCGGTGCCCATACTTGACACCATCGTATCTCGCCAGGTTTGATGAGGCTTCGGCGGGAGCGATGATGTAATAGGCCGCCACACCATAATGGGTGTGAGGCAGGGAGACCTCCACCGTTTCCGCCCCCAGTGTCCTGAACGTTTCAATGGCCTTTTCCATGGAGAGGGCCACGTCGGGGTGAATGCCGTCGATCAGATACTCTTTGGGAATGCCCAGTTTCATGCCGCCAATGGATTTTTTGAGTCCGCCCATGTAGTCGGGCACGGGCAGGTCCACGCATGTGGTGTCTCTTGAATCGTAGCCCGCCATGGTCTGGAGAAGGAGGGCTGCATCTTCCACGTCCCGGGCGATGGGGCCCACCTGGTCAAGGGAAGATGCAAAGGCCACAAGGCCGTAGCGTGACACTCGGCCATAAGTGGGTTTGAGGCCCACGACGCCGCAAAAGGATGCGGGCTGGCGTATGGATCCCCCCGTATCTGTTCCCAGGGCGGCGGAGCAAAGGCCCGCGGCAACGGCAGCAGCCGAGCCGCCACTGGATCCCCCCGAAACCTTGCTCAGGTTCCATGGGTTTCGGGTGGGCCCAAAGGCCGAGTTTTCATTGGAAGATCCCATGGCAAACTCGTCCAGGTTGGTTTTGCCGAGAAAAACAGCGCCGGCGCTCTTCATCCATTCAATGACCGTGGCATCGTAAGGGGGCACGAAGTTCTCGAGCATTTTAGAACCGCAGGTGGTTCTTGTGCCCCTGAGACACAGAACATCCTTGATGGCAAGAGGCACTCCCGCGAGAGGGGAAGCGTTCAGATCCTTCCGCCCTTCATCGTAGAGGCCGGCTTCTTTGAGGGCAGATTCCCCCATGACCGTCACATAGGCGTTGATTTTGACATTCAATGTCTCCACGCGGTCCAGGTAGGCCTGGACAACCTCTGAAACTTTGATCTCTTTTTGCACCAGCAGATGACGCAGCTCATGGACGGGGAGCGAATGGAGAGGCATGCTGCTTTCCTTTTCAATGAATCAAATGACTTTGGGCACGATGAAGTTGGCCCCATCGCTCTGGGGTGCGTTGGCCAATCCAAGCTCCCTGTCGAGGGATTCCTTTATTTCGTCCGGGCGAAAAACATTCTGGAGCTGAATGGCATGGGTCATGGGTTCAATGCCCTCCGTCTCCAGCTCATTGAGGGTTTCCATGTAGTTGAGGATTTGGTTCATCTGCTCGGTCATGCGGGTCTTTTCTGCCTCGGTGAGTTCCAGCCGCGCCAGGTCAGCCACTCGCAGGACTTCTGTTTCACTGATTTTTTCTCTCATAAGTTTTCACCCTCTCGCTTTCTGGCCAGTAATAAAGACAAATGAACAAAACGTGTAGCACAGGCAGGCAGGCTCAACAAGTTCAAGGTTTTCAAGAGGGGTCAAATCATACCTGTGAAGGTTTCCATGGTGCGGCAGTCCTTGAAGGCGGCGAGGACTGCTTGAAGGCCCTGGATTTTGCGATTGCAAAGCATGTGATGTGTCAGGGCATGCACGCGGGCCTCTTCCGCCTCCCGTTCAGAGAAGGAAGTGTCGAAACGTTGAATGAATTTGGCGAACCGGACCACATGAATGAGCTCATGGGTGGCGATGTAGGTGGCCAGTGGCAGCAGATCTATGGATCGATCCCGTTGGACCGCATGACGGATCACATGGTCTTGAAGACATATCTTGAAGTAGTCAGCAGCCTCGCTTCCCCGGAGTTTGTGGTGAGGTGAGCGGGCATAGCGGTGGATTTGGGCAAATGCCTCGTCTATGATCTCAAATTCTTCCAGATCCCTGAGCGATTGAATGTCATAGCGGTAGCGCTTCCATTGGGAGGTGGACAGTTTGTAGTGGTCGCTGATGATCTCTTCGGAAATGGAGATGGCGTATCCCAGTGTCTCGATTTCGCCCTTGTCAAATGGCACTCTGGCAGTTGCACCCATGAGGTCTGTCTCGATCGCAGAATTTCAGGTCGTTGGCCGGGTTGCCCATCGAAGGATGGGGCAAGGGAGTCCATGTCACGGTTCATGAGGCAATGACACGGGAAAATCTATTATAAAAGGGGCTTGAAAGCGAGGAGAAAGTGCTCATGGAGGTGCGTTTCGGGAACGGAGCCGGAGAACGGTTTCAGGGGGTGAAACCTTTGTCAATCAAGAAAGGGTCATGTATTTTTGAAGCTCACACCAAGGGGGCGCTTTTTTGCCCGTCAGAGAGAGGTCAACCACGGATCAGCCGCTGCAAAGCAAAGGATTGAAAATGCAAAAATGGGTTCTCATTCTGGGACTTGTAGCCCAGGGCCTGTTCTCCGCCCGGTTTCTGGTGCAATGGATAGCGAGTGAGAAGCAGGGCCGCAGTGTCGTCCCTCTCGCCTTTTGGCTGCTCAGCCTTGCAGGAGGCTCCCTTCTGCTCCTTTACGCCATTTTGCGCAAAGACCCCGTGTTCATCCTGGGCCAGGCGGGGGGGATCGTCATCTACTCGAGAAATCTATACCTCATTTACAAAGAGAGGCTCGAGGCGAAGCACATGACTGTCCGGGGTTGATGACCCCTGATTGAGAGGGGCTTCCGGGTCCGGGCATTTTCACGACTCCGGCGGATGCTCCACGCCTTCAGCGTGAAGAAAATTCAGCCGGGAAGCATCTTCACGCCCTTTGGTCGGCTGCTTCTTCCGACAGATCCTTCGCACGTCGTAGATCTTCTTGTTCTGGGATTCAAAGTACACCCTGACCAGTATTTCACCCAGCAGGCCGATGGCAAGGAACTGCACCCCTGCCAGCAGAAGGACGGCTCCAAGGAGCATGAGGGGGCCATGAACCTCAAAAATGTGGACGCCGGCGATGAATTTTCGTGTGAGGAGAAAGCAGCCGATGAAAGACGAGAGCACGGTGCACGCGAGAAAAAGCTTCCCGAAGAAGTGAAGGGGGCGTGTCATGTAGCGCATGAGAAAACCCACCGTGAGCAAATCGAACATGACACGAAAGGTGCGCGACAGGCCGTAATGGGATTTTCCAGAATTGCGCCCCATGTCTTTGATGGGAATTTCCACTATGCGGGCGCCATTGAGCGCAGACAATGCGGGCACAAATCGATGCAACTCTCCGTACAGTCTCAGGTCCGAAAGCACTTCCTGCCGATAGGCCTTGAAGGTGGTGCCAAAGTCGTGCAGCTTCACCCCCGAGACCTTGGACATGAGCCAATTGGCGATGCGTGAAGGAAGAGTGCGCGTGAGCAGTGCGTCGGAGCGCCGAACACGCCAGCCGGAAACAAGGTCGTAACCTTCCTGAATTTTTTCAAGAAAGCTGGGGATTTCTTCGGGCGCGTGCTGAAGGTCCCCATCCATGGCCACCACGAAGTCACCCTGAGCATGATCGAAGCCTGCCATGAGGGCGGGGGTCTGACCGTAATTTTTCCGCAGATGCACCACCACAATCCTGGGGTCTTTTTCAAAGAGCTGGTCCAGAAGCTGGGGGGTATTGTCCGTACTTCCGTCATTGACCAGCACCAGTTCCCAGGTGCTTTTCAGGGATTCCATGGTTCGCTTGACGCGGGCGTACAGTTCAAAAAGGGTGGAGGCTTCATTGTGCAGGGGGATGACTACGGAAACAGTGGGAGGCGGATTGTCAGGAGGACAGGGGGCCGTCCGGTCCGCAGCGATTCTCGATGTTTTCAGCATGTTTTTATTTCTCCGAAATTTTTGAGCTGAACATTCTGTTCCAGCAGGTCCTGCCTGAAAAGGGGGGACAGGAGCAGGTCTCTTTCCATCTCCCGTTGCTTCAAAAGTCTTGTGCTGCTGCGTTGCAGGTCCAGGTCGTGGTCGCCGGGGTGTACCATCCATTCGGTGGTGCCCCATGGAATGCGCCGAACAAGGAATCCCGCCAGGGCTGGGTTCCAAAGTCCCGTGAGGGAGATGCCCAGGAAGCTGCCCGTTGTGACCCAGCCGGCCCTCTCAATTCTTCGCTGAAAAGGTTTTTTCTGGCTCCTGGTGATCCACGTCATGGTGTGCTGGGTGAAGAACCCTTTCCATTGGCCTGGGCTGACGTGAGGTGCTGTTGCCCAGAAGGGGGTGCAGTCGAAAGGGTTGCGAATCCTGAAGATTTTGAATCTTGGAGCGACTTCCAGGATTGCCTCCAGGACCCGGGGAATCAGGTGAACATGTTTGTGCGTGTCCAGGTGCGTTGGGCAAATGCCGCTGTCCACAACCCGGGCCAACTGGCAGTGGATTTCCTTTTTCACGGATGCTGCGGACAGCTTTCCCGAAAGGAAAGACTTCACCAGCGCAGAGGGGGATGGTGGCAGCTTCCCCTTTTCGTCCACCAGGTCTGGAATTTCCTTCGGGGGCGCCATTGAAGGCAGTTCTGTGAGCGTCAGGTGGACCCCGATGCCCAAGCGGGGGTGGCACCTGGCCCTCGTGACCGCGTCCTGAAACGCTTTCCCATTGGCCATGATGGTTGCGCTTCGCAGCATTCCTTCGCCATGACAGCGGAAAATGGCATCATTGATGCCCTGAGTGTAACCCAGATCGTCTGCGTTGATGATCAGATTTTTTGCATTCAATCCAGCGTGATCCCATGCAACAGGAGTGGCGAGTGCGTAGGGGCCTGGCCATGTGTCAGCCCCACGGGGCAATGTTTTGCTAGCAGAATGGGCGGGGGGTGTCAAGGGAGGGTCACGGAACAGGAGGAATATGGACTTTTCAGAACTCTGAAATTGAGCTAATCTGCCTGTGTTTTTGACCATTTCAAAGCGCAAAAAAGGGAGTGAACACATGTCGGGTGCCCGTTTCATGAAGAGAAATTTCAGGACCCTGGCCCTTTGCATCCTGATCCTCGCCTTCACCGTTGAGAGGGGAAGGTGTGAAGAACCCCAGGTCCTCGGCCTGGACCAACTCATAGAACGGGCGGTGGAGTACAGTCCCCGGCTGAAGCAGTCTGACCAGCAGGTGCTTGCCGCCGAGGGCGATCTCATGCAGGCCCGGGGAGCCATGTTCCCCCAGCTGGAACTGGTGGGCACTGCCGGGCCCGTAAATGATGCGGATCTTCCAACGGTTGTGGTGAGCGAAGAGATAGCCCCCGGTGTTCTCGCAGGGGTCATTCAGGACAATGATAAAGATTCGGTGGGCATTTTCGGGCGTTTGGATGTGGCCATATTTCAGCCCCTCTATACGTTCGGGAAGATTTCTCACCGCCGGGATGCCGCTGCTTTTGGTGTTGAAGCTCAGAAATATGGGCGGGAAGCACGCATGAGCGAAGTCATTTTAAACGTCAAAGAGCTCTATTACAGCATGATCGTGGCCCGGCAGGGAGAGGGGGCGGCCCAGAGTGCCCATGATTTCATCGAGGATGCCCGGGATCGCATCGAGCGTCTCATCGATGCCGAATCCCCCATGGTGGATCAGAGCGACCTTTACCGCCTTGAGTCTTTCGAAGCGGACATCGCCCGCTTCCGCGCCCGGGCGGAATCGGGCAGCCGAATGGCTTATCATGCTCTGAAGCGCGCCATCGGCTATCCGGAACACAAGGACTTTCAGCTGGATCGCAGGGAATTGCCCACGGAGCTTCCCCGACTCCGGGGCCTGGATGACTATGTGGACATGGCCCTTCGATCCCGGCCCGAACTCAGACAGCTTGAAAGGGGAGTCGAGGCCAGAAAGGCAATGCTGGAAGCGAGCCGGGCAGATTTCTATCCCACGTTTTTTGCCGCGGCCATAGGTTCTTTTGCGGGAGCCCCGGGGCGGGAACGCATGCCCATCTCCTATTTTGATGACGATTTCAACCATGCCCGCATGGGAGTCATTGTGGGGTCCGAGTGGAAATTTGATTTTGGCATCAAACGGGGCCGCTCCAGGAAGGCCATGGCCGAGTACATGGAACTGGTTCACCAGAAGGAGTATGCACAGGACAGCATTCCTCTCCAGATCATGAAACACTACGAGGAGGTGTTGGAGGCGGAAAAATCCCTGCAAGCCTACCGGAATGCGGTCGTGGCCGCTCGAAGGTGGGTTGTGGCGTCTTTTTCAGACTTCGATTTTGGCCTGGGCACTGCCCGGGACATGTTCGATGCCATTGACCGCTATGGTAAGAATGAAGGAGAATACCTGGCTCTCCTTTTGGATTACAATATTTCGAGGGCCAGGCTGGAGCACGCAGCGGGCATGTATGAAAAGGAGATGATTTCTCCCTGAACTCCGTCACGCACCCCCAAGGCAGCTTCACTGCTGGCTGAAAGGGTGAATATTTGAAGACTGCAAAGAGGATCGTTCACCGTTAATGAAAATAATTCTCCGGTTGATACAGTTTTGGTTGGCCTGGGTTTTGCCCAGGCCACGTCTGGTTTTAGGGGTGGTTTTGCTGTCGGCGGTGGGGGCTGCTTACTATGCGGGAACCCGGCTG
>Ga0207421_10000734_pt1 | contig 42334 bp, 31 predicted proteins | sample SodLakKL_010_SED_4_FD_187542 | JGI IMG/M metagenome (GOLD analysis project Ga0207421, IMG submission 187542) | Alkaline sediment microbial communities from Lake Tanatar, Kulunda Steppe, Russia - 8KL_010_SED (SPAdes) (version 2) | ecosystem: Environmental > Aquatic > Non-marine Saline and...
GGAGGCATATGCGGAAGCGAGGGCCGGCCGTGGAGGTTCCATGGGCAGCCGGGGTAGCCGCACATTCACCGCTCCTCAGTCCACACCTTCACAGCCCGCTCAGAGAGATGCCGGTGTGGCCGGGCAGGCTCAAAGCACCACAAGGCCCACAGGTCAACCTGCAACAGGGGGTGCTTTCAGCCGAAGTCCTCTCCTTCAGGGGCTTGCCGGTGGCCTTGCCGGGGGCATGATTGGCAGCATGCTCTTTGGTGGAATGGGTCATGCGGGGGCTGAAGTGGATGGCGAAGGCCGTGGAGGCATGGGTCTTCTGGACATGGTTCTCATTGGGCTGCTTTTGTTTCTGGTGTGGAAGTTTTTCAAGAAGCGCCGGGAACAAGGCGCTTTGGCCATGGGAGGTGCGGGTGGGCACCCCCCTTCGCAGTTTTCGTCCATGCCTGGGGCACAGAACACTCAAACAGGAACACCCCCCTACAGCCTTTCCCCTCAGACCCAGCCTTTTCAGGCGGACGAGGATGTACACAAGGGACTGGAAGAGATCAGAAGCATGGATTCCAATTTTGACGAAGAGTCTTTCAAAGAGACAGCCCAGGATCTTTTTTTCCGCATTCAGGCGGCCTGGATGAATCGAAGCGTTGAAGGGATTGAAAACATGCTCACGGGGGAGATGGCTGAAGCTTTTGAAGCCGAATTCCATAAGATGAGGCAAAATGGCCGCATCAATCGCCTTGAAAACATTGCCGTGCGAAAGGTGGAGTTGACGGAAGCCTGGCAGGAAATGGGCAAAGACTACATCACCGTGCTTTTCACGGCCAACCTTCTCGACTACACGATGGATGAGTCCACGGGGGAAGTTCTGGCAGGAGACAAGCTGAGCCCGGTCAAATTCCGGGAATTCTGGACGTTCACCCGTGAAATTGGCTCCGACCAATGGCAGCTCGCGGGCATCAATCAGACGGATGAAGCTTCTCCAACCGTCAATTGAGAGTTTTGAACGTCCCTTGCACAAACGAATTCAGCCCTTCGCCACTCAATTTGGCGAAGGGCTGAATTCGTTTCAGGTCCTTTTAGATCAGGTGCTTCTTCTGGACGTCCCTGGGGTCGAGGAGGTCACGCAATTCGTCCCCCAGCAGATTGATGGAGAGGACCACCAGCATGATGGCCAGGCCGGGAAAAAAAGACACGTGGGGGGCTTCCATGAGAACCTGTTTTCCGTCGCTGAGCATGGAGCCCCAGCTGGGAGTTCCCGGGGGTGCCCCCAGTCCCAGAAAGCTCAGGGAGGCTTCGGCAACGATGACGCCGGCCACGCTGAACGTCGCCTGAACGATCACAGGGGATAAAACGTTGGGAAGAATATGGTGGCGCATGATTCCGGCGTCTGACTGTCCGAGGCTTCTTGCGGCTAGGACGTATTCCCGCTCCTTGACGGAAAGCACCTGCCCTCTGACCAGCCTGGCAAAAGAGACCCAGCCCATGACCGTCAGGGCCAGGATCACATTGGTGGTCCTGGGGCCCAGCACGGCCACCAGGGCGATGGCGAGGAGCAACCCCGGAAAGGCAAGGAGTATATCCACTATGCGCATGAGCACGGAATCGGTCCAGCCACCATAATAGCCGGACATCAATCCCACGCAGGTGCCGATGGTTCCGGAAAAAATCACCACCAGCAGCCCCACTGAGAGGGAGATGCGGGCCCCATGGAGCAGACGACTCAGGATGTCGCTGCCGTTGAGGTCTCGGCCAAGAGGATGCGACAGGGAAGGGGAAGCGAGCTGGTCCTGAAGACTTATTTCATAAGGATCATGGGGGGATATCCAGGGGGCGAATATTCCCCCCAGCACAAATAAGAGGATCACGGCCATGCATGTCCTGGAAATGTAGCGTCGAAACCTGCCGGATTTCATTTCTGTTGCCGCTGTTCCTTCCACCCTATTTCAACCTCACACGGGGATCTGCCCACCCGTAGGCAATGTCTGTGAGCAGGTTGACGACCACGTAGACGGTGGCGATGAAGAGGATGCAGCCCTGAACCAGAGGATAGTTTCTGGTGTGAATGGACTGAAGGAGCAGGGTCCCCAGGCCCGGCCAGTCAAATATGAACTCCGTGATGATGGCGCCTGAAAGGAGAATTCCAATTTGAAGGCCGACGATGGTCATCACGGGGAGCAATGCGTTTCGAAGGGCGTGTTTGAGGACAACCGTCCGCTCTCGAAGTCCCTTGGCTCGCGCCGTTCGAATGTAGTCCTCTCCAAGCACCTCCAGCAGGGAAGAGCGGATCATGCGGGACAGGATGGCTGCCAGGGCTGTTCCAAGGGTGATGGCGGGAAGTATGAGGTGTTCCAGGCCTCCCCGTTCGTTCACTGGAAGCCAGTTCAGGTGAATGGCGAAAAGGAGAATGAGAAGAGGGCCGAGCCAGAAGCTGGGAATGGCCGCTCCCAGGAAAGACACCAGCATGGCGAGGGCGTCCATGAGGCTGCGCGGTTTCATGGCCGCCAGAATTCCCAGGGGAATGGAAAGGGAGAGGGCCACAAACATGGCTCCTGCCATGAGTTCCACGCTGGCCGGAAAGCGGCTCCAAATCTCCTTGAGAACGGGCTGACGGCTGAGCAGGGAGGTTCCCAGGTCACCGCGCACCACCCCTGAAAGGTAACTCAGGTACTGTAAATGGAGGGGCTGATCCAGTCCCAGGTCCTGCCGCATGGCTTCTTTATCGGCAGCGAGAGCGTTCTCCCCCAGCATGATGTCCACCGGATCTCCGGGGATCATGTGAATGAGAAAAAAAACCAGGGTCACCACGCCGAGGAGCACGGACACAAGCATCATCAATCGTCGAACAATGAAAACCAGCACAGCGGTCCTCTTGAAGAGAGCGCTTCAAAGCCTCTCAGGATTGGGAAAGGGTCACATCCCTGAAAGACTGAAATCCGCCCGAAGGGTGCTGCCGGTAGCCGTTCACACGCTTGTGGACAATGGAAATGTTGTTGGCATGCCACAAGCTGAAATAAGGCAGGTCTTCGGCCAGTTTTTTCTGGACCTGGGAATAAATGGCCTTGCGCTTCAAGGGTTCCAGGGTGACCCGGCCCACTTCCAGCAGCCGATCCATTTCATGGTCTGCATAACGAACACGGTTGTCACCGTGGGGCGCCATTTGTCTCGAGTGGAACAGTTCGTAGTAAAAATCGGGATCAATGACACCGACCCAGCGCATGGTGGTCATCTGGAAGTTTCCGGAACGAATGTCACCATAGAAGGTTCCCCATTCATAGGAGCGCAGGTCCAAATCAATTCCAATGGCTGCCAATTGAGCCTGCAGGATGCGGCCAATGGAGACGGCCTGAGCGTTGTTGCTCACTTTCAGTTCCAGGTTGAGGCGCGAAGACTCCCCTGCCTTGCCATTCCCCAAAAGCCCCGTGGATTCCAGCAGCCTGCGTCCTTCCTGCGGGTCGAAGGGCACCGTGGGAACGGAGGCATCGTGATATGGATTGATGGGCGACAAGAGGCTGGTTGAGCGGGCGGCCTGGCCTGCCAGGCGGTACTGAATGATCTCCTCCACGTTTATGGCATGGGCTATGGCTCTGCGAACCCGCACATCCTGCAGAAGAGGATCCTCCAGGTTAAATGCCACATAGTTGTAGGAAATGCCGGGCCCCTCTATGAGTTCATAGGTGTCGCTGAGAGGGGGCTTCCTGAACTCGTCCACCTTGTCCAGGGGCAGGGCATTGATGGCCAGATCCAGTTCTCCCCTTCTCATTTTGAGAAATCGCGTGTTGTCGTCTCTGATCACTTTGAAAGCGAGCCTTTCCATTTGAGGCTTTCCCCCGTAGTAATGTTCATTGGGTGACAGCACGATCTCCGTGGCGGACTGGGAAACGAATTGGAAAGGTCCCGAACCTGTGAGTGTTCTAGAAAATTCTCCGTCATTGTTCTCAACGATGTGTTTGGGAAGAATAGAGGTAGTGATCGCGTTGAGAAAGGAAGCCACGGGCATCTTCTGAATGAAGCGAACCGTGTGAGGATCTTCCACCTCTACGGAGTCGATGATGGAACGTAAGCGGGAGGCAAAAGGTGAAAGGGTCTTCGAATCCATGAGATGTTCGTAGGTGAATTTGACATCTTCTGCAGTCACGGGAGTGCCGTCGTGGAAATAGGCGTCCTGCCTCAGATGCACCACCGTGATGTGGTCTTCGGGGTTTTCCCAGCGGATTGCAAGGTCAGGGACCGGCTGAAGATCGTAGCCGTGTTTCACCAGCGTGCTGAAGAGGAGGTGCTGTCCTATCCGCTGTCCGTAAGCATCCGTGGCATAACGGGGATCCAGGGTGCGGGGCTGGTCTTCAATGCCCACCCTCAGTTCATTGACGTCCATCCTTTCTGATGTCTGGCCGCAGTTGGCCGTCACCGCAAAAGCCATGATGACGATTAGAAATCGCCAGTTGGTGAAAAATTGAATCATAAGGCTTGCTCTGCTCCCTATAGCTCGAAGTCAGTGCCAGGGCTCACTCATCCCTGCATGGGTGAACCCTCTAATTTCCCGGCTGATCTGAACTTTCAGCGGTTGGAAATTGTTGAGCTCAAACGAGGCTTTGGAAAAATGTTCTGCCACGTGAATGCTTCCTCATTGTGCCAGATTGTGCCAGGTGAAAATGGCAGTTTTTCCGTAAGGCCGCAAGTGCCTTTTTCAGGCGCGGGCTCAAGCCAGTGCGAGGCCCGGGAAGGCAGGCCTGAAGACATCCCGTTAAAGCTCAATGGGCCCTTTTTGACATCCTGTCCTTCTTAACGTTTGCGGGCACGAAAAGAAATGCCCTGCGTGCCGAATTCCATTGCGCTCGATGGGTTGGACACCCCCTCGAAGAGGTCAGGATATCTGTGGACGATCTCGACGTCCGAAAAACCAGCGGTTTTTAGTGATTGAATCAAGTCTGCGTCCAGCAGACCTCCCGCTTGAAGATCTTCACGGCCGGAGCCAGCCGTTTCAGCTGGTGCTCTGTATTCCGGCCTCGCGCATTTCCCTTCGGGCTTTTTCTCCGCCCTCGGATGTGACCGGCTTGGTGGCATCGGAGATCAGCACCACTTCAAAGCCCTCCTTGCGCCCATCGAGGGCGGTTGCCAGCACGCAGACATCTTCCGCAAGGCCACCGATCCACAGGCGGTGAATGCCCTCCTGGCGAAGTCTGAAGGCGAGGCCCGTCTGGTCAAAGGCGGAGTTTTGGTCCTGATCAAAGCGCACTCCTTTGGTCACCTTGACGACCGAGTCCGGGAGGTGAAGGTCGGGATGGAAACTGGCTCCATCGCTGTCTTGAAGACAGTGGGGCGGCCAGGGACCATCGCTCGCGTTGAAACTGATGTGTCCCACAGGGTGCCAGTCGCGTGAGGCAAATATGGGCACCCCTTTTTGGATGGCTTTTGCAATCCAGCGATTGAGGACGGGGACTACGGTTTCACCCTTTTCGACCGGCAATGCTCCGCCGGGGCAAAAATCCTTTTGCACATCCACAACGATAAGAGCATCTCCTTGTTTCAATTCTTCACTCATGACGATCCTCCTCTCAATTTTTTCAAGCCTTCTGCTCGCGTTTCAGCTGAACTCAAAAAATCTGACTTTACAAGATTATATGCATCGGTGGGAGACAATTCTACCAGAGTTCCTTTTTGCCCCACGCAACGCACCGCTCGTCAGGGAGTTGTGTCCATCAATCCCCGATGCATTGATTTTTCTTTCGGGACCACTATTTTTATTGTGCAGGAATCACGAGTAGAGGAAACGAAGGTTACGGGAGTGATCAACCACCACGCAGGTGATGAGTTCCAAGTGGGCGTGAGGGCTGTTTCAGGTCGTGACCATGAGGAGTGGAGTGGCCAGGGGGAGCCCTATGTTTCAGTCTGGTCACCATGATTGATAATCTTTTGAGAAAAAGGGAGACATCACATGCCCAAACGCAAAGCCAATGCTGAGTGGAAGGGTTCGTTGCCCGATGGAAGTGGAACTTTGGCGCTGGGAAGCGGCGCTTTTGAGGGAGCCTACTCATTTTCCTCCCGTTTCGAGGAAGGCTCGGGCACGAACCCTGAAGAACTTGTGGGGGCAGCGCATGCGGGATGTTTTTCCATGGCCCTTTCGGGGGCACTTGGAAAGGCTGGATTTCAGCCGCAGATTGTCAAGACCGAGGCGATCGTCAACCTGGTGAAAGATGAATCTGGATTCAGCGTGAAAGAAATCGATCTGGAATGCGAGGCCCATGTGCCAGGTATTGACGAAGCGAAATTCAGGGAAATTGCGGAAAACGCCAAGGAAACGTGCCCCATTTCCAGGCTCCTCAAGGGTGCGACCATCAATCTGACCGCCCGTCTCAAGAATTGAACGCTCCAGGCAATAGAATGCAATGCCTCTGGAAAAGCCGGATAAGCCGTTCCGGCTTTTCTTATTTCCCTTCCAGGTGATCACATCAAGGCTCATGGAGTTTCCAGATTGCACATCATGGATACCGCTCACATTGATCCATGTGGTCATCCCTTCTACTTGAACTTCGAAAAAATCTTCTGGTGATCCAATCTGCTTTTCTTCAAGGAACTTCTCATTGTAACGGACCATTGTGTAGTGGGTCGATTCCGCTTTTCTCTCCCCGATGTGCACCAGGGTGCCCGGGGGAAGACCCGTTTTTCGAGATCTTTTTGGTCTGAATTCGCTCATCGGCTACTCGGCAGGAAAATGAAACCGGGATTTGAATGCGCCTCAACGCTTGCTTCCGAAGTCTTCCCGGCGTCTTTGTTTTTTTGGGAATGTGGGCCCGGTTTTCTCGCTTTGCCTCTGGAGGTATGATTCCACCCTGGTTTCGCAGGCTCACCCTGGCTGCAGCGTGACACACCTTTTCATTCCAGCTGCTGAGGTGAAGAGCCATCCTCTTTTATCCTCTTGTAGAAACGGGCAAAATCGATCTGATAGTCAAAGTCGTCCCGTTCAAGGTGTCGCTGCCCCTTGACGTCCAGGTTGCGCACGAGGATCAGTTCCGGGGTGATATGAGAAGATCGGATGACAGGCATTCCCGAAGGCGCCCAGATGCCGCTTCCCCCCCAGAAGTAGTCACCGGTCACGTCATGGGGCCCCACCGTGTTGACAGCGAGGCTCCACACCTGATTGTAAGCGGATTTGGAGGCATTCATGAGGTCCCACAAAAAACCATAGTAATGGTCCGTCATGATGTTCATGCGCGGGTATTCACGCACCGCTTCCGCCCTCCACTGGGCCATGGTCACGATGGCATCCACCCGATCCCGAAAGGCGTACCTTCTGGCCAGTTCCACAAAGCACAAATCGTAGCAGATCAGAAATCCGAAACTGCCCCATTTTGTCCGGATGGTGAGCCTCTTGTCCGTGCCCGGCTTGAAGAAACGTTGCTCGATGGGAGTCAGGAAGACCTTGTCATAGATGAATTCCTCACGGCGGTAGTCGATGGAATGGTTGAGCACAAAAGTGGAGTTGAGGAACTCGCCGTATTTTCTGCGCGCGTTATTGTAGAAAACGTATTCCAGGCCCTGACCGTCATCCACCAGGCTGTCACGGATGCGCCTGATGGTCTTGGCAATTTTTTCATTTTCCCCTTCCCGAAGGAGATTGGTCACTCTTCTGTCCTCCGGATCATTCACATCGTCCCACACATGGCCTGTGACGCAGAGTTCGGGAAAGATGACCATGTTTGCTTTCTTCTCGTGGGCCAGCTGGACGATGTCTTCCATTCTGGAGAGATTTGCGGACACATCGGCAGAGGGCCGCAGGTTGACAAGGAGGACGCTCGGGCAGTTCTCCTTGTCACGAAAATCCCGCTCGATCAGTCGCATGAGTGTCTCCTTTCTGTGTTCATGAGGCAAATGAGCGCTTTTGGGTGGAAAAAGGAAATAGGAAAAAACCCCCATTGTTTGGGGGAATTGCCATGCCCGTTTGTGCCATGAAAGAATAACACCAATTGCAGGCAGACTTGAAGCGCTCGTTGTGAAGCCTTTGAATCCTGGCGGAAGTCATCTTCAATGGGTGAGCGGACGTTTTAGCTGTTTTTGCCCGAGAGGGCCTTGAAGGACAAGGTGAGCTTTTTGAGACAATCTTTTGATCTGCCATCGGCAGCTTTCGTCCTGGTCAGGAAGCAGCCCCCTGAAACTTTCATTTCAGGATGAGGCGAGGCAGGGGTGAGTCCGTTCTCATTGGCGGCGCACGACAAAGAACTCGTAAGCGTAGAAAGCAGAAAAACGATGGTGCATCTCGGGTTCCTGAGCAATTTGGTCGAGTATGGAGAGAGCCTCCCCATCATTGGCGTGAGTGGCACGCAGTACTTCCAAGCGGCGCTGCATGGGGGTGTAGAAATCGCTCCACCATGCCTCGTCCGGCAAAGTGAAGTGTCCCAGCAATTCGAATCCGCATTTATGTATGGCGGTCAGGACATCTTTCACCCAACCCATGGTCGGATATTCCAGTTCAAAACTGGTCTTAACTTCGGGTGGAGGATTTTCCTTGCGCCAGACTGCTTCCGTGAAGGCAAGACAGCCGCCAGGTCGCAAAAGTCCCTGGCAAATCCGCAGGGCATTGTCTATTCCGATGTTGTAGAAGGCACCCTCGGACCAGATGAGATCGAAGCTTTCCGGTGGTTGCTCAAGCCTGGACATGTCTCCCGTGACCGCTCGAACTCTTTGCGAAAGGCCATGTTCAGCGAGCTTTGCCTTGAGCCGCTCGATGCTTGGACCGTGATGGTCGACGGCAAGGATGGAACCGCAGGTGAGTTCCGCGAGATGGAGTGTTTGTCCGCCGGTTCCGCAACCCAGGTCAAGTATGGCGGGATTGGGAGGCAGTCCTTTGCAGAGACTGAGAGCTTTTTCGGCGCAGGCTCGACTGCCCGGGCCCTGCCGGGGCAATGCTTCATAAACCTCAAAGAATATTTTCCAAAAACGGGAAGGAGTATCGGTCATTCTGGCCTCATTGCAGCCTTCTCCCCGGCACTCACCTCACTTTTGAGTCAAAAGAGGGCTGTTTTTGAGTTCCTTTAAATACAAAAATACAAATCAGATGGTCGCAGCGTTGAGTTCCTTGGCATTTTCACTTATGTGGACTCGCATGCGCAGTGCTGGGGTGACCGGGGAAAAACCCCCCGGTCACCCGGCTGGCTCACCGTCTGCTGAGCATCCTTTCGAAAGCTTTGAAGACCTTCATGTCAGGATCATTGCAGATCGAAGCGCCCCAGGTTCATGACCTTGTTCCAGGCCGCGACGAAGTCACGCACGAACTTTTCCTGCGCATCGTCCTGTGCATAGACCTCGGCCAGGGCGCGAAGCCGGGAATTGGACCCGAAAACGAGGTCCACGCGGGTGCCCGTCCACTGGAGGTCGCCTGTCTTGCGGTCGTGCCCTTCGAACGTTTCCCTGGCGTCGGAGGTGGGCTTCCACACGGTGCCCATGTGGACCAGGTTGGCGAAGAAGTCGTTGGTGAGAGTCCCGGCCCGTGTCGTGAGCACGCCGTGTTTCGAACCACCCGCGTTGGCACCCAGTACGCGCAGGCCACCGACGAGCACCGTCATCTCAGGTGCGGTCAGGGTCAGGAGCTGCGCCCTGTCCACCAGCATTTCTTCGGCAGAGACGGTGAAGGCCTTTTTCTGGTAATTGCGGAAACCGTCGGCCTGGGGTTCCAGTGCGGCGAAGGAGTCCACGTCGGTCTGTTCCTGGGAGGCGTCTGTGCGGCCGGGGGTGAAAGGCACCTCCACCGAGTGGCCGGCAGCCTTGGACGCTGCTTCAACGGCGGCGCAGCCGGCCAGGACGATGAGGTCCGCCATGGAGATTTTCTTGCCGTTCGTCTGGGCGCTGTTGAAGGCCTGTTGGATCTTTTCCAGTTCACTCAGCACCCTGGCCAGTTGCTTCGGCTCGTTGACTTCCCAGTCCTTTTGCGGCGCCAGGCGAATGCGTGCGCCATTGGCGCCCCCGCGCTTGTCTGAACCACGGAAGGTGGAGGCCGAAGCCCAGGCAGTGGAGACCAGCTCCGCCACCGGCAGTCCGGACGCCAAAATCCTGGCTTTGAGGTCGGCAATGTCCCGGGCGTCGATCAGGGGATGATCCACAGGAGGGACCGGATCTTGCCAGATGAGGTCTTCCTCCGGCACTTCAGGACCGAGGTAGAAACCCTTGGGCCCCATGTCGCGGTGAGTCAGTTTGAACCAGGCGCGGGCGAAGGCATCGGCAAAAGCCTCAGGGTCCTGGTGGAAACGGCGCGCGATGGGTTCATAGATGGGGTCATAACGCAGCGACAGGTCGGCGGTGGTCATCATGGGCCGGTGCTTCTTGGATGGGTCGTGGGCGTCCTGAATCATGTCCTCTTCCTTGACGTCCTTGGCGAGCCACTGCCAGGCGCCAGCCGGGCTCTTGACCAGTTCCCAATCGTAACCGAACAGCATGTTGAAGTAGCCCATGTCCCATTTTGTGGGGTTGGGCTTCCAGGCGCCTTCGATGCCACTGGTGGTGGTGTGCACCCCCTTGCCGGTGCCCAGGGCGTTTTTCCATCCCAGTCCCATCTCCTCCAGGGGCGCGGCCTCCGGTTCCGGCCCCACCAGGTTGGGATCTCCTGCCCCGTGGCACTTACCGAAGGTGTGGCCGCCGGCAACCAGTGCAACCGTTTCTTCGTCGTTCATGGCCATGCGGGCGAAAGTTTCACGCACGTCGTGGCCCGATGCCACCGGGTCCGGATTGCCGTTGGGGCCTTCGGGGTTCACATAGATCAGGCCCATCTGCACGGCCGCCAGTGGGTTTTCCAGCTCGCGATCCCCGCTGTAGCGTTGGTCCCCCAGCCATTCCCCTTCAGATCCCCAATAGATGTCCTCTTCCGGTTCCCAGATGTCCACACGGCCGCCGCCGAAGCCGAAGGTCTGGAAACCCATGGACTCCAGTGCGCAGTTGCCCGCCAGAATCATCAGGTCGGCCCAGGAGAGCCTGTTGCCGTATTTCTTCTTGATGGGCCAGAGCAGCCGGCGTGCCTTGTCGAGGTTGCCATTGTCGGGCCAGCTGTTGATGGGGGCAAAACGCTGGTTTCCCGTGCCGCCGCCGCCGCGCCCGTCAGCGGTGCGGTAGGTGCCGGCGCTGTGCCACGCCATGCGGATCATAAGGCCCCCGTAATGGCCCCAGTCGGCCGGCCACCACTCCTGGGAATCGGTCATGAGGTCATACAGGTCCTTCTTCACGGCGGCAAGGTCAAGCTTTTTGAATTCCTCGGCGTAGTTGAAATCAGGCCCCAGGGGATTGGAGGCCGGCGTGTGCTGGTGAAGGATGTCCAGTTTCAGTTGGTTGGGCCACCAGTCACGGTTCGAAGTGGCCTTGGCGCCTGCGTGGTCATGTCCCTTTCCTGTCACAGGGCATTTGCTTTGTTCGCTCATGTTCCTGACTCCTTTCGTTGTGTGAACTATTGAACGGAAAAATGTGGTGTCTCGTTGTCTTCTGGCTGGCGTTGCTTTTCAGCGAAAGCGTCTTTTTGCAATCCGCTGCAAAAGTGCGGGGCGCCCCGCATGGAGCAATGGAAACGCTTGGTTTTCTTCACTTGGTCCCCTGAGTTTAGGGAGTTGGATCTTTAAAGAGAATGATTATCCACAAAAGTAGTGGATGCAAAACGGCAGGTCAAGAGCAATTCTCTCATTTGAAAGATGACGATCTCTTCCGAAGATGGAAATTCCACTTGCCCCGGGGCTCCTGTCGTGACCACACGCCACAGGGCGCCGATCTTGATTCAAAGGTCCTGGGTAAAACATTAACAGGGGAAACAGGTTGTCATTGGAATGGGGAAGTGGCGGGAGTGAAAAAGCCGCTGGATCTGTTTGGAGTTCAGTGCTTCATCCCGGCTCCTGCATCCCTCACATGCACATGCGAAAGGGGATGCATCCGGAGCACATTGAGGCATTCGGTGCCGAACTCCCTTTCCACCCGTCCGAAAAGGAGGAAGGGGCGGTCCGGGTTCAGTTCCTGGCAGAAGCGTTTGAAGGCTTCGGGAAAGAATACCGCTTCGTAGATGGCCGTGGTGTCTTCGAAGGAGACGAATTCCATGGAATCTCCTTCCCGGGTCAGGACCTCCTTGCGTGTGACCAGCCAGCCCATCACCCACACCCCCTTTCCTCCATGACGGTGAAGGTCCCTGGCGGGAACGATGCGCTGGGGGAGGGCCCGGATGGCCTTTTCCCACAGTTTCAAGGGATGTACGGACAGGACAAACCCCAGAGTTTCCATTTCATGGCGCCATTTCTCCTCCGGTGTCAGATCGTCCAGGGATGGAGTGGAAGGGGCGGGACGAGGCGTTTCGACGGATTCGGCGGAGAATGCTTTTTGGGGTGACTGGACTTGATCTGCGGAAAAAGACGGGTGCGATGTTTTTGCAAAGGGAAAGGATGCCGAAAAGGCTCCTTCAGCCTGGGCCCAAAAGCTTGCGTCAGGGGCACTGCGAGGGGCGTAGGGGTGGTCTTTTTGCCCCCAAAGGGAGAGTTGCTCCACCGTTCCTTCCGGGCCGTTCATCCTGGTGTGGGCCTGCATGTTGGCGTGCACGGCGGCTTCCCAGAAGAGCTGGGAGCGGTTCAGGGGTTTTTCCAGGTCGTCCAGGGCACCGCTTTTCACCAGGACAGCCCCTTCGGAAGGAGTGAGGAAGACACGGCGGAAAAGGTCTTTGAGGGAAAGGAACGGACCGCGCCCGTTGCGTTCCTCCAGGAGCCTCTCCAGAGTTTCCCGCCGCATGGCCTGGAGCTGTTTCAATCCCACCCGGATTTTCCCGTCTTTTCCTTCGTAGTCCCAGAGGCTCCCGTTCACGTGAGGCCCCAGCACTTCCAGGCCCATGCGCCGTCCTTCCGAAATGTAGGCCCATGTGCTGTAGTATCCGCCCCCGTTGTTGATGACCGCCGCCATGAATTCCGCCGGGTGGTGCGCCTTGAGGTAGGCCGATTTGAAGCTCACCAGGGCGTAGGAGGCCGAATGGGGCTTGCAGAAGGAATACCCCGCAAAGGAGAGAATCATCTCCCAGACCCTTTGGGCCACGTCCTGTGAGACACCCCGCTCCCTGCACCCATGGAAAAAACGCTGCCGGTAGAGGGAAATCCGTTCAGGGCTTTTCTTGCTGATCACCTTGCGAAGCCCGTCCCCTTCCGCCCAGTTGAATCCCGCCAGGGCCATGCTCACCAGCACCACATCCTCCTGGTACACCATGATGCCGTATGTCTCCTTCAGGATCACTTCCAGGCGCGGATGAATGGGTTCGTAAGGCGCTCCGTGGAGCCGTTCCATGTAGGCGTTGATGTAGCGGTTGGCCGCGGGACGGATGATGGAAGAATGGATCACCAGGTGCTTGAAATCCCCTTTGCCCGTTTTCTTTTGCAGCTGCCTCATGGCGGGGGATTCCACGTAGAAAACCCCCATGGTCTCCCCCCTTCGAAGAAGTTTTTGTGTGCCGGGATCATCCAGGGGATCGAAAGCGGCATAGTCCAGGTGCAGGCCCGTGTTGCGCTGCACAGCGGCCAGGGCGTCCCGGATGACCGCCAGGGAACGGTTTCCCAGAAGATCGATCTTGACGAGTCCCGCTTTTTCTGCCTGGTCCTTTTCCCACTGAATGATGCGCGTTCCCTTGGCGCTCACCTGAACGGGCACGTAGCGGGAAATATGATCGGGCACGAGGATCAACCCTCCGCTATGGACCGACAGGTGCCGGGGCAGGGATTCCAGGCGGGCCGCCAGGTCCAGGATTTCCGGCCATGGGGGGTCCAGTCGAAAGCCCTGGAAACGGGGATGGCGCTGCACCCGGTCCCAGATGCGCCCGGGATGAGTTCCGTAGCCCATGCGCCGCGTCACTTCCTTGATTTCATGGGCGGGAATGCCGTAGATCTTGGCCACTTCACGCAGGGAAGCTCTTGCGCCGAAGCCCACGTGGTTGGCCACCGATGCCATGCGGTGAGACCCGTAAACCCCCAGCAGTTCTTCCATGAGATCGTCCCGTTCGTCCCAGGGAAAGTCCACGTCGATGTCGGGATGATCGTTGCGGTGTGGGTTCAGAAACCGCCCGAAAAGAAGGTTGTGTTCGATGGGGTCCACGTGAGTGATTCCCAGAAGGTAGCTCACCAGGCTGGCCGCGGCGCTTCCCCGCCCGCAGTGAATGGGGCGCCGGCTCACCATGTCCGCCACCACCAGGAAGTAGTCCACATAGCCCTTGTTTGCGATGAGTTCCAGTTCTTCCGCCAGCCGCTTTTCCACGGCATGGCTGGTCTTGCCGTACCGCCATGAAATTCCCCGGCGGCACCGGTCCAAAAGGACCTGAATGTGGTCTTCCCGTCGGTCGTCATAGGGGGGAAAGACCGTCTGAAAATGGTCCCAGTGGGTGCAGCACATCCGGGCCAGGGCCAGGGCGTTGGACAGAGCTTCGGGAGCTTGGGGGAAGTGGCGGGCCATTTCCTCAGGGCTTTTGAGCCAGCGGGACGGCGGAACCACCTCTTCGGGGGGGAGGGTGCTCAAAGTGCGGTTGAGGTCTATGGCGCGAACCAGCCGGTGCAGGCTGTGGTCTTCAGGGCCGGCGAAGTGCACTCCGTTGGTGGCCACGGGAGAAATTCCCAGCTCCCGGGACATTTGGAGCGTTCTGCGGTCCCTTTCGCCGGGGATCACCTCCACCCGGCATTCCACCCGGGAGGGAAGGCATTTCAAAAGCTCCGGGTCGGAAGCGAGGGCTGCCAGGTCCCGGGGAGCATGGGGAACGTCCCGGAAAAAGGAGAAGTCGTTTTTGTGCACCAGGGTGGCCATGTGGCAGAGGAGTTCATAGCCGCGGGGCGTCCTGGCCAGGAAAACCGCTTCCCGCCCGGTCGCCCGAAGGGTCGTGCCCACCAGGGGCTGAAGGCGGTGACGCCGTGCCGCTTCCAGGAAATTCATGAGGCCGTAGAAGCCATTGGTGTCCGTGAGGGCGAGGGCGGTGCATCCCTGGCTTGCGGCTTTTTGGCAGAGCTTTTCCACGGAACTCACGCCCCACATCATGGAGTAGGATGAATGGACATGAAGGTGAACGAAGGATGCTCCCATGGGATCAACTCTAAACTCGGAAAGGGTTTTTACGTTTCAGTTGAATTCAACGGTGATGCGGCCTTTGGCTTCCATTTGCACGACACGGCCCCAGGCGATGCTTTCCCGGCCAAAACGGGTGCGTACGGCGTCCAGGGCTTGCTGTATGCGTCCGGCGCCTGCGGAAGTTCCTTCTTCCCAGGGAAAGAGGGGGAGCTGCCTTGCAGGCATGGAAAATTCCTCCAGTTCCAGGCCGATGCGGCGAATGGCCACGCGCCGTTGGAGAAACTTGAGGAAAACGGGCCGTATTTTTCGAAACAGCTGCTGGTCCAACCGGGTGGTGATGGGGGGAAGGGGCTGCTGAAGACGGGCCGTGTTCCCGTCCGCATAGCGCACTTCCAGGGTGAAACGGCCGGGACAGCGGTTGTGGCGGCGCAAATGCCACCCCGCTTCCTCCACCTGCTGGAAAAGAAGTCCTTCGAGGTTTTCCCGGTGAATTTCGTCCCGATCGAGTTTCTGGACGATGGAAAGGCCGGGGCTCCTGACGAAGGGAAGGACAGGGGCCAAATCCACACCTCGAGCCATTTGAGCCAGGCGAATTCCCGTTTTTCCCAGAACGCTCGCCAGGCTTTTTGACGGCAGGTGGGCCAGCTGACCGATGCTGCGCAGGTTGAAATCCCTCAGCCGGGCCAAGGTCGCGGGGCCCACTCCCGGAAGGAAATCGAGGGGGAGGGGGGTGAGAAAGGAAACTTCACCCCCTGCGAAAATGCACGACAGGTCTCCGGGAACGGTGCACTGAGAAGCCACCTGGCTGACCAGCTTGTTCCCCGCCAGACCCACCCGGGCATGCAATGTTCTTTGCGCGGCCAGCTCTTTTTCCATGCGGAAGGAAACATCGGGAGCCGCTCCCCACAGGCGGTGCGTTCCCGTGAGGTCCACGAAGTACCGGCCGGGCCGGGGGCCCTCCACCAGGGGAGAAAACCGGCCCAGGTGAATGAGGATTTGCTGATGCTCCTCCATGTAGGCAGGAAGGTCCACGGGAAAGACAGTGAGCCGCCGGCAGAAGCGTTTGGCGTGATGAAAGGCCATTCCTTCCTGAATGCCTTCCCGGCGTGCGAGGGCGTTCACCCCCTGAATCACCGATCGGGGGCCCGGCACCGCCAGGGCCAGAGGTTTTTTTTTCAGCTCCGGATGCCTGCGCTCTTCCAGGGTGGCGTAAAAGTCGGGAAAGCTGAAGTGGACGATGTGGCGGTTTTCCATGGTGCACCCCGAAGGTTGCAGAAAAATTTGAAGCCGTCAGTGTTTTTTTTCCCATTTGGTTTTTTGGCCGTATTCCGGGTTCAGAGTTAAGGATGACTCCAAAATGATGGAACAGATCTCGGCCAGTCATGCAAGTCGCCTGATCCCGCATGCATTCCCATGAGGAAGGGCGGCAATGAGGAACGATGGGCCTCCCTTTGGATCTTTTGAAAGATCACGAAAACAAAATAGGTGAACATAAGGTGAAAGTCAAGGTGGGGAAAGGGAGTGCCGAAGGTTGCACCCATCAGGATGTGAAAGGGGCGTTTATGCTTCGATGCTTCAGCACGAGCGCATCCATATTCCTTTGTCGACTCGGGAAAGGCCCCTCAAGGAGCAGCTTAAGTCAGTCGCGTCGGGAAAAGGGCCGAGAAAATTTTTGCCTGCGTTCACTGTCCCTGACGCCTCTTGGCCTTCTCAAAGGTATTTTCAAAGCAAAAAGCCGGAGGGAAACCTCCGGCTCAATGTTTTTTTACTTTTCTTCTTATGAGTGCTTATCATAATGCAGGTGAAAACTGTTTCAGGCTCTTCTCACTTTGACGGCCTGAGGTCCTTTGGCACCGTCTTCCACTTCAAAAATAACGGGTTCACCCTCTATCAAGGATTTGAAGCCCGAACCTTCAATGGAAGAATAATGAACGAACAAGTCAGCTCCTGATTCAGGTTGAATGAAGCCGTATCCCTTCTTTTCGTTGAACCACTTGACGCGACCTTCCGGCATTTCGAGAATTCCTTTCAAATTTATGGATGATGATTTTCAGGGATCCACCTGCCAGCCATCGGGAAAGTTTTGCCATGCACCATGTTGATTTTCCTGAGACTTTGAGCAGCTGGTCTCCAAAATAAAAAAAATTATAGAGAAGAGAAGCAAAAAATCAACAGGAAAAATCATTGCAAATCCTTTGGTGCACTGCTTTCACAGGGGTGTTCTTCCCGTGAATCCTTGCGCTGGGAAAGGGCTTTTGCCACGGAGGGAAAAAGTTCCATCTGGGTATGGGGAAGAAAAAGGGAGGCCACGAATTCGTCCATGAAGTCCGGATGGACCGAAAGTTCGAAGTAGGTCATCTGCCTCGCTATGGCTTCCGCTCTTTGAAATGCTTCCGTGGAAAGGAGACAGGTTCTTGCTCCTGCCAGGGAACTGTTGCCGATGAAGTCGACCCGTTCCTTTGGAATATCGGGCAAAAGTCCGATGAATATGGCCTTTTCCACGTTCAGGTGAGCACCAAAGCCACCCGCCACATAAATCTTTTCCAGGTCGGAAAAAGAAAGTCCAAGGTCCTGAAGCATCACTTTCATGGCGGCCAAAATGGCTCCCTTGCTTTTGATGAGGGTGGAGATATCGTCTTCCGTGACCGTCACGGCCTCACCCGTTTCCGTGGCGTCCTCGGGAACCACGATGAATTCGGGAACGTCATTCAGGGTTCTCACGCGCGGATGGTCCAGTTGGACGAATTTGCCGCTCTGATCCACGATGCCTTCAGCCACCAGTTCCGCCATGAGGTCGATGAGGCCCGAACCGCAGATGCCCCGCGCTTTCGTCTTGCCGATGGTTTCGCAGTGCACATCCACTCCGGAAACACACACTTTCTCCACCGCTCCCCTGGTGGCACGCATGCCGAATTTGATGCCTCCCCCTTCAAAAGCGGGACCTGCCGATGCGGAGCAGCACACCAGCCACTGGTTGTTGCCGATGACGATTTCACCATTGGTTCCCACATCGATGAGGGCGCTGATTTCTTCACGGTCGTTCATGCCGCAGGCGAGAACGCCTGCACTGATGTCTCCGCCCACATAGCTGCTGACGCAAGGCATGGTGTGCAGGAAGGCTCTGGAATAGCCTCTCAGCCCCAGGTCCCTGGTTTGAAAGGGAGGAAAACGATTGGCCGCCGGAATGTAAGGCTCCAGGCGAATGTGGCAGGGTTCCAGTTTGAGAAGGAAATGGCTCATGATGGTGTTTCCTGCGGCCACATAGCAGGTGATGTCTTCCGCCTCAAAACCGGAGCTTTTCAGAAGAGAATCCACGAGAGCATTGATGGTTTCCACCACCGCCTCGTTGAGGGGAATGAGCCCCTCTGTCTTGCCGCAGGCAAAGATCATGCGTGAGATGACGTCCTCGCCATATCTCGACTGGCGATTGTGTGAACCCTCCACACCGAGAATCTTGCCCGTGCTCAGATCCAGCAGCTGGGCCACGATGGTTGTGGTGCCCACGTCCACGGCGACTCCCAGGTTGTGCTTCGCCCTGTTGCCCTCTTCCAGGTGCCGCAGCTGGGGGCATTGGAGGTCCATGAAATGAAGGGTGGACGTCACCTTCCAGTTGCTTTGGCGCAGAAGGGCGGCCAAATCCCAGAGGCAGGAAAAGTGAGCCTGCACCCGGATTTCGGGCAGGAGTTTTTGAAGCTCTCGAAACACGCGATCCAGGTCGGAGACGTTGTCTTCCAGGGTGGGCTCTGAAAGTTCAAGGAAATGCTTCTGAGCGAGGGGTCGCAAAGGGGGCAGTGTCCTGCTTTCCACAGGGGTGAAAAGAATGAATCCGTCGGAGGTGAGAATCTGCTCACCCTCTCTCCTCGATTCAGAGGGGATGGATACTTCCACGTCCTCGTCCATGACTTTTGTCTGACAGGAGAGAACGATCCCCCTTTCCCAGTCCTTGTCGTCTAGGAGTCCTTTTTGTTCCGGATTCTTGTGCACCTTTCCGCCAATGATCCGGACGCGGCACCTGCCGCAGACACCCTGTCCGCCGCAGAGATTGTTGATGTCGATTCCACTCCGTGAGGCGATGTCCATGAGTGTTTCATCCGCTTTGGCTTCAACGGTTTTGTTTTCCGGTTGAAATGTCACTTTCACGACAGTCATTGAAACCTCCTCAGGTTACCTGTTGTGCCCGGGTTTTTGGGTCTTTGGGGCAGACTGTTTTGCCCGTGGGCACTTGTTTGGTGCAGTCCAGTGCGGGATCCATTCCCTGAAAAGATTCTCCCTTTGCTGTTTTCGTACAGGAGGTTGGCTCTTTTCCCGGAGAACAGAGGCGGGCCATGGGAGAAACCAGACTCGGGGAATTGGGAATCCTCAAAGAATTTCAAGGCCCGTTCCCTTTGGCCCTGCACTTGTCCTGTGATATATTCAAACCCTCTTTTTCAAAAAAGTCTCCTGAACAGTGAGAATAAAAATGTGACTGCCAAACTTATACTCAATCTCACGCCTGGATGCATCCATGAAAAATGTCGTGGCCTATTACATCACCCCCCACGGATTTGGCCATGCCGTCAGATCTCTCGAAATCATCCGCGAAATGCTGCGGCTCGCACCCCATTTGAACGTGGTGGTGGTTTCGACCGTTCCTCAATGGCTCATCCCCCTCAATGTGGGACGTTCCCTGCCCGTGCGGCCGGTGACCCCGGACATCGGGCTCGTGCAGCACGACAACGTGAGGATTGACCTGGAAGGAACGCGGGAGGTTCTGGCCCAATGGAGAGAGAATGAAAAGGCCATCTTGGAGGAGGAGATACGTTTTCTGAGAGAGGAGAATGTGAAAGGCGTTGTTTCCGATGTGGCTTTCATACCTTTTATGAGCTCCCGGGCGTGTGATATTCCATCGGTGGGGGTGGGCAATTTCACATGGGATTGGATTTACGAGGCTTACTGCAGGAGTGATCAAAGGTGGGAAGAGATTGTTGCCTGGATCAAAAAGGCTTATGGCATGTGCGGGCTCTTCCTGCAACTGCCCATGCACGGCGAATGCTCAGCCTGTCCCACGGTGAAGAGCGTGCCCCTGGTGGCCCGCCGGTCCCATGCGAATCTGAAAGAGATTCGAAAGGCGCTTTCTTTCCAGGAGAACAGGAAGCACTTTCTTCTTGCCTTCACGGATCTGAAGCTGGAAGAAAGGGCCTTGAAGCGGATTGAGGCCATCGACTGGGCCTGTTTTGTCCACAGAAAGCCTTTGAAACTGCAGCTTTCCAACAGCATTTGCGTGACGGAACCCCAAATGCTCTACCAGGATGTGCTGGCGGCCTGTGACGGAGTGATCACCAAGCCCGGTTACGGCATTGTTTCCGACTGCCTGGCCCATGGAACGCCCACTCTCTATACGGACAGAGGCCCCTTTCCCGAATACGAAATCCTTGTGCGTGAACTGCATTCCAGCCTGCCCGCCCTTCACATTCCCTCTCGCGAACTCCTGGAGGGAAGGTGGGAAAAGCACCTCAAAGGGCTGGCATCCATGCCGAAAAAAACCACGCAAGTCCCCCTTGATGGGGCTTCCGTCTGTGCCCGCATGATCCTTGACCACATTGGAGTGTGAAAATGGATGAAAACAATTTTTCCGAACCCATAGTTTTTCCCATTGAGGACACCATCGACCTTCATACCTTTCAGCCCGCGGAAGTGAAGGATTTGCTCCATGACTATCTTCAGGCTGCCTGGGAAAAGGGCTTTCGCGAGGTGTGCATCATTCACGGCAAAGGTTCGGGCACACTTGCCCGGCTGGTCCACAAGACCCTGGACAGGCATCCCCTGGTGCACTCCTACTCATGGGCTCCCCGTGAAAGGGGAGGGTGGGGAGCCACCATCGTTTTTTTGCAGGAAGAACAGCTGTGAGGATCAATGCCTGGAGGCTATGATTTCGTATCGCCTGATTCTGGGGTCGGGCTTGACGGAAGCCATCACCGTGAAGATCTTTCCATCTGCGCCCAGCTCTCTCATGGTCTTCCTGTCCAGGGTCAGTTCAAAGAGTTCACAGGGTTTTCGCTGAATCAGCCGGCCATCTCCGTCAAAAAGGGCCAGGTAAATGGTGAGGTTGCCGGTGGTGCTGCGGGTGCTCACCACATTCCTCAGGACAAGCATGACCTCATGGTCATTGATTCGCACCAGATCAGCAAAGTTGCCTTTCATCTTCAATTCGGGGCTGTAGACGCTTTCCATGTTTGCCTGCGCAGCCGGTGACGGGCCGTTTGCCATGGCCAGGAGCTTTCTGCTCTCCTCAAGGCTCAGCCTTTGAATGTGTGCGTGCTCTGCCTGCTCCCCCTCCACAATGCCCCGAAGCACTTCGTTTTCCCTCGCCAGGGACTGAGAGTGTGAATCATCCAGAATCACTTCGGGATCGAATTCCCGCGAAGCGAGAATCTCGTGAATGGATTCCACCTGGTTTTTGGGGACTCCCGCCACACCTCCTGCGATCTCAAAACGATATTCACCGTTCTCCTCCCAGAAATATGAGACTTCCAGTGCGGTGCCATCTTTCATGTTGATCCTCAGAGCGGCGTGGCCCGTCGTGGCCATGAGCAGAAAAACCATCAATGCGCCGATCCAGGAGACGGCAGGAACTTTCCAAATGGTGCTTTTTCTTCTCATAACGTAATTCCTTTTTGGTCTTTACCGGAATTCCGGGTTCAGAGTATAGATGACTCCAAACTGATGGGACAAGTTTCAGGAAGTCACACAAAAACAACAGGGAGAGCAAAACATGAACATCTTCATTTCCGGGTCCCTCGCCTACGACCGCATCATGAACTTTCCCGGACACTTTGCCGATCACATACTTCCCAACAAGATTCACATGCTCAATGTGTGCTTCAACATCAACGGTCTTGTGGAGAGGTTCGGGGGCACGGCGGGCAATATCGCCCACTCTCTCGCGTTGCTCGGAGAAAAGCCTTTCATTGTGGCCACATGCGGCGATGATTTTGCCAAATACAAAGTCCGTCTTGAAAAAAGCGGACTCCCTCTGGACTGGGTCAAGGCCATTTCCGGTGTTCTCACAGCCGGGGCGTACATCACCACCGACATGGACGACAATCAGATCACCGCTTTCAATCCTGGTGCCATGGCATTTGAGGCCGACCTTCCCCCTGCAGAAAAACTGGCTTCGGACTCATGCATATTCATCGGTCCGGGAAACAAAAACGATATGAAAAACTTTGCAGACACAGCCAGAAAGTGCAAAATTCCCTTTTTCTTCGACCCTGGCCAGAGTCTGAACATATGGGATGGAGACGAGCTTCGCCATGTGGTGGAAGGGGCTCACTGCTTCATTTCCAACGATTATGAGCTCTCCCTTTTTCTTCAGATGACGCGGTTTTCCATGAACGAGCTTTATGCCCGGGTGCAAAACGTCGTCACCACCATAGGGCCGGAAGGGTGTATTCTTGACAGGGCGGGGGACAAAATTTTCACACCCGCAGTGAAAGTGAAAAATCCCCTGGATCCCACGGGTGCGGGCGATGCCTTTCGAGCAGGGCTGCTCAAGGGATTGACCATGGGCCTGCCATGGGAGATCGCCTGCCAGATGGGCGTGGTCATTGCCGCTTACGCTGTGGAGCGGCATGGAACACAGGAGCATTTCGTCACATGGGAATCATTCCGCGAACGCTACGAACAATATTTCGGAGTGCTGCCCTGAGGGATTTGAAAGGGGGCATGGCAATGGACCGTGTTGAGAAAATTTTGACATGCGGGGCCTTTGGGCCCCTGTCGCAGCGCAATGTTGCTGATTTAAGGATTTGTGTGTTGTTTTGCCTCCTCATCCCCATGAAGGCGGGGGTCCTGACAATCATGAGAAAGCTGGATTCCCGCCTTCGCGGGAATGACGTAAAGGTGCTGTTGCAGTGGTTGAAACAGCTTAAGTCAACAGCATTGCTGTCGCAGCGGCAGGGGCTTGTCCCTTTGCAGCGGGGATGCGGAAAACACTAATCCTCTTGGGTGGTCATGGGAACAGGTTGGCAAACAAACTCAAGAAACCACCAGCTGCTGCTGGCGCAGCCTTTTCAAGCGGTCACGGATGGAGGCCGCTTTTTCGAATTCCAGTTCAGCGGCAGCCTCTTTCATCGCTGCCTCAAGGGACTGAACTTGTGCTTCCAGTTCTTCCCTGCCTTCGGGCACATTGAAAAGGGCCTCCGGTTCCTCCAGAACTTCGGCACCCGTGTGAGCGTAAGGCGTCCTGTAATCCGCGAGGATATCGCCGATGTCTTTCTGAATGGTCGCTGGAGTGATTCCATGCCTTTCGTTGTGGGCCAGCTGCACGCTCCTTCTGCGCTCCATCTCCTCCATGGCCCGTCGCATGGATTCCGTGATCCTGTTGGCATACAGGACAACGGTTCCATCCACGTTCCTCGCGGCCCGGCCCGCCGTTTGAATGAGGGACCGGTCTGATCTCAGGAAGCCTTCGTTGTCTGCGTCCAGCACGGCCACAAGGGACACTTCCGGAATGTCGAGCCCCTCTCTCAGGAGATTGATGCCCACCAGCACGTCATATTCACCCAGTCTCAGATCCCGCACCAGCTCGATGCGCTGAAGCGTGTCAATGTCCGAATGCATGTAGCGTACTCTGATGTGAAGTTCAGCGAGGTATTCCGTCAGGTCTTCGGCCATCCTTTTGGTGAGTGTGGTGACGAGGGTCCGCTCCCCTCTGCGCACCCTTTTTCTGATTTCCCCCACCAAATCATCCACCTGGAAATCGGCAGGCCTCACTTCCACCCGCGGATCCACCAGTCCCGTGGGACGGATGATCTGCTCCACCACGTGACCTTCCGTGCGCGACATTTCAAGGGGGCCAGGGGTTGCGGAAACATAGATGATTTGCCTGACCTTGGCGTCAAACTCTTCAAAGGTCAGGGGGCGGTTGTCCAGGGCGGAGGGCAGGCGGAACCCATGGCGCACGAGGGTCTCTTTTCTGGATCGGTCTCCGCGGTACATGCCTCGAATTTGGGGAATGGTGATGTGGCTCTCGTCAGCGAAGACCATCCAATCCCGGGGAAAATAATCGAGAAGTGTGGGGGGAGGCTCCCCGGCCCTTCGGCCATCCAGGTACCGCGAATAATTTTCGATGCCCGTGCAGTATCCCAGTTCCAGGAGCATTTCCAGGTCCAGTCGAGTCCTTTCCTCCAGGCGTTGCGCCTCGAGAAGTTTTCCTTCCCTGTAAAAAGTGTCCAGACACTGAGAGAGCTCCTCCTTGACCTGGTGAACGGTTCTCTCCAGGGTGTCCCGGTCGGTGACGTAGTGCGTGGCCGGATAAATGACCACCGACTGCAGCACCTTGAGGGTCTTGCCTGTGAGAGGGTCCACTTCCTTTATGGAATCCACCTCGTCCCCAAAAAACTCGATGCGCAGCGCCCGTTCTTCCTCGTAGGCGGGGAAAACCTCCAACACATCGCCTCTCACGCGGAAAATGCCCCGGTGAAAATCCACATCGTTGCGTTCGTATTGAATCTGGACCAATTTGCGCAGTACCGCGTCACGGGAAATTTCTTCATGGACCTTCAGGGTGAGAAGCATTTCGCGGTAGGCTTCAGGGGAGCCTAGGCCATAGATGCAGGAAACGCTTGCCACGATGACCACGTCTTTGCGTTCCAGGAGCGCCCGGGTGGCCGAATGCCTCATTTTGTCGATGGTGTCGTTGATGGAGGCATCTTTGGCGATGTAAGTGTCCGTTTGGGGCACATAAGCTTCCGGTTGATAATAATCATAGTACGAAACGAAATACTCTATGGCATTGTCGGGAAAGAAAGCCTTGAATTCGCCATAAAGCTGAGCGGCGAGGGTTTTGTTGGGTGCGATCACCAGAGTGGGTTTCTGAACCCGGGCGATGACGTGAGCCATGGTGTAGGTCTTGCCTGAACCCGTGACCCCCAGGAGTGTCTGTTCTCGTGTGCCCCCTTTCATTGCTGCTGAGAGCTTTTCGATGGCTTGGGGCTGATCGCCTGTCGCTTGCCAATTGCTTTTGAACACAAAGGGTTTCATGGAATCATCTGGAGCGAGCTGAACACGGTCCTGTTTTTCGCTCAACAAAAAAAGACCGCCGTAGCGGTCTTGTGCATTTCAAATTGTGGGGTGAGTGATCGGACTTGAACCGACGACCTCTGGGGCCACAACCCAGTGCTCTAACCTATTGAGCTACACCCACCGCAATCATAAACCATAGCTGGTGCCTCAGCAAAAGCATGCCTTGCTTAACACGGATGCCTGAAAACTTCAAGCAAAATTTGAACGTCTGCCATCATCTGAAAGCTTCATTGAACAAGGACATCTTTCCATGAAAGATGGATCAGGTTGTTTTTTTTTCGCTGCTCCCCTCCTGGAACCCAGGGAAAAGTGCAGGCCTGGAACACCTCGGTTTCCGTCAACGAAGCGCATGAAATGCCTGAGCAGGGGGAGAGCCCACAACAAGGCTATAATGGAAAAAACATTCTTAAGATTCTGAAATCATGAAAGAATAAGGTTTTGAGCTGGTCGCTGCATCCTGCCCGTCAGGCCGGTGAAAAACGGTCACCATGCAATGGGAACAACTTGAAGCCAGGAAGCGGTCAACGGCAGCAGAAAAAAATTGGGCGCAGCAGCCGCGTGAAGGAGTCCTTTTTCCATTGACAGGGATAAACCATCATGCTAGGAATCGTAACCGTTATCTCTCTTATCGATTGGCAATGTACAAGCGAATACGGATACTCTCAGCACTTCATTGCTGCTCTCTTCTCTCAGATTCGACTTCTGTCTCAAGGTTGCGTTTTACCCATAGCACGGTCCTGTGCTGTAAAGCCTAGATGTAGCTGAAATCACGACCAGATAATTGAATAAGTGTTTGTGGCGTCGCCCACAAATGGTCCATTGGAGCGGTAGGACTCATGTTGCAGTGTCCTATCAGCACAAGTGAATCAGTTAGCAGAAAGGAGGGAGACACGCCAGATTCGTATTCGTGAAGCCTTGTATTATTAGTATTTTATTTGATTCAGATTCATCTGTCTTGGCATTCCATCGCGGCAAAACCGACTTCATTCCAGGGTAAGTCTTGAGAAGGAGGACTAAATTGATTAACAACGTCAGCTCGAACATCAAGAATATTTCCAAGGTCACTTATAAGGAAAAACCCTTTGAATATTGGGGTCCCACTCCAGCCGAAGCCAGGAAGGCCGTGGTGAACAAACCGCATGGCCTTCGTGACAAAAGAACAACCATGAAAGAAGCAGTGGACAGGCACATCAAAGATGGCATGAATCTATGCATCGGCGGCTTTGTGAACACGAGGGTTCCCACCGCCATCATTCACGAAATCGTGCGCAAAGGCGTCAAGGATCTCACCATCTCCATCCAATCCATGTCCATTTGCTGTGAGTTGCTGGCTGGCGCCATGATTCTCGATCCCGACCGTGTGTCCATCCGTCGTGTGGAACTGGCCTGGTGGGGTTATGAAATCATCGGCATCGCTCCTCTTTTCCGCCATTTGGTCACCAACGGCATCATCGAGGTGGACGACTACACCAACTACGGCATGTCCGTGCGCTTCAAGGCCGCTTCCATGGGAATCCCCTTCGTACCCATCAGGGATCACGGCGGTTCCGACATGGAGTTGGTCAACCGCGGGAAAATGATCGAGTGTCCTTTCACCAAGGAAAATGTTTACATTGTGCCCTCCTGCATTCCCGATGTGGCTCTCATAAACTCCACCATGGCTGACAAGTTTGGCAATGCAAGGCTTTTCGGCGCCCTCTGCACCGATCCGGAAATGGCCACTGCCGCCAACCATGTCATCATGACCACGGAAAAGGTCATTCCCAGTGAGGCCATCAGGACCTATCCCAACCTGACGGAAATTCCATACGCCGCTGTGGATTGCCTGGTTGAGCAGCCGTTTGCCAGCCATCCTGGTGCGGTTTACGGCAACTATTGGTTTGACATGGATCACATCAGAATGTTCCGCAATGCGGGCGAGGAATTCCGCAAGACCGGCAGCAAGGAAGCTCTGCAGAAGTACTATGATGAGTATGTGTTCGGTGTTGCTGATCACAACGAATTTCTCGAAAAGATCGGCTTCAGAACCCTTCAGAAGCTCAGAGACTGGGACGGCCATCAACCCGTGATCGCGTACTGATGAGCCTTAAGGGGTCTCACAAGGGTTTTGTTTGTCAGGAGAGACTGACCTGCCGGTACCGCACGGATGATTTCCTGGTCATTCGGGCTTGAATGATGACTATTAAAACCAATGGAAAGCTGAGGGAGTACAGAATGCCAGAATACACTGATATGGACATGATTGCCTACACGGGTTCAAGGGTCCTCGAAGATGACAAGATCGTGTTTGTTGGAACGGGTTTGCCCATCATTGCCGCCATGCATGCGCAATTGACCCACGCTCCCAACCTTTACATGATCTATGAAGCCGGGTCACTCGCCCCCATCCTTGACATGGGCATGCCCCTTTCCGTGGGTGACACCCGTGCTGCCCGCAAGGCTTGCTTTCTCAAGGGATTGTGCTCCGCATTTGAGCTCACCCAGAGAGGCTACGCCGATTACGCGTTCATCGGCGGTGCTCAGATTGACATGTACGGAAATATTTGCTCCACCATGGAAGGCACCGATTATGACAAGCCCTCCATTCGTTTTCCCGGAAGCGGCGGTGCTGGCGCCATGGCGGCCAACTGTGAAAAAACCATCGCCATCATGGCTCTGGAAAAGAGGCGTTTCGTGGAAAAAGTGGATTTCGTCACGAGCATCGGCTACGGCGACGGTAGCCCCGATTACCGCAGAAATGCAGGCGTTGCCGGGTCGGGCCCCTACCGCGTCATCACCAACCGCGCCGTTTTCGGCTATGATGAAGCCACCCGAAGAATGAAGCTTCTGGAAATCAAACCTGGTCTCAGCCCCAAAGACATTCAGGAACTGGTCAGTTTTGAACTGATCATTCCTCCCGATGTGAAGGAAATGGTTGAGCCGAGAGAAGAAGACCTTCACCTCATGCGCGAAGTCATTGACAAAGAGGGTTACTTCTTGAAGAAGAAAGTCCAAAAGTAGTTCTCGTGGGGGCTCCGATGGGAGCCCCCATTTTTTCAAAAAGACAGCGGGGACTCAAGCGCAGCCGCCCTTGAGTTTTTTCTGAGCCGTGGAGTGGGGCCGTTGAAATTTTTTTGGCCGGGTGGATGAAGGTTTTTCTGCGGTTTCATCTCCTGAGTGCCCCGGCGTGCGGGGGATCCCGTGGCGCATGAACCTGACCTGTGGATGGCAATTCCGGAGCATCGCTTCACACATCTGACCAAACCCTGTCACTCCCCCATACACCCTCGCCGTAACCTCGGGCCATCGGCCCATTCTGTCGGCACGCCTCGATTCTACCCCAGAGTGTGATTGTTCCGGCGTGGCCCTGCAGTTCTAGGATCGGATCAGCTTCTATTGCGTCCTGCCAACCCCGTTCAGTGGTCAAGCGGACAAGAGAGAGGTGGATCCTTGTGTCTGAAGAGGTTCTGCCAGGCGATCAGAGCATCAATGCTTGGAAGGAGTTTTCCTCGACATGCATGAAGAAACCAAAAATGGTCACGGGGGTTCCTCTGTGGACAAACGCATGTCGCTCAAAGATGCGGTTTCCCGCTTCATAATAGATGGAGACGCCCTGTATTATGGTGGCTTTCAGACCATGGTGCCCATGGCCATCACCCACGAAATGATCCGGCAAAGAAAAAAAGATCTGAGTGTTTTTTGCACGACCACGGATGTGGGAGGGCTCGACCTGCTGGTCTCCGCCGGCTGTGTCAGGGAAGTGCACCTCGCATGGTCCATGAACTGGTTTGCAAGGGGCAGCCATGGCATTCGAAGAGCTTTTCAGCAGGAGGCCCTGAAACGTTACGATTTATCCAACTTTGCAGCCACCAGTGCCCTGATGGCAGGTTTTTTCGGAATTCCATTCATGGCGGTGCGCGGCAACATCGGCACGGACCTTGTCAAATACAACCAGCAGGACCTGAGGGTGATCGATGATCCCTTCACCGGTGAAAAGATCACTCTTGTGCGTTCCTGGCGTGCCGATGTGGGCATCATTCACGCTCAAAGAGCCGATCCTGCGGGAAACATTGTCAGCTGGGGAACCCGATCCAGCCCCGACGAATTCGGGGCCATGGGGAGCAAAAGGGGAGTCATCGTCACCGTGGAGGAAATTGTGGCGCCGGAAGTGGTCCGCTCCGATCCCGATCGAACCCTCATACCCTTTTACAAGACTCTCGCTGTGGTGCACTGCCCCTGGGGGGCACACCCTTCGGCCTGCATGGGCTATTACGGACAGGACATTCGGTTTTGTGAGTATCAGGGGGAATATCAGAGAAACGAGCGGTTGCTGCACCATTTTTTTGAAAAATGGGTGGATGGTTGCCCTGACCATGAAGCCTACCTGCAAAAATACGTTCAGCAGTTTGGGACTGAGAGCCTGGAGCGCCTGAAGCCCAAACGGGGTTTCCGGCCTGTTCTGGACGTTCACTACACCTATCATGATCCTGCCGTCTGGCTCGACATCCCCCCCTTTGCCGATGAGTACATCGGGGGCCAGGAATGAACATCCGGGCATTCAAGGAACTCTGTTTCCTCAGTGAGGTGGTGCTTTGGCCAATCATTACCGGTCCACAGAACAGATGGTGATTCGTTGTGCCAAGGAAATCATAGACGGTGAAGTGGTTTTTGCGGGTGTGGGCCTTCCTCTTCTGGTGGTGTGCTTTGCCATGAGAACCCATGCGCGCCACATCACGCTGCTCACAGAAGGCGGATCTGTCCGTGGCACAGCACCCGCAGGCCTGGCCATCACCGTGGATGATCCCGTTCTTTTTGCATCGGGGGATGCCACTTTCGGCATGACGGGTGCCATGGCAGCCTTGCAAAGGGGTGAAGTGGACCTGACTTTCATCAGCGGTGCTCAAATCGACCGTTTCGGCAACATCAACTCCACCGGCGTGGGAAACTGGGAAAAGCCCAAAACATTCACTTATTTTGCCGGTAGTGGAGGGGCCAACGACATGGCCACTTCGGGCAAAAGGGGGCTGGTCATCATTCCTCAGGATCCAAAGAAGTTTGTGGAGCGTGTGGATTATCTCACCAGTCCCGGTTTCATGGGCGGTGCGGGGCATCGGGAATCCATGGGAATGCTGGGAGGGGGGCCCGCTGTGGTGGTGAGCACCATGGGGGTCTACAGATTTGATGCCGGAAGCAGGGAGATGTACCTCGCGGAATATTTTTCCGGGCAATCTGTGGAGAAGGTGCGCTCGTTCTGCTCTTTTGACCTGAGTGTTTCTCGCCATGTGAAAGAAACAGAATCTCCCACGGAGGAGGAATTGACACTTCTGAGAGAGCTGGACCCCAAAGGTTTTTATCTCTCCTGATGCATCGAGACCCCATTGCTTTTGTCCTGCTCACTATGAGAACCATTCAAATTCTCCTTTCATCTGTGAAAGGAATCCGCCCTTGAAGTTGCAAGCATGCCCCTGAAGTCGCGCTTTTGAAGCGCTGTTTTCGGGACCCGAAACCAGGACCGTGTCACTTGGGTGCCAGTTCATAAAAGAGTGCCGCTGCCGAACGTATTCCCCGGTGGAAATCCTGAAGGGAGAATTTTTCATTGGGTGAATGAGCGCCATCGTCGGGACTTCCCCATCCCAGAAGCAACGTGTCCTCGATGCCCAGTTCTTTCTGAAGCAGGTTGACAATGGGAATGGAACCACCTTCTCGAATGAAAACGGGCCTTTTGCCAAAACCGATTTCAATGGCTCGCGCCGCAGCCTGGACCGAGTGCCGGTCCCGCATCACAAGCACCGGGTCGGCCCCGTTCAGTTCCGTCACTTTCACCTGGACCCCTTTGGGGCTCAGAGATTCCAGATACCTTTTAAAAAGGCCGCTGATGGTGGCGAATTTTTGATTGGGAACGAGACGCATGCTCACTTTTGCACCTGCCCTTGCAGGAATGATGGTCTTTGCACCTTCCCCTGAAAACCCTCCCCATATGCCATTTATGTCCAGAGTGGGACGGGCCGTTTTTCTTTCCATGGCGCTGTAGCCCCTTTCTCCCGTGAGCTTGTCCACTCCGAGGTAGTTCTTCAGCTCCTCCTCATTGTATTGAAGGGACTCCATTTCGTGTCTCTCCCAATCCTGGAGGGGAAGCACATCCTCATAAAACCCTGGTATGGACACAGTGTCGTCCGGGTTCTTGAGTTTTGAGATCATCTCGGCCAGAATCTGGACGGGGTTTGCCACCAAACCTCCGAAAGATCCGGAGTGAAGATCAAATCGGGGACCCGTGACTTCCACCTGAAAGTAAAGCAATCCCCGAAGACCGTAAGTTATTGCCGGAATTCCCTGTTCAAACTGGGACGTGTCTGATATGGCGACCGCATCAGCGTCGAGAAGTTTCTTGTGAGACTGGAGAAAGGGGAGCAGCGAGGGGCTGCCGATCTCTTCCTCTCCTTCAATGAGCAGCTTCACATTTATGGGCAGTTCGGCTTCCACTGCCAGAATGGCTTCAATGGCTTTGAGGTAGGTGAAAAACTGGCCCTTGTCATCAGAGGCTCCCCGTGCATAAACACATCCGTTATGTATCCTGGGCTGAAAAGGAGGTGAACACCAATCTTCCAGGGGTTCCGGAGGCTGCACGTCATAATGTCCATAAATGAGAAGAGTGGGAGCCCCTTCACGTTTGCAGCGCTGTCCAAAAACCACGGGATGATTTTTGGTCTCATGAATGCTGGATTGAAAGCCAAGCCGTTTCAGGTGGTTGAAAACCCACTCGGCCGCACGCCGTACATCCTTGTGATTGACCGAATAGGTGCTCACACTGGGTATTTTGAGAAAGGCCAGAAGCTCATCCACATAACGTGTTCGGTTTCCGTCTATTTTGGCAAGTATTGTTTCGGGAATCATGGACTGCCTCCTTTGGGAGCTTTACGGGAGTCCTTGTTGAAAAGCCTGGTGGTGTCTGCACGCGCCCCTTGGACACCCCCCTTGAACAAATTATCATACCATTTATGCTTTGAAGGATGAAAAGGTGTTTTTCCTCAAAATTAAGAGGGACATAAATGACGGTTCGTTTTGATACATTTTCCCGGGCAGCCTCCATTGCCCCTGAAGTGTGGAATCGTTTTGCACGATTGGCAAGTCCTCTCATGGAATGGGAATACTTCACCGCACTGGAGGAGTCTCAATCGGTCGGGCCTGAAAGGGGTTATTATCCGTCTCACGTTCTCGCACACTGGAATGAAGAGCCTGCCGCTCTTGCTCCCCTCTACGAAAGAGACCGCTCCTGGGTGGAATTCGGTGACGGTGGCCTTGTGCAATTCTTGTCCGAATTGACACGCATACCGTACCAAAGGGGATTGGTGGGCACCTTGCCATTCACCCCTGTGCCCGCCTACGGGTTCCTTTACGGGGAGGAGGTGGATGTGCCCTGGATGACACGTCAACTGCTGAACCACATCGACCACCTCTGTGAAACACGGAACCTATACACCTCGAGGCTTTACTTTTTTGCACCACACATGTCGGAAGTCCATTCAATCCTTCGATCACAGGGATACCTCACGTTCAAGACAGGTTATTCCCTCTGGTTCAATCGCGGCTTCAAGACTTTCCAGGACTTTCTCGCCACATTCAAGTCCAGCCGCAGGACCAAAATAAGACGGGAGATCAGAGCCATAGAGAATTCGGGCATTGAAATGAACATGATTCCCGGTCCGGATGCTTCCGAAAAGCTTTTTCAGGCCATGGGTGATCTTTATGTGAAAACATGGAAAAAACACATGGGCCCGGACATTCCCCCTTTTCTCAAAAGCGATTTTTTTGGACACCTTCAGCAAAGCTACAGGCATCGGGTGAGCTTTTGCGTTGCGGGAGAGCAAAATGCTCCCCACAAGGCCATGGCCCTCTTTTATCACAAGGACAAGACGTTGTACGGCCGTTATTGGGGGTGTTTTGAAGAGGTGCCTTTTCTTCATTTTGTTCTCTGCTATTATTACCCCATTCAATATGCCGTCGAGCATGGATTTTCCGTTTTCGATCCAGGATTTGGAGGAGAACACAAATTGATCCGCGGGTTCGAAGTTTGCCCTGTTTATCATTATCTCAAGTTTCATGGTGAAAGAGAGCGGCAGGTCGCGCGCAATGTCCTGAGAAAGATGCACATGCAACCTCATTACTTTTCATAAAAAAACGATGCTTTATCATCATTGGGCGAGAGATGCGTCCCTTTGGACATGATTGTGCCTGTGCTTTGAATTTGAAAAGGTTTGCTTCACGGTGCATTATGGAACCGATGGGACGTTTCCTGCTTCGTGGCCAACGGGTTTTTCAAGGGGATCCGGTCAAGCTTGGAAGCTTTTTCCGTTCCTCAGGCAATGTGTGTTGAGAAAAACGTCATTTTGGGCAAACCCCCATTGGGCGATGGCGCCCCTTGTGGGTTTTTTGGGAACCAAACCAGGAGTCTAAACTATGTGTCAGAAGAGATTCATCACCATTTTCGCACTGGTCGCCTGCTTCCTGATGGGAACCATCGCGTCTTTCAGTCCCGCAAAGGCCGGAAAAGACGAGAAGGTGGCCGTGGTCAACGATCACATCATCTACATGAGCAACCTGAATGAGGAGATGAGCCGCTACGAACGCCAGTTGGCTTCGGCAGGGCAGGTCCTCAACGAAGAGCAGCAGGCGGAGATGCGTTCCAACGTGCTGGACGGTCTCATCAACAGAGAGCTCCTCAAGCAGGAAAGTGAAAAACAGGGGATCGAAATCGGGGCTCACGAAGTGGACCAGGAAATGGCAACCCTCAAAGAAAGGTTCCCCAACGAGGAGGGCTTCCGTATGGCTCTCTCTCAGATGGAGATCGACGAAGAAACCCTGAGGCAGCAGTTTTCACAGGATCTTGCCGTTCAGAAGCTCATCGACACTCAGGTTGCCCACAAAGTGGAGGTGACGCCGGAGGAGGCGAAGAGCTTTTACGATTCCAACCCTGAACTCTTCAAATCTCCGGAAATGGTTCGGGCCAGCCACATTCTGGTGAAAGTGGAACCTCAGGCCACCAGCGCCGAAAAGGCAAAAGCCAGGGAGAAGATTGAAGGCATTCAACAAAGACTTCAAAGAGGTGGCGAATTCGCCGAACTGGCCAGGGAGTATTCCGACTGTCCCAGCGCCCAAAGGGGTGGCGACCTGGACTTTTTTCAGAAGGGACAGATGGTGGCGCCATTTGAAAATGCGGCATTTTCCCTTGAGCCCGGTCAGGTCAGCGAGGTTGTGGAAACACAGTTTGGTTATCATCTCATCAAGGTGACAGACAAAACGGAAGCGGGTGTGACACCCTATGAGAACATAGCCGGTCAAATCGGCCAGCACCTGAAACAGCAGAAAGTCAACCAGGAACTCAGTGAATACGTGGCTCAGCTCAAATCCCGAGCGGATGTCAAGACCTACCTCAAATAGAAGCCATTTGACGCTTGCCGAACAGGGCGGGCCGGAGGCAATCCGCTTCATGAATTTGCGATTCCTCCGGCCTGGGTTTGGCAAGAGTTCTCACATCGTAGTATACGTATCCCATGCTGACCTTGCTCAGCGGTCAATTCAGTGGTTGTCTACCGGTGTTTCCGTTTTCTTTCGCTTCATGATGATTCGTGGGAGGGAAAAGCTGTCACAAAAAAGTGAAGAGTTCCCTCCATTCATACGATATTGAAAGAACAACGCCCGGAACCAGGACCAGCCCGAAGGTTTCGGGAAGCTCCTCAGCTTCATGAGGAAAACCGACTCATAAAATGAAGAAACACGAGGCACTGGAATGGAGAGTTCATTTTTTCCCGATACGGACCGTCTGCAAATGGAATCTCTGGGAATTGACGAATCTAAAATTCAGGAACAGCTGGAGAGGTTCAGGAAGTGTGAAGCTTTCATACATCTCGAACGCCCATGCACTCCCGGTGATGGTGTCCACAGGATTCCTGAACGCCGGCTGCAGAAGTATCTTCGGTCCCATCAAAAGGCAGCCGGGAAAGGCCGGTACCTCAAGTTTGTCCCCGCTTCGGGCGCCGCAACCCGAATGTTTCAAAGCCTTCTGCACATTTATCACGCGCCCCACTTCCTCGAATATGATGAACTGCGGAAAAGGGCCGGGCAGGGGGTTTCCATCGCCAACGACTTTATGCTCTTTCTGGAAAATATCGCCCGCTTTCCTTTCTGCGATGATCTCATGGACGCCCTCGCCCGGAAAGGTCTTGACCTGGATCTCTTGATTCGGGAACACCGATACCTCCCCGTTTTGGAATGTCTTCTCACGGAAAATGGCCTCAAACAAGCTTGCCTGCCCAAAGCTCTGCTCAAGTTTCATCTCTACCCCCATGGAAGCCGCACCGCCTTTGAGGAGCACCTGGTCGAAGCTGTGGACTATGTGCGCGATGCAAAACGGCTTTGCCACCTTCACTTCACCGTGGCGCCTGAACATGAAGCCGCTTTCATGAGAGTATTCAACAAGTCACGGAAATGTTACGAAAACCGCCTGAATGTGCTCTACGAGGTGGGATTCTCCTTTCAGAAGCCCTCCACCAGCACCGTTGCCGTGGACCTGGACAATGAGCTTTTTCGCGATCGCCATGGTCGCATTGTCTTTCGTCCCGGCGGACACGGTGCCTTACTGGAAAATCTGGACGATCTCCAGGGGGATTTGGTTTATGTGAGAAACATCGACAACATCGCTCCCCACAGGCTTCAGAAGGAAGTGGTTCACTGGAAAAAGGTTCTGGGAGGAATGCTGGTGGAGGTTCAGGAAAAGATTCACCATTTTCTGCGCGCCCTGCATTGCGATCCTGCCCCAGCAACCATTCATGAAACCGCGACTTTTGCTCAGGAGCAACTTTCCATGCAGCTTCCTCAAGGCTTTGAAGCATGGGAGGAGTCCCGAAAAGCCCACTACCTTTTTCAGCGCCTGAACCGTCCCATTCGTGTGTGCGGTGTTGTCAAAAATGTGGGAGAGCCAGGAGGGGCGCCCTTCTGGGTACGCGACAAGGCGGGCACTTTGTCTCTTCAGATTGTGGAAAAGGCGCAGGTGAACATGGACAATGATGGGCAGAGAAGTGTATGGGAATCTTCCACTCACTTCAATCCTGTGGACATTGTCTGTGCTGTAAGGGATTTCCGGGGGGTTCCTTTTTCCCTGCAGGAATATGTGGATCCCGAAGCTGTTTTCATAACGCGGAAGTCCAAGGAAGGAAAAGAACTCAAGGCTCTGGAACTCCCCGGCTTGTGGAATGGATCCATGTCCGACTGGATCACCATTGCCGTTGAGGTGCCGCGCAACACTTTCAACCCTGTGAAAACCGTTTTTGATCTCCTGCGTCCTGAACACCAGAGCGAAGACTTTTGAAGAACAGGATGCCCGTCCCCCCTCCCAGTCATCCTCAAAGGAGAATGGCGGAGACATTTGGTGTCGTGCATGGGGCTCATGAAGCCTCTCATTTTCCGAGACCATGATAATTATCAAGGCTTTTTTTATTTTTCAAAAGCGAAGGAGAGTGTCGGGGTTCACTTGGAACGGCTCGTAGCCAAAAAGGGCATTCAAGTGGTGGACAAAGGCATGGGCGCCATGATTTCGCCATCTTTCCGACACTTGGTCGTGAATGGTCACGTAGGCGCCTTTCAGTTCCTCCATGTTCGAATCGTTTGCTTTCAGGGGGAGTTTTTCTGCCTTCTGCGCGATCAATCCCAGCCAGGTTTCGCTCACCCCCATGATGAACCATGGCCAGACTTTTTGCAGGTCCAGAGGCCAGTGAGGATCACTGGTGTCTTCCACGCCGGGTTTCTTGTTCTTCTGGACCTCGTCGTAACGCGTCAAGACGAGATCTCCATTGGATTCAAGACGTTCAAGAACTTCACGGGAATCCAGGTCGTCAAAAACCTGTTGGGCTTTGGATGAGCTGGTGAAAAAAATAAAGCTCAGCTGATGCCCAGCTGCATCCCTGGAAGCCCTTCTGTGAAATCGCCACAGGAGAATCTCTTTTCTGTGGCGCTCAAGGGTGGGTTTGATGATTTCATTGGCTGCCAAAGCATCCAGGTGCCAGGATGGCTCCTTCCCGGCGGGCCAGCTGAACCTGTAACGCGCGTGCCACCATCCCGAGTCGGTGTCTTCCTCCATGAGGGGGTAGGCAGGCGGTGAAGCATCCTTTGAAATGGGCCCCAGACCTTTCATGGCAGCACAATTGGCGAGGAAAAAAAGGGAGAACAGGGCCAGGCAGAGGGTGTGCAAGTTTTTTTTCATGCTCAGCGTCTCAAATGATGCGTGATCCCAAAATTCACGGAAAGGAAAAGAGAATGACACCAGGAAAGGTCACGATGTTCGCATCGCTCAACCATGGGTTCAATTTTTAAACAAACAAAGTCCATTAGGGAGTTCGAACATGTTCATGATCATCTGTGGCCTCCTGGCGGTGGTTGTTTTGTTCTGGCTTTGCTGGAAACTTCATGAGCTTCGACAGGATGAAGCGGTCGAAATTGCTCTGGAAGACATTGCCGGGTGAAAACCGCGGCCTGGAATGCTCTTTGAGTTCCTATGAAATTGAGGGACTCCGGGAAAAAAACCGGGCAACTCTTCTCCATGTCTCCGGTGGGGAGAAGGGCCCATCAGTGCAGGATTTTCTCCTGTGACATCAACTTTTCCATCAAGTTCCCCATGTCTTCTTTGGAAAACCTGTAGTTTTCTCTGCAAAACTCGCAGTTGACATCCACTTCTTCATGTTCACGGGCAAGAGATTCAAGTTCTTTTTCCCCCAGAGAGAGCAATGCCTTTTCAATTCTTTCCCTGCTGCAGGAGCACTTGGGTGAAATGGGCCTTTTTTCCAGAACATCGTAAGGAACTTCCTTGAAGATGAGTTCGATGAGGTCTTCCGGGTGGGCTCCTTCCCTGAGAAGCTCCGTGATGGGGGGCAATTTCTCCAGTTGCCGAACGGTCTTCCGGATCATTTCATCACTGGAAGGGGGTAAGGATTGGACCAAAAACCCTCCGGCACAGGAAACGCTCCCGTCAGGCTCCACGAACACTCCCAGTCCAACGGCCGATGGAATCTGCTCCGACTCTGTCAGGTAATATGCGAGATCCTCAGCGATTTCACTGGTGTATAGCTCAACGATACCTTGATAGGGCTCTTTCATTCTAAGATCTTTGGCCACAGTCAGGAGTCCTGCATGGCCCAAAGCACCCGCCACGTCGAGTTTCCCATTCTTGAGTTCCAGGTCCACTCTGGGTTCGGCCACGTAACCCCGAACGGATCCGTCACTGTCCGCTTCCACGAGAATCTTTTTAAGGGGTCCGTTTCCTTCGAACTTCATGGCCACCCTTTGGTGGCTTTTCAGAAGTGCCCCGAACAGAACACCGCCTGTCAAGGCCCGCCCCAGCGCTGCTGAAGCAGTTGGCGCTGTGCCATGGCGGTGGCAGATTTCATGGACCAGGCGGGTCGATACGCAGGCCAATCCTCGAATGTGGCCCTCCACTGTAACGGCTCGAATCAGATAATCCTGCATGATGGGATGCTCTTCACCTCAAATGTCATCGGTTGATAAATTCACCTGCTGCTATGATCAATGTTCAGGTTGCATGCTGAATGTTTTCACAAGTTACATGATCCATGGTGTCATGTTCAACCCATACTATTGGAACATGCGGCACAAACGGCGGTCAAATGAGACTCCCCATCTTTTGAAGAACCATGGGAATCCGCCTTTCATTTCCCTTGGATGGATCTGCTGTCATGGAAAGGCCATCATAAAGGCTAAGAATTTCGTGACAATTTTGTATAATTCAATTATGGATTGAATACAAAATCTAAACGTAAGGACATGGAGGAAAATCGTCAGTGGGGGAAAATTACAGTTATCTGGAATTGAGAGCTCTTCACGAGATAGCAAGAGTTATATCCAAGTCAGGGGAATTGAAGGAACACCTGCAGCAGACACTTGATATTTTGAGCACCTGGCTGGGAATGGAACGGGGAATGATTTCCGTTTTAGGGATGCAGACGGGAGAGGCCTGGCTCGATGTGGCACGTGGTGTCGATGTTGAGGCGGGAGAGATTTCCTATCAGCCGGGGGAGGGCATCACGGGAAAGGTGGCTCAGACAGGCCGTCCCATGGCCATTGCCAATCTTGGCAAAGAGACGCATTTTCTGGACAGGACGGGAGCAAGAAAATCCCTGGACAGGGCGGAGCTGGCTTTCTTGTGTGTGCCCATTTTTTACCACGGTCGTGTGGCGGGGGTTTTGTCGGCGGATAAGCTTGTTCATCGTGTTGAAAGCCTGGAGAACGAGGTGGGATTGCTCAGCGCTGTCGCCGAACTTCTGGGAAAGGTGGTTCACTTCAGGGCCGTGGAAGAAGAAAACCGAAGGTTGCGGCGAATGCTTGCGGAAGCCAAACGCCCCACCACCAACATCATTGGGCGTTCGAAAGTGATACAGGAGGTGTTGCGTCTCATTGATCAGGTGGCAGACACCAACACAACGGTTTTGATCAACGGTGAGACAGGGACCGGCAAGGAGCTGGTGGCCAAGGCCATTCACGATAACAGCCGAAGGCTCAATTCCCCCCTGGTGCAGGTCAATTGTGCCGCAATGCCCGATTCACTCCTGGAAAGCGAGCTGTTCGGTCACGAAAAAGGAGCCTTCACGGGAGCCGTGACCCGCAGGAAAGGGCGATTTGAAGAAGCGCACGGAGGAACGATTTTCCTTGATGAAGTGGGTGAACTCTCGTCCATAGCTCAGGCCAAACTCCTGAGAGTTTTGCAGGAGCGTGAATTTCAGCCCCTGGGGTCCTCCCGCACTGTGAAGGTGGATGTTCGGGTGATAACGGCCACCAACAAGGATTTGGAGGAGGAAGTGGCTCTGGGCAATTTTCGTTCGGATCTCTTTTACCGGCTCAATGTCTTTCCCATCTACCTTCCCGCTCTTCGGGAGAGGGGGCCCGATATCCTCTTGCTGGCTGATTATTTTGTGCTCAAGTATGCGAGAGAATTTGGAAAAGATGTGAAACGGATCTCCACCGGTGCCATTGATATGCTCATCTCCTACCACTGGCCAGGAAACGTGCGAGAACTGGAAAACTGTATTGAAAGGGCCGTGCTCCTTTCCGCGGGAGATGCCATCGATGCATGGCATTTGCCCCCCACCCTGCAGATGAAGCCCTCAGGAAGTCAGGGTGCCAGTCGAGGCAAGCTGGAGGCGCTGGTCAGCGCTTTTGAGAGAGACCTCATCACGGACGCGCTCAAAGATGTCAGGGGAAACCAATCTCAGGCCGCCCGCCTGCTGGGGACGACCAAGCGCATCATACAGTACAAGGTTGAAAAATATGGCATAGATCCCAAAAGATTCCGTGCTAGAGTGGAAAACGTCAAATCATTTGCCCAGGAGAAGGAATCCTCCACCGTGGGCTGAGGAAAACTGGCTCTCGCTCCGCCACTCTTTGCACCCGAAACTCTCCCGACAGGTGTTTTAAAATGCGACTGGCCCTGGCACAAATCAATCCCGTCATTGGCGACTTTGCCGGCAATGCCCGAAAAATATGCGACTACATCGACAAGGCCCGCACTGCCAAAAGTGATCTGGTCATCTTCCCTGAGATGGCTCTTCTGGGATATCCGCCCCGTGATCTGTTGGACAGGAGGAGCTTTGTTGAAACCAGTAAAAAGTATTGGCCTCAGATTCAGGAGGCGAGTGAGGGGATCGGGGTCATCTGCGGGGTGGTGACCGACAACGAGGCAAATTCGGGGAAGCCCTACCGCAACTCCGCCTTGTTCTTTCACGATGGCTCCTTGCTGACCACGGCGCATAAAATGCTTCTTCCGTCTTATGATGTGTTTGACGAGGAGAGGTATTTTGAGCCCGCTTCCACTGCTTCGTGGATCGATTTCAAGGGGGAGCGCCTGGGGATCACCATCTGCGAAGACTTCTGGAATGTCCCCGAATTCCTGCCCCGCACGCTCTACCACTGCGATCCTCTTTGCCAGTTGGAGGAAGCATCCATCGGAATCCTCATCAATATATCCGCATCACCTTACCACCTGGGAAAAGTCGAATGGGTCACTCGGCTGCTCCAGCGCCATGCCGCACGTTTCGGTTCACAAGTGGTTTACGTCAACCAGGTGGGCTGCAACGATGAGCTTCTCTTTCGCGGTCACAGCATGGTCTGCAGCGAAAAGGGGGAACTGGTGGCGTGCGGTGCAGACTTCAGGGAAGACTTGATCCTGTACGACACCCGCACGAACGAAGGGGACAACCGTTGCGTGCCCCTGGACCAGGCGGAGGAGGTCCTGCAGGCCCTGGTCATGGGATTGAAAGACTACGCGGCCAAGTGTGGATTCCAATCGGCGGTGATAGGGCTGAGCGGAGGTCTTGATTCAGCTCTGGTGGCCAGCGTGGCCCGGCTGGCTCTGGGATCGGAAAACCTGGTGGGTGTGGGCATGCCGGGGCCCTACAATGCGCCCGAAAGCCTTGAGGATTCAATTGAACTGGCTCGCCGTCTTGGAATACGTTTCCATGAGGTGCCCATCGAAAAGCTCTTCGCCATGGCTTGCGACTCGCTGGCCCCTGTCTTTTCAGGGCTGCCCCATGACGCGACGGAAGAAAACATTCAGGCCCGTTTGAGGGGACTGATCCTCATGGCTCTGTCCAATAAGTTCGGCTCCCTCCTGCTGAGCACGGGCAACAAGTCAGAAATGGCAGTGGGGTACTGCACCCTGTATGGGGACATGAATGGCGGGTTGGCTGTTTTGGGGGATGTTCCCAAAACCCTGGCCTATCGAATGGCTGATAAAATCAACGAGCTTCATGGATGGATTCCCCAACGGACCATCAGCCGGCCGCCTTCGGCTGAATTGAGGCCGGATCAGACGGATCAGGACACACTTCCCCCTTATGAAATTCTGGATGGCATTTTGGCTGCTTACGTGGAGCAGAGGATGGCCGTTGAGGAAATCATCGCTCAGGGATGGGACCCCCAGACTGTCCGGTGGGTCCTCAATAGCGTCGACACCAGCGAATACAAGAGATGGCAGGCGCCGCCCATTCTCAGGGTGACCACAAAGGCTTTTGGAACGGGTAGAAGAAACCCCATTGCTCACAGGTACCGTGAAGGCAGGATGATCTGAGGCGCTCACGGAGACCGGATGTGCCATCCCTCTGAAATGACTTCAGGGGTTGCTCTCAACATGAATGTTCCAGTTCCTTCGGAGGTGGAAAATGAAAAAGATCGAGGCGATCATCAAACCATTCAAGCTGGACGATGTGAA
>Ga0207421_10000736_pt1 | contig 42321 bp, 44 predicted proteins | sample SodLakKL_010_SED_4_FD_187542 | JGI IMG/M metagenome (GOLD analysis project Ga0207421, IMG submission 187542) | Alkaline sediment microbial communities from Lake Tanatar, Kulunda Steppe, Russia - 8KL_010_SED (SPAdes) (version 2) | ecosystem: Environmental > Aquatic > Non-marine Saline and...
TGTGGCCCCGCGGCTCGTACATCAGCAGCGTGCGCAGGTCGTCGCGGTCACGCATGAACAACTCCCGCCGCTCCGCCATGGTGTCGCCCGGCAGGGTGCCGACGCCACCGGTGACCACGCGGGTCGGCATGCCTTCGGTGTGGGAGTCGACGGCATGGAAGACGTGCGTGGACCTCATGGCCGGCTGCCTGCGATCGCGTCGACGGCGGCGGTGACGGCGGCGTGTCCCTCCTCGTCCAGGGCGAGCCGCGGTGGGCGGGTGACGCCACCGCCCGGACGACCGACGAGGTCGATCGCCAGCTTGATGGCCTGGACGAACCGCGGTCCCGTGTCCCACCGCAGCGCTGGCAGCATCCGTCGATAGTCATCCAGGACCGTGGCGGCGTTGCCGTTGACGCCGGCCTCGAAGACCTCGACGGTCTTGCGGGGGAACGAGCCGGTGAAGCCGCCGATCCAGCCGGTCGCGCCCATGACGGCGGACTCCAGGGCCAGGTCGTCGGCGCCGCACAGCACCTGCAGGTCGGGTGCGAGTTCGATGATCTCCGAGATCCGCCGGACGTCGCCCGAGAACTCCTTGACGCCCACGACCCCGTCGATGTCGGCCAGCTTGGCGAGGATGTCCGGGGTGAGGTCCGTCCGGGTGGAGAACGGGTTGTTGTAGACGATGACGGGCAGGCCGACCTCCGCGATCGCCCGGTAGTGGGCGAGCAGTTCATCGAGTGTCGAGGGGTGGTTGGTCGGTGGCAGGACCATGGCTCCGTCGACGCCGTCCTGCCGGGCCTGCTCGGCCAGGTCGCAGATGGCGCGGGAGGACGGCCCGGACAGCCCGGAGACCACCAGGCCCCGACCGTCGGCGACCTCCACGGCGGCTCGCCACAGCCCGCGACGTTCCTCGCCGGACAGGCTCTCGTACTCACCGAGTGACCCGTTCGGGAACAGGCCGGTGATGCCCTCGTCGAGCAGCCAGCTGCAGTGGTCGCGGAAGCGGGCGAGGTCGACCTCCAGCGTGGCCGGATCGAACGGGGTGGTGAGGGCGACGTGCACGCCGGCGAAGTCGGTCACGGGGATGCCTTTCGCGGGAGCCGTGGCGGATCGTGCATCCGCGACGGTGCAGGGAGGAGACCGTACGCGCTGTGCCCGGATGCGCATCCTACGACTGTCGAACGACGGTCTGCGAGCTCCGTGGAAGGCGGGATCGATCCTGCTCGCGGCGAGCAGGGTGGGCCGATCCGTCGCCGAACCCGGAGCGGCACGCCGCAGTAATCTCCGGGCGCCCCGGCCAGTGCGCCCCCGGCAGTGTCCAGCGCATCACGACCTGGGCTCGGGGTGAGAGCGAGGATGACTATGAGCAGCCACCCTGCCGAGTTGTTGTTCGTCGTGCCACGCGGCGGGTCCGGATCGATCTGGACCGGTCGCCCCGCGACGACCGATGCCGTCGCCGTCCGGGATGGCCGCATCGTGGCCCTGGATCGTGAGGCGCTCGATCGACGTGGGCCGTCGACCGAGATCATCGAGCTGGCCGGTCGCACGCTCCTGCCGGCGTTCCGTGACGGTCACCTCCATCCGCTGGCGGGTGGGGCCGAGACGCTCGACTGCGATCTGGTCGATGCGGCCGATGTCGCCGAGGTCCTGGCGCGGCTCCGGGCCTTTGCGCAGGCCACGCCCGACGCCCCGTGGGTGCTCGGGTACGGCTACCCGCCCGAGATCCTGCCCGGTGGCGTCGGTCACGCGCGTACGCTCGACGACATCGTCGGCGACCGTCCCGTCGCCCTGTGGTCCTCCGATCACCACATGGTGTGGTGCAACACCCTGGCCCTGCAGCGCGCGGACATCACCGCCGGAACGACCGACCCGCCGCGGGGAACCATCGTCCGGGACGCCGACGGTCATCCGGTCGGCACCCTGCTCGAGGAGGCCGAGCTGCTCCTCGAGCAGCACCTGCCGCCTCGGGGTCTTGCCAAGGAGGCCCGCGGGCTGGAGGTGGGGCTGGCGCGGATGGTCTCGGCGGGGCTGGTCTGGGGGCAGGACGCCTGGACCCGACCCGAGACGATGCCGTCGTACCTGCACGTCGCCGACGCCGGCCGCCTGACGGTGGACCTGGATCTGGCGTTCAAGGTGGACGTCGACCGCTGGCGGGAGCAGCCGGGGGACTTCGAGGATGCCCGACGGGACGCGGCCCGTTCCGCGGAGCGACGCATGGCCGGTGGGGTGCCCGGTGGGCTCCTGACCGCGACGACCGTCAAGTTCTTCATCGACGGCGTCATCGAGGGTGGTACCGGCGCGATGCTGGAGCCCTACTGCGCGATGGGTGACGGTGCCGGCCACGGCGGCCACGACCACGGCATCGCGAACTGGGAACGTGACGAGCTCGTACAGGCTGCCGCAGCGATGGATGCCGCCGGTTTCCAGCTCCACATGCACGCCATCGGGGACGCAGCGATCCGCCTGGCGCTGGACACGGTCGAGCAGGTGGCCGCGCGCAACGGTCCGCGTGATCGGCGGCCCGTCGTGGCACACACCCACCTGGTGCATCCGGACGACCGCCGACGTTTCCGTGAGCTGGGTGTCATCGCCAACTTCGAGCCCCTGTGGGCGCAGGACAACGAGATCATGCGCGAGCTCACCGAACCTCGACTCGGTCCGCGTCGCAGCGGGTGGCAGTACCCGATCGGGTCGCTCATCCGCAGCGGCGCCCGGGTGAGCTTCGGGAGTGACTGGCCGGTGTCGTCGCACGTCCCGTTGGACGGGATCGCCGTCGCGGTGACGCGCCGTGGTCCCACGGGTCCGGCGGCGGAGCATGCGTTCCTGCCGGAGGAGGCCATCACCGTCGATGAGGCCCTGGCCGCGTACACCTCCGGCACGGCCTTCCAGGCCGGTGACGACGACGATGCCGGCCAGCTCGCTGTCGGTCAGCGTGCCGATCTGATCGTCACCGACCAGGACCTCGCGGTGGTGGCACCCCACGAACTCCCCGATGTCGGGATCGAGGCAACGTGGCGGGGCGGAGCGAGGGTCCACGCCCCCTGACCCGCCGCTCGGCCGTGGCGGGTTCGTCGGAGGCGCCCGACGGCCCGTAGGCTCCTCGCTGGACCCCGATCCAGGAGGCTTGTCGTGACGGACCAGATCGTCGAGCGCATCGACGTCGTCGGCGTGGTGGGATGCGGCACGATGGGGGCGGGTATCGCCGAGATCGTGTCACGGAACGGGCTGCCGGTCCGCTTCGTCGAGATGACCGACGAGGCGGTCGAGAAGGGCCTGGCGCGTATCGCGGGGTCGTTGGACCGCCAGGTCGCACGGGAGCGGCTCACCTCCGAGGAGCGCGACGAGATCGTGTCGCGCATCTCCGGGTCGACCCAGTACGGCGACCTCGATGTGTGTGACCTGATCGTCGAGGCGGTTCCCGAGATCCTCGACCTCAAGCAACAGGCTTTCCGTCAGATCGATCAGCACGCCCGGCCGGATGCGATCATCGCGACCAACACCTCCTCGCTGCCGGTCATGGACATCGCCGTGCACACGCGGCGCCCCAATCGGGTGCTCGGGTTCCACTTCTTCAACCCCGCGCCGGTCATGAAGCTGATCGAACTCGTCCGCACGGTGGTCACCGACGAAGCCGTCGTGGACACCGCACGGCGGTTCGCTGAGTCGATCGGCAAGGTGCCGGTGGTCGTCGGAGACCGACGCGGCTTCATCGCGAACCAACTGCTGTTCCCCTACCTCAACCAGGCGGTCTGGATGGTGGAGGGTGGGTACGCCACGAAGGAGGATGTCGACGCGGCCATGCGGTTCGGTGCCGGCTTGCCGATGGGGCCCATCGCCCTGACCGACCTCGTCGGGGTCGACACGTTCGTCGGGATCATGGATGCGATCCACTCCCAGTTCCAGGACACGCGGTTCGCGCCCCGACCGATCCTCGGACAGTTGGCGGGTGCCGACTTCAACGGCCGCAAGTCGGGCCGTGGCTTCTACACCTACGACGAGCCGGGTTCGTCGCGGATCGTCCCCGACGAGGACACCCGCGACCCGGCGGACCCCTCGCTCATCGAGGGCTGGACCACCGTCGGCGTCATCGGCACGGGCACGATGGCCGCAGGGATCGTCCAGGTCTGCGCGCAGGCCGGGTTCGACGTCCTCGTGCGGGGGCGCACGCGGGACAAGGCGGAGGCCGTCGCCGCCGGCACGTCCAAGTCGCTCCAGCGTCAGGTCGACAAGGGCCGCCTGACCCAGCAGCAGATGGTCGAGACCCTGCAACGCATCCACCCGGTGATCGATCTGGCAGACCTGGCCGCCGCGGACCTCGTCATCGAGGCGGTCGCCGAGGACCTGGAGGTCAAGCACGGGCTGTTCGAGGAACTCGCACAGATCCTGAAGCCCGACGCGGTCCTCACGACCACCACCTCGTCGTTGCCGGTCATCTCCTGTGCGATGGCCACGGACCGTCCGGAGAAGGTGCTGGGGCTGCACTTCTTCAACCCGGCGGCGATCATGAAACTGGTCGAGATCGTGCCGACGGTCCGCACCGATGACCTGGTGGTCCAACAGGCACGGGCGTTCGTCGAACGCATCGACCGGGTCGGGGTGCTGTGTGGCGACCGCGCCGGGTTCATCGTCAACACCCTGCTGTTCCCCTACCTGAACGACGCGGTCAAGATGCTCGAGTCGCACTACGCGACGGCGGAGGAGATCGACACGGCGATGAAGCTCGGCTGCGGCTACCCGATGGGGCCGTTCGAGCTGATGGATGTCGTCGGTCTGGACATCACCCTGGCGATCATGGAGCGGCTCCTGGAGGAGTACCGGCAGAACTCCTACGAGGCCGCCCCGCTGTTGCGACGCATGGTCGACGCCGGCTTCCTCGGCCGCAAGGTCGGCCGTGGGTTCTACGTGTACGACTGATGGGGACCGAGCGCACCGCGGTGGTGGGGCCGGCAGCAGCTTGGGCCCATCTGCTGCGGGAGCTCACGACCGACCCCCGGGTGCCCTGGCACGCGAAGGCGGCCGCGGGGGCCGCGTTCGTCTGGAGCACGCCGCTCCCTCGACTCCTGACCGGTCGTCGGTTGCCGCCCGGTGTGGCCGGTGACCTCGCGCTCGTGGTCCTCGGGTGTCGCCGGCTGGTGGCCGCCGCCGGCTACGACGTGGTCCGGGAACGGTGGCGGGGTGACGATGCATCCTTCATCTGGCTCCTGCTGCTGACGGGCATCGAGGACTGATGCGCCCGCCCCCATCGCACGACCTGTCGCTGCCCCAGCTCGACGGGTACCAGGTCGCCCGGGTGCCCGGCTTCCGGGCCGGCAAGGACTACGTGTGTCCGAGCTGCCACAACCCGATCCCCTCGGGGCTCGGGCACGTCGTCGCCTGGCCCGATGACCTGACCGACGAACGCCGGCACTGGCACCACCACTGCTGGCGCATCGCAGCGGGCCGGGGACGGACGTCCTGAGCGGCCGGGTTGCGGTGGCGCCACCGCGCCGGCCCGGCGGTGGAGCCGGGTCCGCGGCGCCAGATACGCTGCATGGTCGTCGAGGGAGCTGTCGTGAGCAAGAAACAGCACAGGAAACAGGTCGCACGCGGGCAGCAGAAGCGCCAGAACGACAAGTTCGAGCGTCGCACTGCCCGCAACCGGATCATCATCATCGTCATGGCGGCGCTGATGGCGCTGTCGTTGTTCGCGATCCCGCTGACCCAGTGGTTCGCGAGCCGTGGCGAGGCCGCTGCGCCCCCGCCGGAGCAACCCGAGAGGGAGGAGCAGCCGGAGACCGTCAGCGCCGAGGATCCGCCGGAGATGACCATCGACACGGAGGCGACCTACCGTGCGACGATCGCCACCTCCGAAGGCGACGTGACGGTCGAGCTCGACGCGGCGGGAGCGCCTATGGCGACCAACAACCTCGTGTCGTTGGCCCGGGACGGCTACTACGAGGGCATCATCTTCCACCGGGTCATCGATGGCTTCATGATCCAGGGTGGTGACCCGACCGGGACCGGGATGGGTGGGCCCGGCTACGCCTTCGATGACGAACTCGGTCCCGCCGAGGAACTCGTCGAACGCGAGGGGTCCTACGTCCGCGGAACGCTGGCGATGGCCAACTCCGGACCCGACACCAACGGCTCGCAGTTCTTCATCGTGCACGAGGATGCGCCGTTGCCGCCGGCCTACGTCGTCTTCGGCGAGGTCATCGACGGGATGGACGTCGTCGACGCGATCGCCACGACACCGACCGATGAGGCGGACCGTCCGCTCGCCCCGATCGAGATCGCGGCGGTCACCATCGACGAGGGCCCATAGGCTGGTCCCACGTGTACGCCAACCTTCCCAGAACCGACCCAGGAGCCCATCGTGGCACAGCAGTACCCCGCACCGCCCGAGATGCAGATCGACCCCTCGACGTCCTACACGGCGACGATCAGGACGAACAAGGGTGACATCACCGCGAAGCTGTTCGCGGACGAGGCACCCAAGACCGTCAACAACTTCGTGTTCCTCGCCCGTGAAGGCTTCTACGACGGGGTGATCTTCCACCGCGTGATCAAGGGGTTCATGATCCAGGGCGGTGACCCCACGGGGACGGGTACCGGCGGGCCGGGCTACAAGTTCGCGGACGAACTCGAAGCCTCGCGCAACCACGGCTACAAGATGGGCACGTTGGCCATGGCCAACGCCGGTCCCAACACCAACGGGTCGCAGTTCTTCGTCATGCACCAGGACTACGGTCTGCCGCCGCAGTACTCGGTCTTCGGCAAGACCGTCGACGGTCAGGACGTCGTGGACGACATCGCGAACACCGCCACGGGCCGGGCCGACAAGCCGGTCGATGACGTCGTCATCTCCACGATCGAGATCGCCGAGGGCTGAGCTGCCCTCGGATCGGCGGTCAGGCGAAGTCGGTGACCACGGTGCGGATCGGGTGGCCCTCACGGGTCTCGAGCGCCCGCAGCGCGTCGTGGACGCCGTCCAGCGCGATCGTGGCGGTGACCGACCGTGACAGGTCCAGGCGGCCGTCCTCCAGCAGGTCGAACAGTTCGCCCAGGTCCTGCGGGGTCGATCCGAAGGAGCCGACCACCTCGGTCTCCTGCGCCACGAACCGTGCGATCGGCACGGTCGCGAGTCGCTCGGCGCTTAAGCCCACGATCGCCGCGCGACCGCCCGGGGCCAGCGACTTCACGGCCTGATCCACTGCGGCCGCCGACCCGACGAACTCCAGGGCGCGGTCACTGCCGCCGCCGGTCAACGCGCGGATGCGGCGCGCGGGCTGGCCGTCCGATGCGTCCACGACCTCGTCAGCGCCCCAGTCGAGCGCCCGCTCGAGGTTGACGGGATCGAGGTCGACGCCGATGACCTGCGCTCCGGCGAGTTTCGCCAGCAGGATCGCGTGCATCCCGAGGCCTCCGAGGCCGTAGACGGCCACGGTGACGTTCTCGCCGATCCCCACGCGCTTCAGCGCGTGGTAGGGGGTCGCGACCGCATCGGTGGTGATGGCGGCCTGCTCGAACGGCACGTCCAGCGGGATCGGTACCAGTACTTCGGCATCGGCCAGCACGTAGCCGGCCATGGCGCCATCCTCGTCGATCCCCGGCACGCTGAGTGACGAGCAGAGGTTCTGCCGCCCCATCAGGCAGGCGGGACAGACGTGGCAGAAACGGCCCATCAGGATCGCCACCCGGTCGCCGGGATGCCAGTCGCTGACCTCGGCGCCGACCTCGGCCACCACCCCGGCGGGCTCATGGCCGAGGATCTGTGGAAGCTGCGGCCCGTGGGGGGTGACGCCCTGCAGGACGTGCAGGTCGCTCGCGCAGACGCCGCAGGCCCGGACCTCGACCAACACGTCGGTCGGTCCTGGGCTCGGACGTGCCACCTCGTCGACCCGGAGCTCTTCGGGTCGGTCGTCGGTCCGGACACGGTGGAGCCGCAACGCCTGCATCGTGGCGGTCACAGCGGCATCAGTCCCGGGCCGGCGGCGGTGGCGGCCCGTCGGACGGCCCATCCGGCGGCCCGTCGTCGTCACCCGGCCACGGGGGCAGCTCCGACAGGTCGACCTTGGGGGGGCGGTTGCCCTGGTCGTAGTCGCGCATGCGCTTGGGGTAGCCGACCTTCGCCGCGTCGTAGAGGGGGATGTTGATCTTCCCGCAGAACTCGCCGGCCTGGTCACGGTCCTTGACGGGACGGCGCAGGTACTCACCGTCGTCGGCGACCAGCAGCAGGGTGGTCGAGTAGATCGCCGTCTTGGGTTCGAGGAACGCCTCGACACCGATGCGGGAGCGGACGAACTCCTCCAGCTCCTTGGTCGAGGAACGGGAGGACTGGTCGCTGCTCTTGCCCGGTGCCGAGCGTTTGGAATCGCCCTTGAACCAGGAGCGGAGACGATCGCTGAAGCCCACGGTGATCCTCGACGCGTGTGGTCGCATGATGTGTTGGTCGCAGGCTACCCACGGTGGCGGGGGTGGGGGTCGGCAGGCGGACGCGGGCCGCGTCCGCGGCTCAGTGGCCGTCGGCGTCGGACTCCCCGGGGTCCTCGACGAGCTCGACCAGGACCCCGCCGGTGCCCTTGGGATGGACGAACGCGACGGTGTGACCGCCGCCCCCGGGACGGGGGGCTTCATCGATCAGGGCGACACCCTCGTCGCGCAGGTGCTCGAGCGCGCCGCTGACGGAGTCCACCCCGAACCCGAGGTGGTGCAGGCCCGGCCCGTTCTTCGCGAGGTACCGGGCGATGGGCGAATCGTCGCGGGTGGCCTGCAGGAGCTGGATGTACACGCCACCGACGTTGAGCATCGCCTCCTCGACCCCGTCCGAGTCGACCCGCTCGCGGTACTCAGGGGTCAGTCCGAAGGCCCGCTCGTAGAACTCGAGTGCGTCATCGAGGTTATGCACGGCGATGGCGATCTGGTCGATCCGGGTCACGTCCATGGCAGGCTCCGGGTGCTCGTCGCGGTCGGTCCGTGCCATCCTGCCACGTGAGCGTGGTGGCTCACTGATCGATGAGGTGGATCGATCCGGAGGGCGCGTGGACACGGACCCGGTCACCGGTCGCCAGCCGTGAGGTCGCGTCGGTGACGTTCGTGACCGCGGGGACACCGATCTCACGCAGGATGATCGAGCCGTGGGACAGTTCACCACCGGTCTCCACGACCACGGCGGACACCTGACCGAACACGCCGACCCAGCCGGCATCCACCCCGCGGGTGACCAGGACGACGTCGGTGCCTCGGAGCTCATCCGGGACCGGCGTGGGTTCATCGACCAGCCACACGGTGCCGGTGACCTCCCCGGCGGTGAGCCCGAGCCCACGGAGCCCTCCAGCGGTCGTTGCCGCCGCACGCCGGTCACGGTGGTAGGACTCGATGTCATCCGAGCGGTGCAACAGGTCCGGCAGGCGGTAGTTGGCGAGCGCCGCGATGTCGCGGCGCCGATCCGCCATGAACGGCGCCGGGTACGACGCACCGCGACCGAGGGCTCGGAGCTCGTCGATGGTGAGATCCCAGATGGCATCACGGTCGGCCAGCCGTCCGCTCTCGACCGCCTCGTCCGCCAGCTGCAGCAGATGCCGGCGCAGTCGCTCGAACACCCGCATGGCGTCGCTCCGGAGGTCCTCGCGGGCCGCCATCGCGCGGGAGGCCTGCCGCCACAACGGCCAGACCAACCGGGCGCGGAGCGGGACGGCAGCCGGGGTGGGAAGATCGCGGGCATGCAGCAGCGCGTCGAGCAGGGGAGCCGGGTCCTCGCGGTACCGGGGACGGGCCAGGTCGGATTCGTAGATCCCGCGGTGTCCGTGGAGCGCGAGGTACCGCTCCCACGATCGTGCGAAGGCCGGATCGTCGGTCGGGAGGTCGCCGCAGCGGAGGCGCTCGGCCAGTTCGGGCCGGGACCGCACGAGGTCGCGGAGCGGCGCGAGGTCGGCGATGATGCGGGTGCCGGCCGTCCGTTGTCGGGTGTGCAGGATGCCCGCGAGGCCCAACCGGTCCAGGACCGCCAGCGGTCCGCTGATCGCGGTCGTCAGGGCGAACATGCCCGTGATGAGGTCGATGTAGACCTGCCGGAAGGTCTCGACCGCGGCGGGCAGATCATCCCCGGGGTCGGCTGCCAGGTGTGTGATCCGTCGTGCCGCCCGCCGACCGTTACCGACCGCCCGCAGCTGGTCGAGCCCGAGCGCGACGAGGTTGGGAGCCTTCCGCAGCAACCGCGCTGGTGCGGCCCCGACGGCCACGTCGCTGGAGCCACCCATGGAGTCCGTGACGAAGCGGGTCGGCAGGCCGAGGATCCGCATCGTGTCGGTCAGCAGCGACAGGTTGATCACGGGCCGCCCGGCGACGACCTCCGTGAAGTGCCGGTCGGCTGGCAGCGACCGGTCGAACCCCCGCCAGTAGCCGAACAGTTCCGGCGCGGCGTCGGCGACCATGGACGTGGTGAACCGGGATGGCAGGTCGGGCAGGATCTCGCGGTGGTTGGCCAGCGTGAGTGCCTCGTCACGCGCCACCGGCGCGGTGATCGGCCGCACCTGGACGAGCCAGCAGCAGCGTCCGTCATCGGCCCACTCGATGTCCCAGTCGTGCTCGCCGAGCTCGCGGCGTACGTCGCGCAGCAACCCCTGGAGGCGGCCACGCCATCCCCGCTGTCCGCGCTCCAACGGTCGGAGCTTCGGCAGGGTGGTGCGGTCGCCGGTTTCGCGCCCGGCGGTGAGTCCGTCTGCCAGGCCGGCGACGTGATCGATGAGGTCGTCCTCGTGATCACGCTGGGTGAAGGCGACGCCTGCGCGCGTCGCTGCGACCATCCGCAGCACCAGGACGTCGGTGCGTGCCACCTCGGTGTCGCAGTCCGTCGCGGAGGCGGCGACGTCGGCCAGGGCCTCGGCCAGCGCGTCTGGATCGTCCCCAGGGACGTCGAGATGGGTGCGGAAGGCTCCGGCGAGGCTCTGCACGTCGCCGTCCTCGGACGGGAACGCCGACCGCACGGCGAGGCGGTCCCCGAGTCCCCAGGCCGCGAGCAGCGCAGCGGGCGTCCCGCAGCGGGCGGGATGCACGTCACGGACGATCACGCCCGGCGGAACCGCCAGGCCGGCCGTGGCGCAGCGGTCGAGCAGGGCCGCCTTCGGGCCGATGCTGTCCGGGGTGGGTGAGCCACCGCCGAGTGGCAACACCGCTCCGTTGTCGGCGGTCGGACCCCCGACCCCCTCGGCCCCGTCGATGAGTTCCCGAGCCAGTGCGGCGACCGTCCGGGCGTACTCCTCCGGCCGGTCCAGCATGGGGAAGTGACCCCAGTCCGGCACGGTCACCTCGCGGGACCGGGGCAGCAGCCGGTGGTAGTCACCCCGCTGCTCGGCGTCCAACACACCGTCCCGTTGACCCCACAGCACGATCGCGGGCAGGTCCGCCTGCACCGGCAGGGCGTCGAACCAGTCGGCGGTCAACCACTCGAACATCTTGCCGAAGGCCTCGGCCCGGCCGTACGCCGCCAGCACCCGGTTCGCGACCTCGGGGTCGACCTGACGCAGGGCCAGCCGCCGCAGGACGGGTCGCGCCACCGGGTTCGCGATCACGCGGGGCACGAGGGACCGGATCCACGACGGGCGCATCAGCCGGGGGAACCAGCGGGTGTCCAACCGGGTGCCGACGGGTGCGTGCAGGATGAGGCCGTCGGCGATGTCGGGCTCGCGGGCCAACAGGTGCAGGGCCACCGATCCGCCGATGCCGTGGCCGAGCAGGATGCGGGGCCCCACGACCGACCGGACCTCGGTCGCCAGCGCATCCGTCAGGCCGTCCAGATCATCGATCGCACCCAGTGGCCGACCCCCGAACCCGGGGAGTGTCGGCGCGTGCAGGGTGATGTCGTCCGACAGGTGCTCGAGGACGGGCCCGACCAGCGTGAAGCGCTCGCCACCTCCGCCGTTGCCGTGGACGGCGATGATGGTGGCCATCGAGGGTCCTCCAGCGGGTCCAGCGGGCTCAGGTTCGGATCGGGCTCGGTCCGGTTCGGACCGGATGGCGGGTTCGGACGCGGTTCGCACGGTTGTCACGGTGATCGCTCGTCGGCGCGACGGGCGCCGGCCACCATGCCGGCATGGATGACACCGAGATGCTCCGCTCGCCGGTCCCGACACCGGCGCCCTCCCCGGTCGCCGACACCATGGTGCGCGTCCAGGCCATGCTGGCCAGGGGATCGGCCCCGACCTTCGAGTCGCTGCTGGCCTTCGGGGAGCCTGGACAGCACTGAGTGACCGCGTGGGTCGACGGACCCTGACTCGCCGCGGCCGGGTGCGGGCACCTACGATCGGTGCTCGACCCCGAACATGAGGATGAGCACCATGGCAGATGTCGTCGTCGTTGGTTACGCACGCACACCCGTCGGCCGGTTCGGGGGTGGCCTGGCCTCCCTGAACGCCATGCAACTCGGCGGTCGGGCGATCGCGGCCGCACTGGAGCGGTCCGGCGCCGCACCCGACCAGGTCGGGTACGTCGTGATGGGCCACGTCCTGCAGGCCGGTCAGGGGCAGATCACCGCACGCCAGGCGGCCGTCGAGGGCGGTGTCGGGATGGGCATCGCCAGCGAGACGGTCAACAAGGTGTGTCTGTCCGGGATGACCGCCATCGCCCGGGCCCGCGACCTGATCCGCGTCGGGGACTTCGAGGTCGTGCTCGCCGGGGGGATGGAGTCGATGTCCAACGCTCCGTACGTGCTGGACAAGGCGCGCTTCGGCTACCGGCTGGGCGACGGTGCCCTGACCGACGTGATGATGCACGATGGACTGACCTGCGCCTTCGATGGCTGCGCGATGGGCCTGGCAACCGACGACTACCAGGAGTCCAAGCACCTCGAGATCTCCCGTGAGGAGCAGGATGTCTGGTCCGCCCGGTCGCACGAGCGGGCCGCGGAGGCATGGAAGAGCGGCGCCTTCGCCGATGAGGTCGTGCCCGTCGAGGTCCCGCAGCGCAAGGGCGATCCGGTCGTTGTGGATGAGGACGAGGGGATCCGCCCGGGCACGACCGCGGAGTCTCTCGGCGGCCTGCGCCCCGCCTTCACCAAGGAGGGCACCATCACCGCGGGCAACGCCTCACAGATCTCCGACGGCGCGGCGGCCCTGGTGCTGGCGGATGCGGATGTGGCCGCCGCACAGGGTCTGCCGGTCCTGGCGACGATCCGTTCCTGGGGCACGGTTGCAGGCCCGGATCCGTCATTGCACCTGCAGCCGGCCAACGCCATCCGTGATGCGGCCGGGCGCATCGGCGCAGATCCGTCGTCGTTCGACCTGTACGAGATCAACGAGGCGTTCGCGTCCGTCGCCATCGCCTCGACCCGCGACCTCGGTGTCTCCGAGGACATCGTCAACGTCAACGGTGGCGGGGTCGCACTCGGCCACCCGATCGGATGCTCCGGCGCCCGGATCGTCGTCAGCCTGATCAACGAGCTGAGCCGTCGCGGTGGTGGGACCGGAGCTGCCGCCCTGTGCGGCGGGGGCGGTCAGGGCGACGCGCTCATCGTCGAGGTCGCCGGCTGAACCGCCGGACCGGACGGATGGCCTAGCCTCCGGTGCGTCCATGAGGAGGACCGGTGGCCGTCGATGTGGAAGAGCTGCTGTCCGGGCTCGAGCGCGGTGAGCGCCGGGCCCTTGCCCGCCTGCTCACACTCGTCGAGGACGGTGATCCGGCACGTCTCCGTGAGATCATCGCGGCCATCCACCCGCGGACGGGACGCGCCCGGGTCACCGGGATCACCGGTTCGCCCGGGGTCGGCAAGTCGACGTTGACCAACGCGATCGCGGGGGAACTCCGCGCACAGGGGCGGTCGGTCGCGATCCTGGCCGTCGATCCATCGTCGCCGTTCTCCGGGGGGGCGCTGCTCGGCGATCGGGTACGGATGCAGGGGCACCACGCGGACGCGGACGTGTTCATCCGGTCGATGGCATCCCGCGGGCACCTCGGCGGCCTGTCGTTCGCCACCCCACAGGCCGTGCTCGTCATGGACGCCGCCGGGTTCGATGACATCATCGTCGAGACCGTCGGCGTCGGGCAGTCCGAGGTGGAGATCGCGGCCACGGCCGACACGACCATCGTCGCGCTCGCACCCGGCATGGGTGATGGCGTTCAGGCAGCCAAGGCCGGCATCCTCGAGGTTGCCGATGTCCTGGTCATCAACAAGGCGGACCGCGGCGGCGCGGGGCAACTCGCCTCGGAACTCCGCGGCATGCTGGAGATGGGGCACGAACTCGAGGATCCGGACGCGCCGCCGGGGTGGTGGCCACCGATCGTGCGCACGGTGGCGGTCCGTGGTGAGGGGATCGATGAGGTGATGGCCGCGATCGAGGACCACGGCCGGCACATCACGTCGACCGGGGCGCGCGACCAGCGGCAGCGCGACCGTGCCGTGCACACGATCCGCGAGATCGCCCTGGAGACCGTCCGGCGGCGGTTCGCGCGGCTCGGAGCCGGCGACGACGAGCGGCTGCAGGCGTTGGCGGACCGGGTCGCTGCGCGCGACCTCGATCCCTATGCGGCCGCCGATGAGCTGCTCGCAGCGCTCGACAGTGCCGGCTGAGCACGCCACCAGAGGGGGTCAGGCTTCCACGCCGGGCTGCCCATCGGGGCGGATGGCCGCTCCGGCCGCCGCGACCGCGGCCATCGTCATGAAGACGGTGTCCGGCTCGCTCACCTCCAGGAACTCGCCCACGAGCAGCGCACCGGCGGTGTGGGCGAGCACCAGGATCAGCAGGGCGAACCGCAGACCAACGACCGGTTCGTCGGGGCTGAGGCTGGCGCCCCAGTGCAGCAGCAGGACCGTGAGGATGAGGTAGGAGGCACCGAAGGCCGGCGCGGCCATGAAGGCGAGCGACCCCCGATGCGATGCCGTGCCGAGCAGGGCGGTCGACAGCGCCAACACCCCCATCAACAGGCTCCAGGCCCCAGGTCGGCCGCAGCGTCGTGTGAGCGCGTTGGTGACGATGACGAAGCCGCCGGCTGCGCCGATCAGGACCCAGAGGGCGCCGGACGCCGTCGGGGAGAGCCCGATGTGTCGTTCGGCGGTGTCGCGTCCGAACACCCAGACCGCGGAGCTCGCGACCCCGAGGGCGCTGGCGGCGATCACCAGGCGCATGGCCCGCGGAGGCTTGTCGACGAAGGTGGTGACGTCGTCAGGGAGACGGCGGGACCGCCGGTCCGCCTCGCCGGGGAACCGCCGGGCGAACCAGGCCGTGACTCCGATCGTGACTGCGGCCAGCGCGGCGAAACCCGGGCGCCACCGGCTGGCCCCCAGCAGGGCGATGGGGCCGGTCAGGGCGACCCCCAGTGCGGTGGCGGCACTCACGGTGATGGCCAGGGCATCGTGACGGGGACCGTGGCTCCACCGGGTGGCGGTCGCGACCATGGGAGGGAGCAGCAGCGCGGCGCTCATCCCCGCGATGAGGAGCCCGATCGACAGTCCGGGCAGACCCGGCAGTGCAGCGACCAGAGCGAACCCGGTGGCCGCCGTCCCGCCGGCGCCGATGGCCACCCACCGAGCGCCGAAGCGCTCGGTGAGGGCCCAGCTCGCGAGGATCGCGGCCAGGTAGCCGAGGAAACTGAGGGACCCGATGGCTCCCACCCGCGACACATCGAGGTCGAGCGACGTCCGTACCGCCGGCACGAAGAAGCCGAAGGAGAACCGGGCCAGCCCGAAGCAGGCCATCGCCAGCAGGAGACCGGGGACGGCCCATCGGCCGGCTGGTCCCGGGGACGCCCCGGGGCCTGCGCCGGGCCTGTCGTCGGCCATGGGCCACCTCCCGCAGCGCCGCAGACCGTACCCCCGGCCGCGGGGTGGGCCGTCGGTCAGGCGGGCCGGAGGGCCTCGAGCTCACGGTCGATCAGCGACCGGGTGGCGGCGAGTCCGTCGTCGGTGGTGCGCAGGCTGCCGGTCGCGAGCCGCAGGACGTAGGTGCCGTCCAGCACGGTGTGCGACAGGTAGGCCTCGCCGGAGGCGTTGATCCTGGCCAGCAGCTCGCGGTTGAGCGCATCGTGCGCGGCGTCGCGGGGATCGGCATCGGTGCTGCCATCGAACGTGTCCGGCACCGGGGCCCAGTCGGCGACGGCGCGGAAGCACACCGTGGACATCGGTGCCGGTGCGACGAGTTCGAGGTCAGGGTGGTCCTCGACCCATGCCACGATGCGCTGTGCCTGGGCGATGTGTTCCCGGATGCGCGCCGCCAGCCCCGACGTTCCGAAGTAGCGCATCACCAACCACAGCTTCAGCGAACGGAACCGACGGCCGAGTTGGACGCCCCAGTCCATGTAGTCGGTGACCCCGTCATCGTCGGTGGTGAGGTACTCCGGGACCAGCGAGAACGCCTGGGTCAGGGTGGCCGGGTCGCGAACGAACAGCACGCTGCAGTCGATGGGTGTGAACAGCCACTTGTGGGGGTTGGTCACGAACGAATCGGCACGGTCCACACCATCGAGCACCCACCGCAGTTCCTCGCAGATCGCGACGAGCCCCCCGTACGCGCCATCCACGTGCAGCCAGATGCGGTGACCGAGCTCCCCACTGAACCGGTCCCGGATGTCGGCGATCGCTGCGACGGGATCGATGGAGGTGGTGGAGGTGGTCCCGACGGTCGGGACGATCGCGAGCGGCTGGTAGCCGAACCGGATGTCCTCCTCGATCGCCGCGACGAGCGCGTCGGGATCCATCCGGTAGTCCGCGTCCGTCGCGATCAGCCGCACGCCGTCACGGCCGAGTCCCAGCGTGATGGCGGCCTTCTCCACGGAGGAATGCGCCTGCTCGGAGGTGTAGACCCGGAGCAACGGCAGGTCGGCCCGACCGGCCAGGCCCCGGTCACGGACGTCCAGATCGGCGGCCTCGCGGGCACCGGCCAGGGCGATCAGGGTCGACATCGAGGCCGTGTCGCAGATGATCCCCCGGAACACGGGTGGGAGCCCCAGCAACTGGCGCAACCAGTCGACCACGACCTCCTCGAGCTCGGTCGCGGATGGCGAGGTCCGCCACAGCATGCCGTTGACGTTCAGGGCGGCGATGAGCGCTTCCCCGAGGATGCCGGGACCAGATCCGGTGATCGCGAAGTACGCGTGGAACGCAGGATGGTTCCAGTGGGTGATGCCCGGCAGCAGGATGTCGTCGAGGTCGGTGAGGGCCTGCTCGAAGGGCTCGGGATCCACCGGGGGGCTCGTCGGCAGCGCGTCCCGGATGTCGCCGGGTTCCACCTGCGCGAGCACCGGCAGCTCCTCGACACCGTCGAGGTAGTCGGCGATCCATTCGATGACCGCGTGACCGTGTCGGCGGAACGCAGCGGCGTCCATGTCGCCGAGGCCGAGTTGGCCCGGGTCGAGCGGTCCGTTGTCGGTGTGGTCGTTCGGGGTGAGGTCTGGGATCGGGGTCGTCACATGCTGGCTTTCGTTGGATGGGAAGAGCGCGGGGCGGAGCGACCTGTGTTCCACCGGGGCGGTCAGGGCGTCTGGCCCTCGGTGACGATCGGCGCTGCCGCTTCCCCCTCAGCGGGGTCGTCGGCGGGGGTGTCGGCCGCCCCACCATCATCCGGCGGTTCGTCGTCCGGGTCGTCCGCGGGGGGCGCGTCGTCGGTCGGTTCCTCGGGCGCTTCGGGCGCGGGTAGCTCGGGTGCCGGGGCGGGCTCGGGTGCCGGAGTGGGCTCGGGTGCCGGAGTGGGCTCGGGCGCCGGGGCGGGCTCGGGTGCCGGGGTCGGCTCAGGCTCGGGCGCCGGTTCGGGTTCGGGACCGTTGTCGTTGGGCGGCTCGGGGAACTCGAACGTCGGGAGCGGTTCTTCCTCCTCCTCGCTCTCGTCGGGGACCGGATCCTCCTCGGCCTCCAGATCTTCGAGCATGACGGATGCCCGTACCTCCGAGATGACCGGGGCCCCGTTGCCGACCGACCCCAGGACCGCCCAGGGAAGCAGGATCGCCAGCGCCATCAACACCACGATCGTCCCCAGCCAGATCGCCCAGGACGGAACGTGACGACGTCGTCTGCCCGTTGGCCAGCGTTGTGCGAGTTCGGTCCAGACCTCGTCCAACCGCGGATCGATGGTGATCGGCGAGGCGGGCGATCCCACACCCGAGAGGGATACCGGCATCGTCGGGTCGGCCGCGCCGTTCCCGAGTGTTCCGCGGTCGACGCCGAGTTCGTCGGCGGCGAGATCCAGCAACCATCCCGCCACGTCATCCTCGTCAGCGTCCGGCAACGTGCGCATCGCGCGGATGAACGTCGCCGTGGTCGCGCCGATCGGATCGTCATCCGTCCGTGCGTGGTGCAGGATCATCGGTCCATGACGGTGGACCAGGACACCGAACGCTGACGCGAGCCCCTGGCGGGACAGATCGAGCAACTGTGCGTCACTGCGTTCCACGTAGGTCACGGACATCCTCCCGATCGCCGAGACGGTAGTCGTCCGGGAGAGGACTCAGGCGGTCCGCCGGGCATCGAGGAGCCGCAGCAGTGCCGTGGCGTACGCCAGTTCGGCGGACTCGCCGGTGGACTCGACCAGGTGTCCGCCGATCCGGGTGGTGCACCGCCAGCCGTCGTCGAGCCGCACGAGCGAGAGCATCGCGTCGCCCAGCGCCTCGCGGAGCTGGTGCTCGCGGGGGATCCAGATGGCTTCGGCCTGCTCGATGGCATCGAGCGCCCACTCGGTGGTCCCGTTGAACGCGATGATCGAGCCGACGGGCGCGGTCTTGACCTCCACAACCATCTCCGAGATGGTGAACACGCTGTCGTCCATCTCGCGGTCGGGAAGGAAGAACCGGTCCCCGTCCGCAGGGTGCCAGACCAGGCCGGCGTCACGCAGCTCACGGGCGAGTTCGATCGGTATCACGGTCTTCCTCCGGCAACCGGGACCGCCCTCTCGGCGGGTGGGTCACCAGGATGCCACGCTCAGAGCCGCCGTGTGTGGCCGGGCGCGGTGCCACCGCACCCCGGTAGCCTGCGCGCGTGCCTGTCCTGGTCACGGCTGCTGAGCAGCCACTCGCCCGCCGCATCGCCGTCCGCCTCGTGCAGGAGGGCGGTGAGGTGCGTGCGTTCTCCGCCGGCGATACCTCCGTCCTCCGGGCCGCGGGCGTCTTCATCGCGTCGGGGACGCGCGATGACGAGGGTCGCCTGGAGGCGGCTGCCGCGGATGTGCACACGATGATCCACGTGGGGGGTGGTCTGCTCAGCCGTGATCCCGCCGCGATGGTCGACAACGTCGAGGTGGTGCTGCGGGCGGCGACCAACGCCGGTGTCAAGCGCCTGATCGCGCTGTCGTTGCCGGGTGCGGACCCCGGCGCGGACGACGCGATCCGGCGGGCCAAGGGCGAGGTGGAAGCGCGGCTCGCGGCCGCCGATCTCCCGACCGTGGCCGTACGGACCTCGTTGGTCGACACGCCCGCCATCCGCGATGCGTTCGCCACCGCCGGTCTCGGCCCACAGGCACGGGCCGCGGTGATCGCCCCGGTCCGGGTCGAGGACCTGATCGAACTCATCGTCGCGTTCGACCGGGCACGGTCCAGCGCACCGACGGGCCACCTCGTCGTCGCGGCTGACGGACCGGTCCGTCGGTCGGTCGCTGAGCACCTCGAACTCGCCGGTGCCCGTGCGCCGGGCGGGGGGAGCCTGATCGGACGCAAGCTGTCGGCGGCCTGGCTGACCGTGCAACTCCAGCAGGTGCTGGCCGGGCCGTGGTGGACCGACGATCCGGTCATCCTCGATGGGTGGTCGTTCGCCGACCTCTCCCCGATCCCGCCCGCGGGGAACGCGGGTCAGTGATCCTCGGTCGGCGTCTCGATGAAGGGCATCATCGCGCGGAGTTCGCGACCGACGACCTCGACCGGGTGGTTCTTGGCCTCGGTGCGCTTGCTGTCGAAGAACTCCCCGCCACCCTCGATCTCGTCCATGAAGCGGTTGGCGAAGGAACCGTCCTGGATCTCGGCCAGGATGTCCTTCATCGCCTCCTTGGAGGACTCGTTGATCACCCGCGGGCCCGAGACGTAGTCGCCGTACTCGGCGGTCGTCGACACCGAGTGGCGCATCCAGGAGATGCCACCCTCGTAGATCATGTCGACGATCAGCTTGGTCTCGTGCAGCACCTCGAAGTAGGCGGCTTCGGGTTGGTAGCCGGCCTCGGTGAGGGTCTCGAACCCGGCCTGGATCAGGTGGCTGATCCCGCCGCAGAGCACAGCCTGTTCACCGAACAGGTCGGTCTCGGTCTCCTCGGTGAAGGTCGTTTGCAGCACACCGGCGCGGGTCAGACCCAGGGCGGCGGCGTAGGACTTGCCGAGCTCCAGGGTGTTGCCGGAAGCGTCCTGGTGCACGGCGACGAGTCCCGGGACCCCCTGGCCCTGCTCGTAGAGACGACGGGCGATGTGGCCGGGTGACTTCGGCGCGACGAGGAAGACGTCCACGCCCTCCGGTGGGTCGATGAAGCCGTACCGCACGTTGAAGCCGTGTCCGAAGACGAGCGCGTTCCCGGGCTCGACGGCCTCGCGGACGCCGTCCTCCCACATCCCCTTCTGGTGGGTGTCCGGGGCCAGGATCACGATGACGTCCGCCTCGGCGGCGGCGTCGTTGGTGTCGAGCACGCGCAGTCCCTGCTCCTCCGCTCGTGCGCGGGACGTCGAGCCGGGCCGGAGACCGACCCGGACGTCGACACCTGAGTCCCGGAGGTTCAGCGAGTGCGCGTGGCCCTGGCTGCCGTAGCCGAGGACGGCGACCTTGCGGCCCTGGATCAGGGACAGGTCGGCATCCTGGTCGTAGTAGATGGTGGCCATGGCAGGGCTCCTTGCAGCAGGGATCGGTGTGGTCGAGGTGCGCCGCTCGTCGCGGTGAGCGGCGTGGTGGGCCGATGCGTGTGCGGCGACGGCCGCGTCCATCGACACGCGAGCCTACGCGCGTCGTGCGGTCGGCGGGAACCCGGCTCGATCCCCCGGCCGCGTCCCTGCCTGCCCGCGCCGGGCAGGACATAGACTCGATCCCGATGGACGGGACGTTCCGAACGGGTTGAAGGCTGCTGCACCGCCGACCGACGTCGGCCCGAGGCCGCAACGCAGTGGGAGTGACGCATGGCGACCCTGTTCGTACCGCGGGAGACCGCACCCGGCGAGCGTCGGGTCGCGGTCACACCGGGGGCGATCAAGAAGCTCGCGAGGTGGGACCTCACCGTCGTCGTCGAGGCCGGGGCCGGTGACGGCGCTGGCATCAGCGACGAGGCCTACACCGATGCCGGCGCGCGGATCGGCGATCCGGGCGCCATCGGTGACGCGTCCGTGGTGGCACGCGTCGCACCGCCGTCCGTTGAGGAGGCCAGCGCCCTGTCCGCCGACATGGTGCTACTGACCTTCATCGCCCCGCACCGCAACCTCGAGGTTGTGGCGGCCCTGGCAGAGGGCGGGGTGACGACCCTGGCCATGGAACTGGTCCCGCGGATCAGTCGGGCGCAGTCGATCGATGCGCTGTCCTCGCAGGCCAACATCTCCGGCTACCGCGCGGTGATCACCGCCGCGTACGAACTCGACAAGTACTTCCCGCTGTTCATGACGGCCGCCGGCACGATCCGTCCCGCGACGGTCGTCGTGTTGGGGGCCGGTGTGGCCGGCCTGCAGGCCGTCGCGACCGCCCGTCGCCTCGGCGCCCTCGTCAAGGTCTCGGACATCCGTCCGGCGGCCAAGGAGGAGGTCGAGTCGCTCGGCGGGACGTTCATCGATGTGCCGTCGGACGAGGACCTCACCGGCGAGGGTGGCTACGCGAAGGAGGCGGGTGAGGACTTCCTGACCCGGCAGCGGCGCATCCTGACCGAGAACCTCGCGGGGGCGCACGCCGTGATCACCACCGCACAGATCCCCGGTCGACCGGCTCCCATGCTGTTGACGACACCGATGATCGAGGCGATGCCGGCCGGGTCGATCGTGATCGACCTGGCCGCGGCGGACGGCGGGAACTGCGAGCTCACCGACGTCGAGGGACCCGTGGAGCACGGCGGGGTCCGGATCCTGCCCGGCCACCACCTGGCTTCGAGCATGGCCGCAGAGGCCAGCGCCATGTACGCCAACAACATCACGTCGTTCGTCGAACTGCTCGTCACCGACGGGCAGATCGGCCTGGACCGTGACGATGAGGTCGTGGCGGGCGCACTCTTGACGCACGAGGGGCGGGTCGTGCACGAACGGACGGCCGCCCTGCTCGAAGGAGGCGCGACATGATGGGACCGCTGCTGATCAGCCTGTACGTGTTCGTGCTGGCCGGCTTCCTGGGGTTCGAGTTGATCACCAAGGTGCCGCCGACCCTGCACACCCCGTTGATGTCCGGCGCCAACGCGATGTCCGGCATCACGATCGTCGGGGCCCTCACGCTGGTCACGGTGGCTAGCCCGTCCGTGAGTGTCCTCCTCGGCGTCGCGGCGCTCATCCTGGCGACGATCAACGTGGTCGGCGGCTTCCTGGTCACCGACCGGATGCTGGCCACCTTCGGGAGCCGGAAGTGATCGATCCCGACGTCACGGCGTTCCTGGCCCTCGGATCGATCGCACTGTTCGTCGTCGGTCTCAAGCGGCTGTCGAAGGTCCGGACCGCCCGGAGCGGGAACGCGCTCATGGCGGCGGGCATGCTGCTCGCCGTGATCATCACCCTGGTGGAGATCGGTCTCGTCGACTACCGCTGGATCATCGGTGGACTGGTGATCGGCGGTGCCATCGGGGTGGCGATCGTGCTGCGGGCGCAGGCGACGCAGATGCCGGAGATCGTGGCCCGGTTCAATGGGTTCGGAGGCGCATCGTCCGCACTGGTCGCGCTGTCGCTGTTCTGGATGGAGGTGGTCGAGCCAACCGGTGGCGGCACCGCGGCCGCGACGCTCGGCTCGACCTCCGCGGTGACCCTGGTGGTGTCGGTGCTGATCGGTGCCTCGACGCTGTCGGGCAGCATCCTGGCGGAACTGAAGCTCCGCGGAACCATCTCGGGCACGCCCCGGGTGCCGCTGCGCGCGGTCGTGATGGGCCTGCTGCTGGTGGCCGGTCTTCTCCTCGGTGGCGTCGCGGTCTTCGTGGTCGACGATCCGGCGCTCGCCGCGTTGTTCGTGATCGGTCTGTTGGTCGCCAGCCTCGTGGTGGGCGTGGTGCTGGTCCTGCCCATCGGTGGTGCGGACATGCCGGTGGTCATCAGCCTGCTGAACTCGCTGTCCGGCCTGGCGGCTGCGGCGGCCGGGTTCGCGCTGGTCAACCAGTTGCTGATCATCGCGGGCACGGTGGTCGGTGCGGCCGGCCTGATCCTGACCCAGATCATGTGTGTCGCGATGAACCGCTCGCTGGTCAACGTGCTGGTCGGGGGCTTCACCGGGGCGGCGACCGAGCACGGTGAGTACGGGAACGTGGTCTCCACGGACCCGGAGTCGGCGGCGATGGTGCTGGAGGTCGCCCAGTCGGTGATCATCGTGCCCGGCTACGGGCTGGCCGCTGCCAGGGCGCAGACCGCCGCCCACGACCTGGCACGAGCGTTGATCGATCGGGGGGTCCAGGTGCGGTTCGCGATCCACCCGGTCGCCGGACGGATGCCCGGGCACATGAACGTGGTGCTCGCCGAGGCCGAGGTCCCCTACGAGTTGCTGGTCGAGATGGACGAGATCAACCCGGACTTCGCGCAGACGGACGTCGCCATCGTGGTGGGGGCCAACGATGTGGTCAACCCCGCGGCCAACGACACACCCGGTAGTCCGATCGCCGGGATGCCGATCCTTGAGGTCGGCAACGCCCGGCGCGTGTTCGTGATCAAGCGCAGCCTGTCGCCCGGCTACGCAGGCATCAAGAACGATCTGTTCGAGCGGGACCACACGGTGATGCTCTACGGGGATGCCAAGGAGGTCCTCGGCTCGCTGACGACCGAACTGGCCGAACTGCCGTGAGCCGGCTGCGCTGCACCCTCTCCATCGCCGTGCCCAGGTGATCCGTCGGTCTGGCACGATGAGGTCGTTGCGACATCCATGATCGAGAGGATCGGCCATGCAGGTGCTGGTGATCGGTGCAACCCGTGGGACCGGACGGCTGGTCGTCGATCAGCTGCTCGCTGCGGGTCACGACGTCCGTGCGACCGTCCGCGACCCCGGGCAGGTCGAGGAGCTGACCGCCGCCGGGGCGACGACCGTCCACGCCGACCTGGAGGGGGACCTCGGTGACGCCTTCGAGGGCGTCGATGCCGTGATGTTCTGTGCCGGTTCGGGGTCGAAGACCGGGCCGGACGCCACCCTTCGCGTCGATCTCCACGGTGCCGTCCGGACGGTCGATGCCTGTCTCGCCGGCGGGGTGTCCCGCTACGTGATGCTGTCGTCCATGGCCGCGGACGATCCCATGCGCGGCTCGGAGGGGATGCGCCACTACCTCGCGGCCAAGCACGCTGCCGACCGCATCCTGCTGGGCAGCGGTCTGGAGGCGACGGTCGTTCGACCGGGTGGGTTGACCGACGACCCACCCACGGGAGCGGTGGAGGTCGGGGTTCCCACCTTGGGCCATCGTGGCCGGATCCCGCGCGCCGATGTCGCTGCGGTGATGGTCGCCTGTCTCGAGCAACGGGCCGGCCGAGGGGTCGCCTTCGAGGTGCTGGCCGGCGAGCAGCCGATCGCGGAAGCGGTGGCGGGACTCGACCCAGCAGAGCGCGGGGTGTCGCCGGATCGATAGACGGTCACCGGCGGGTGGTCACGTCTGGGCGAGCAGTGCCTCGACGAGTCGTGCGGCGTCATCCCCGTCCGCCGCAGCCGCCGTGGTCGTTGCGACCTTCTGGTGGTCAGTACCAGGCTCGATCGGCAACCAGGGGTCGCCACCGGGGGTGACGACCTCACCGCCGGCCTCCTGGACCAGGACCATGCCGGCGGCGACGTCCCAGACGTGGGGAGCGACGGCAACCGACGCGACCGCAACGCCCTCGGCGACGATGGCCAGGTCCAGCGCGGTCGAACCCATGACCCGCGGGTTCAGTCGGAGCCCGGCTGCCCGTGCGCGTCGCGCGGTCCCGGTCGTCAGCATCACGGGCAGGTGGCGGTAGCGGGGAGAGCGCCAGTCGACGGTGGGCCGGACCCGCAACGGACGGCCCTGGCGGTTGGCGCCCTCCCCCTGGATCCCGATGTAGCGTCGTCCGAGCGCCGGTGCGTCGATGACGCCGAGGACCGGCACGCCCTGGAAGGCCAGCGCCACCGAGACGCACCACCAGGGCAGGCCCGCGATGAAGTTCGAGGTGCCGTCGATCGGGTCGATGATCCAGGTCCACTCGGTGTCCGGGGCCACGGTGTTCCGCTCCTCGCTGAGGATCCCGTGGCCAGGCAGTGCACGGCCGATGGCGGACGCGAGTCGCTCGTCGACCGTGTGGTCGGTCGCCGTGACCGGGGTGCCATCGGTCTTCTCGGTCGCGTCGACCTCGCCGCTGGCATCGAGCAACAACTCGTGGAGGTCGTCGAGTGCCTTGACGGCGACGTCACGGGCTGTCGCGACCTCCGCGGCTACCGCTGGTCGAAGCACTGGCACGGCAGGAGGTCCTCGGTCGTCGGGTTGGCGATGCGAACCGTCCCCGTTCGGTCCGCGGGCGGAGCATGGTCGGCGGGAGGCACGTTATCGCTCGTCATCGCGCGGCCTGCGACCGCCGCGGCATCCGGACGGGCAGGAGGCTTGCGCCAACGACCTACGGAACCGTAAGTTACGTTGCCGTAGGTAGCGATGTCACCGTCGCTGCAGCCCGCCCTGCTCGTCGCCCGTCCCCGAGGTTCCCCGTGGCCCAGTTGACCGCCCCACCGTCCGTGCTCGACGAGACCCCCACGCTGCGCGGGATCACCATCGCGGGTCCCCGCGCGCTGTTCTGGCAGCGCTTCGCGATGCTGTTCGCCACGATCCTGCCGCTGCTCGGTCTCGGTCTGGCCATGTGGGCGACGTGGGGATGGGGCATGTCGGGGGTCGATCTCGGCCTGTTCCTCGGGTTCTACGTCGTGACGGGACTCGGCATCACGGTCGGGTTCCACCGCCTGTTCACCCACCAGAGTTTCAAGGCCCCGACCCCGGTGCGGGTGGCGTTCGCCATCGCCGGGTCGCTGGCGATCCAGGGGGCCATCATCGACTGGGTGGCGACCCACCGTCGGCACCACGCCTACTCGGACCAGTACGGCGACCCCCACTCTCCCCACGTCGACGCTGCCGGCGGCACCGTCGGGATGCTGAAGGGCCTGTGGTACGCGCACCTCGGCTGGCTGTTCTCACCCGATGGCACCGTCCAGAAGGCGTGGGCCCCTGACCTGCTCAAGGACCCCGCGATCGCGCGGGTGTCGCGCTGGTTCCCTCAGATCGTCGCGGCGTCCTTCCTGGCGCCGGCCGTGCTCGGTGGACTGCTCACGATGTCGTTCACCGGCGCCCTGACCGGTTTCCTGTGGGGCGGCCTGGTCCGGATCTTCCTCCTGCACCACGTGACCTGGTCGATCAACTCCATCTGCCACGTGTTCGGGACCCGGCCGTTCGAGTCACACGATGAGGCGCGCAACAACCCGGTCATGGCGATCATCGGGTTCGGTGAGGGCTGGCACAACGCCCACCACGCCTTCCCGGCGTCGGCCCGGCACGGGCTGCGGTGGTGGGAGTTCGACAGTTCCTGGATCGTGATCAGGACGCTGTCGTTGGTGGGTCTCGCCCGTGACATCAAACTGCCGAGCGCGACGCAGATGGCGCGTCGGACGCGGGATCGGGCTCGACCCCGCGCTGCGGCCCGGGTCGGATAGCGTCACCAGTCTGCGGATGAGGAGTGCGGGTGGCGTCGGCCAAGCGGGTCCGGATGACCGGCCAGGAGCGGCGTGAGCAACTGGTCGGTGTCGCGCGGTCGCTCCTGGCGAAGAAGGGCTACGAGGCCACCACCATCGAGGAGATCGCTGAGCGCGCGGGCGTGTCCAAACCGGTGGTCTACCAGCACTTCGGGGGCAAAGAGGGTCTGTACGCGGTCGTCGTCGACCGCGAGATCCGTCACCTGACCACCTCGCTCGCCGGCGCATTCACCCAGAAGCACCCGCGCCTGATCGCCGAGCACGCCGCTGATGCCTTCCTGACCTATATCGAGGATCGGGAGGACGGCTTTCGGGTCCTGGTGCGTGACGCGCCGAACGGGATGAAGGGTGGCTCGTTCGCCTCGGTCATCTCGGATGTCGCCACGCGCGCGGAGGTCCTGCTGATCGAGGAGTTCGGTGACCGGGGCTTCGACGAGGACACCGCGCCGATGTACGCCCTGATGCTGGTCGGGGCCGTGGCGCTGGTCGGGGAATGGTGGCTGGATCACCGCACCCAACCGCGGGAACTGGTGGCCGCCCACGTCGTCAACCTGATGTGGAACGGACTGCGTGGGCTCGAGCCGTTGGCCGGCGTCACCCCGACGACGACCCGCGTGCCGTGACGCGCCGTTGCTCACCGATGACGACCGACCTCGAGGTGGCTCCGTGACCGCAGCGACACCCGGCCGGGTACCGCACCTGGCCGCCCGTCTGCAGGGCTTCGGGACCACCATCTTCAGCGAGATGACGGCACTCGCGGTTCAGCACGACGCGGTCAACCTGGGCCAGGGGTTCCCGGATCAGGATCCGCCGCTCGAGGTGATCAACGCCGCCCATGCGGCGCTGGAGGCCGGTCACCACCAGTACGCGCCGGGCCCCGGCGTGCCGGCGCTGCGTCAGGCGATCGCCGCCCATCAGCAGCGGTTCCACGGGCTCTCCTACGACCCTGACACCGAGGTGACGGTCACCTTCGGAGCCACCGAGGCCGTCGCCGCCACCGTGCTGGCGCTGGCCGAGGTCGGCGACGAGATCATCGTGCTGGAGCCGACCTACGACGCGTACACGGCGGTCATCGCGATGGCCGGCGCCGTCGAGCGTCGGGTCCCCCTGGCGCCCCCACCGCCGGAGCATCCCACGGTGGGGTGGCGGCTCGACCCCGATCGGTTCGCCGCTGCCGTCGGACCCCGGACCCGCGCGGTCCTGATCAACTCACCGCACAACCCGACCGGGTCGCTGCTGTCCGAGGCCGAACTGGCCGCGATCGCCGAGGTCTGTGTCCGCCACGACCTCGTCGCCATCACCGACGAGGTCTACGAGCACCTGGTCTACGACGGTCGCCACCTGCCTCTGGCCGGCTTCCCCGGTATGCGTGAGCGGACCGTCACCATCTCCAGCGCGGGTAAGACGTTCTCGGCGACCGGGTGGAAGATCGGCTGGGCGTGCGCACCTGCGTCCCTGGCGACAGCCGTCCGCACGACCAAGCAGTTCCTGTCGTTCGCCGGGGGGACCCCACTCCAGCACGCGGTGGCTCATGCGCTCGAGCTCCCTGATGACGTGTTCGAGGACCTGGCCGCGACCCATCGGCGCCGTCGGGATCTGCTCCACGACGGGTTGCGCTCCGTCGGGCTGCCGGTCATCCCGTCGGCCGCCACCTACTTCCTCGTCGCCGATGTGAGGGCACTCGGGCAGGGGCGCGGCGAGGACGTCTGCAGATGGGCCCCGGCGGCCATCGGGGTCGCGGCGGTGCCGGTCTCCGCCTTCGTGCGCGACCCCACCGATGTCGCCCACCTCGTCCGTTTCGCCTTCTGCAAACAGGAAGCCGTCCTGGCAGAGGGCGTTCGCAGGCTGGGTGCCGCGGTGGCACGCTGAACCCGTTCCGACCGAGAAGGATCCGTATGCGCGTGAGTGTGCTCCAGCACGACATCGTCTGGGAGGACGCCGCGGCCACCCGCGCCCACCTCGAACCGCAGGTGGCCGCGGCCGCCGCCGGAGGAGCGCGGCTGATCGTGCTCACGGAGATGTTCGCCACGGGCTTCTCGATGAACGTCGAACGGACCGCGGAGCCCATCGACGGACCGACGGTGACCTGGATGTTCGAGCAGGCCGCCCACCATGACGCCTGGATCGCCGGGTCGCTGGCCGTCCGCGACCCTGACGGGGGGCGGCCCACCAACGGCCTGGTGCTCGCCGGTCCGGACGGCACCATGCACCGGTACGACAAGATCCACCCGTTCAGCTACGGCGGTGAACACGAACGGTTCGGCTCCGGATCCGACGACGTGACGGTCCAACTCGACGGGGTCCGCTGGCATCTGAGCGTCTGTTACGACCTGCGGTTCGCGGACCAGTACTGGGGGGCGGCCCCGGACGTCGATGCCTACCTCGTTGTCGCGAACTGGCCGACACCACGACGGGCCCACTGGCGTGCGCTGCTGGAGGCCAGGGCGATCGAGAACCAGGCGTTCGTCGTCGCGTCGAACCGGGTCGGCTCCGGTGCCGGTCGCCTCGAGTACTCCGGCGACAGCCGCATCATCGATCCGATGGGCGAGGTGCTGGCCGGGGGCGCCGGTGTCGAGACGATCCTGACCGCCGAGATCGATCCGTCCGTCGTCGCCGAGGTCCGGGAGCGCTTCCCGTTCCTGCTCGATCGGTGAGGCGCCGGCGGGGCGTCAGCCGTTGTCCTGGGTGTCGCGGCCGTTCTCGCTGTCGGGGTCGTTGACGTCGACCCGGACGCGCTCATCCCGGTTCTCGTCCCGGAGCGGATCGCGGCCGCGCCCGACGAGGTGGTGGTCGAGGAACCCGACGGTCCAACGATCCAACAGGGACAGCGTCGTCTCCGCGGAGGTCGGTCCGGCGAGCCCGAGCCAGGAGGCTGCGGGGCTGAGCGCGGGAAGCTGGGTCAGATCGCGGTGCAGCGTCCCCGCGATCCGGACCCGACCTTCCGCCGCCGTTGCTCCGGCGTGCAACCGCCGGACCCGCACGTCGTTGTCGTTGCCGTCCCATTCCTCGCTGCCGATGGACAACAGGGGCCGGTCGAACGCCCCGCCGATGACCTCGTCGGGCACCGGTTCCAACCAGGGGTCGTAGGCGACCGCGGCGCCACAGCGCGTATCGCGGCTGCACAGCAGGTACGCCGCGCCGCCACCGGTCGAGTGGCCGATGAGTGCGATCCGGTCCGGATCCACGGTCTCCTCGAGGTCGGGGAGCGGTCGACCGACCTCCGCGATGTCCGGTGCGGTGCGCTCGTCGGGATCGTCCTCCCCCGCTGCATCGCCGTTGGCAACCGCTGGGGCTGCCAGCAGGGTGCCGAAGGCGCGGCCGTCGAGCACCGACTCGAGCACGAGGGCCAGATCGTCGGCGAACGTGGCGACCAGTTGGGTCGAGGCGGCGTCGTACTCCTCGGCGGACACGCCCGACGGCAACGCCGACGGATCGAGTTCGGCGATCACGTCACCCGGAAGCAGGGTCGCCAGGGCTCCGTAGGTGTGGTCGGCGGCCGTCACCACGTAGCCCTCGCTGGCCAGCGATTCGAGCTGACTGATGTGGATGTCCCGGAAGCCCTGCCACCCGTGTGCGTAGAGCACGACCGGGAACGGTCCACCGTCGGCGATCGGCGCATCGGTGACCGCGTTGGACACCACGAGTTCGAGGTGGTCCAGGGCGAAGCCCGGCAGGCCCGCTTCCCGGGCCGCGGCGGTTGTGACCGCGCTCCGGCCCTGTAGCCAGCGTGCCGGCTGCCCGCCCTCGCCAACCTCTGCGGGGTACCAGACCTGGACCGGAAGCTGGCGCAGACCGCCGGGATCCGGGCCGTAGACCTCCATGCGGCTCTCGTCGGTGACCACCATCGTGGTGGTGCCGACCGCGAAGCGCCCGTCCGGGGCCCGAAGTTCCAGGACCGGCAACGCCCACAGCAGGCCGCCCCCCACAACGGCCAGCGTCGCCACGGAGGCGCCTGCGACGACGTACCGGGGTCGCTCCTGGGTCCACATGTCCCGTGCCGCGAGCACCGCGATCACGGCCACCGCGAGCCACAGGGGGGCGAGTTGCCAACGGCCGGACTCGACCAGCACCTGTGTGACCGCGACGGCGACGGGGACCATCGCGGCCCCGATCACGATGCCGGGCCCAGCGGTGCGCGCCACCCATGGCCGCGTGACGGCGAGCAGGGTGGTGAGCAGGAGGGCCAGTTCCAGAGGACGCACGTGTGACTCGCGGCACGCAGGGGCACGGCATCTCGGCCCCCGACCGCACGGCGGGGGAGCGTAGTACGCCACGATCGGGTGAGTAGCCTCCAACACGCTGGGTTGGCGAGCGTTGCCCGCCGTCACCAGCACACCTGCTGCCAGCCCATCCGTCTGCGTCCTCGGAGATCCCCGTGTCCACCATCGCCCTCGTCCAGGCAGCTCCGGGCGTCGGCACAACCACAACCTCGACGTTGGTGGCACGTGCGGTCGCCGAGCACGGGGTGACCGCGGTGACCGGGACGCTGGGGGATGGGTCGATCGAGTGGTCGGAGGTGCAGGTGGCCGTGCTGGTGGGGCCGGTTCCCGATCCCTTCGATCGCGAACGGTTCCTCGCGCAGGTCCAGGAGATCGCTGACGTGACCGACGTGTGGAACCCGGTCGAGGTGCTGCGGTGGAACACCCACCGGTCCTACCTGCTGGAACTGGAGGAACGCGGCGCACCGATCGTGCCGACCGCCTGGGTCGCTGCGGGTGATCAGCTCGATCTGGCGGCGCTGTTGGCGGCGCGCGAGTGGTCGGACGTGCTGGTCAAACCGGCGGTCTCCATCGCCGGTGCGAGTCTCCGGGTGCGTGCGAGCGTCCCGCGGACCGACGGTGTCCGTCCGCGTGACGGGGGTCCGCCGGCCGTCGATCTGGTGACGGGGCAACGTCACCTCGATCGACTGCTGGCCACCGGGGACGCGTTGCTGCAGCCCTTCCTCGGGGCGGTGACGACGGTCGGCCGCCGGTCCGTCGTGGTCGTCGACGGCCAGGTGTCGCACACGATCCGCCAGCTGCCGTCTGGTACCGATGGCTCGCAGATCATCGATGACGGAACCGACCCGGAGCTCTCGGCTCTGGCCCGTTGGGTGGTCGACGCAACGGGCGTGGACCTGCTCGCGGCTCGGGTCGATCTGATCGAGGACGAACTGGGCGCACCCCAGGTCGTCGAGGTCGAAGCGGCCCTGCCGGAACTGCACCTCGACGTCGTGCCGTCCGCAGCGACCGTGCTGGCCAGCGCGATCCTTCGGCGGCTCGGGTGAGGATGCGCAGGGCGGCCGCTCCCGTCCGCGGCGGTCGTCGTGTGCGAACCTATGTGGCCGCGCCACAAGCCGAGCAACTGCGGAGGTGCTGTACATGTCACGGATCGCCATCACCGGATCGACCGGACTCATCGGCGAAGCGCTCGTGGCGTCGTTGCGGGCTGACGGTCACCAGGTTCAACGGGTCGTCCGGCGGCAAGCGGACGCCGGAGACGACGACGTGGTCTGGGACCTCGACCGCGGAACGATCGATGCGGCGAAACTCGAAGGCGTCGACGCCGTGGTTCACATGGCAGCGGAACCGATCCGCACCGGACGTCTCACGGCCGATTATCGCCGACGTCTCCACGATTCCCGGAGGATCGGGACGACCTTGCTCGCAGAGACCCTGGCTGGACTTGCGGATCCGCCCGAGGTGCTCCTCACCGGATCGGCCGTTGGCTACTACGGAGACCGTGGTGACGAGGTGCTGACCGAGACATCGGCTCCGGGTGACGATTTCCTGGCCGAGGTCTGTTCCGTCTGGGAATCGTCCGCGGATCCTGCACGTGCGGCCGGTATCCGGGTTGCGCATGCCCGGACCGGTGTGGTCATCGCCGACGGCGGACCGTTGATCGACAAGGTCAAGATCCCGTTCAAGCTCGGGGTCGGCGGCAAGGTCGGTGACGGTTCGCAGTACGTCCCGTGGATCGCTCTGGAGGACGAGGTGCGAGCCCTGCGCTTCGTGCTGGACGCGCCCCAGGTCGAGGGCGCGGTGAACCTGACGGCTCCGGAACCGGTCACGAATCAGGAACTGACCAAAGCGCTCGGAGAGGTGCTGCGTCGGCCGACCTTCGTGCCGGTGCCCGCGTTCGCGATGCGCCTGGTCTACGGCGAGATCGGGGAGACGCTGGCCACGGTCAGCACCCGCGCCGTCCCGCGCAAGTTGTTGGACGCCGGTTTCGAGTTCGTGCACACAGACATCCGGACAGCACTGCGGATCGCCTTCGACAAGCCCGCCGCGGCTTGAACGTCGTGGACACCGATGTGCTCGTGGTCGGGGCGGGACTTGCCGGCCTGACCTGTGCGGTCAAGCTGCACGAGGCCGGTCGGTCAGTGGTCGTGCTCGAGGCCGGCGATGCCGTGGGTGGGCGTGTCCGCACCGACGAGGTGGATGGCTTCCTCCTCGACCGGGGCTTCCAGGTGCTGCTGACCGGCTATCCGGCGGCCAAGCGCTGGTTCTCCTACGAGGACCTCGAACTCCGGTCGTTCTCCCCGGGCGTCCTGATCCGGCATCGGGGACGGTTCCGGCGCCTGGCGGACCCCTTGCAGGATCCGGTGGCCGGCGCCAGGTCCGCGTTCGCGCCGGTCGCCACCCTTGCGGACGGGCTGCGGCTGCTGGCCTGGCGCCGCTCGGTGATGTCGCCGCCGGGCCAGCAGGTCGCCGCTCGCGACCAGGTGCCGACCCACGAACGCCTGCGGTCTCGCGGGTTCTCCTCGACGATCACCGCGTCGTTCTTCCGGCCGTTCCTGGCCGGGACCTTCTTCGATCCGGGGATGGCCACGTCATCGCGGGTCACCGAACTTGTCTTCCGATCGTTCTTCCAGGGACAGGTCGCCGTGCCCGCACGGGGGATGCAACGTCTACCCGAACAGTTGGCGGCGCGGCTACCGGAGGCCAGCATCCGCCTGGGGGAGCCGGTCACGTCCGTGGCCGACGGGCGGGCCACCACGGCGGGGGGGGAACAGGTCACGGCCGACCACGTGGTCGTCGCCACGGACGGGCCGGTCGCCGCCGACCTGCTCGGCGATCGCCTGACCGACGGGCCTGCGCCGGGCCGGGGGACCGTCACGCTGTACTACGTGGCATCACGGTCACCGGTCGGTGCGCCGGACCTGGTCCTGGACGCGGATGCCGGCGGGCCGGTGAACAACGTCGCGGTGATGTCCGATGTGGCTCCGCACTACGCGCCGGCCGGCAGGTCGTTGATCTCGGTGTCCGTCGTCGGCCTGCCCGACCAGACCGAACCGGAACTCGACCGCGCGGTCCGCGACCAGTTGACCGGCTGGTACGGCGGTCAGGTGCACGACTGGGAACACCTGGCGAGCTACCGGATCCCCTACGCACAGCCCCGGCAGGATGTCGCCGACCTGCCGACCCTCGCACGGGAGGTTCGGGTGTCCGACCGGACCTGGGTGTGCGGCGATCATCGCGACACGGCATCGATCCAGGGGGCGTTGGTCAGTGGGCGGCGGACCGCCGATGCCATCCTCGCCGGCTGATCCGTCTCACCCCGCGAGCGCGATGGCCAGGCCGGCTGACCCGACGGCGACGATGAGCAGCACGCCGACGAGGCCCACGAAGCGCAGGTCACCGATCCGGGCCCACCGGCGGGCGAGCCAGACCAGCACCCCGAACGGCCAGACGACCAGCGCGGTGGTCAGCACGGCCAACGCGATGGTGCCGATCGGGTCGATGGGCAACGTGGCGACGAACGCGACCAGGAGCAGGAGGATCAGCAACACGTCGCTGGCACGGGAGGGTGAGAGGGGCGGTCGTTTCATGCCCGCACCACCAGCACGATCCCGATGACGAGCAGGCTCACGCTGAGCAGGCGTCGGACCAGGGTGGCCGGCAGACGTGGCTGCACGGCCGCGCCGATCCGACCGCCCAGCAGGCCCCCGATCACGGCCGGGGCGATCGCGGCGGTGATGCGTCCCTGGCTCGTGTACACCGCGATGGTGACGGCGGCGGTGATCGCGATCATGAACATCGTGGTGGCCGCGGCCACCTTGACGGGAACTCGCATGACCTCGCTCATGACCGGGGTCTTGATGAAGCCGCCGCTCACCCCGGTCAGGCCGGCCAACAGCCCGGCACCACCGATCAGCCCCATGCCGGTCCGGAACCGGGCGATCTCGTAGGGGATCACCCGTCCGCTCTGATCCGGGTACGCGCTGGCCAGCCGCCCCGGGCGGTCGCCCAGGTCCTCCATCCGGGCCCCCTCGACCGGCTGGTTGCGTTGGCCCCGGCGCAGACCGCCCGCCATCGACGCGATGACGGCGGAGCCGCCGAGGGCGTACTGCACGGCGGCCACCGGGAGCAGGATCGACAGCAGTGCACCGGCTGCCGCCGCGAAGCTCGCGGCGATCTCCAGCGACACCCCCAGCCGGTAGTTGGTCAGGCCGGTCAGGGTCTGACGCGGCACGGCGGCGAGCGCACCGGCCGCGCTCATCGCGATGCCGATCGGTGCGGCTTCCAGGGGTGACCAGCCGAGCAGGACCAGCATCGGAACCAGCAGGACCGCACCGCCGAGGCCGCCGATCGCCCCGAGCGTGGCGGTCACCAGTGCCAGCCCGCCGACCAGTACCGCCGCGAGGAGTTCGGACTCCACGTCGCCTCCGAGTCGGTCACGATGCAGCGGCCCCCATGAGGGGACGGCCCGGTTCGCGCGACGCTAGCTGCCGCGGGTCACGACCCAGACCCCGGCGCTGTCGACGTCGATCACCAGAGGGATCTGGTCGGTCAGCCAGTCGAGCGTTTCACCATAGCTCGCCGTGCTGGCGCTGCACGAAGTCCAGGACCCAGCCCTCCTGACGGGACCCCTCGACGGCACGTCCGTCGTAGTGTCGACGGACGAAGCGGACCGCCTCGGCCCCGGAGACGCCGGCGAGCACCGCCATGCAGGACAGGACGGTGCCGGTCCGCCCGAGCCCACCAGCGCATCCCACCTCGAGGTTGCCGCCCCCACGGGCGTGCTCGAAGGCACGGCGGATCGCCTGATCGGCTGTTGCGTTGTCGACCGGCAGCCCGAGGTCTGGCCACGCGAGCACCGTGGCCGGCCACGTCGGTGCCCAGCGTGCATCGAGGTAGAGCCCGCGGTCGCGCCAGTCGGCGTTGGCGTCACGGTCGCTCAGCGCCGCACCGCGCACGATGGTCCCGTCTGGGAACCGGATCTCGCAGCTCATGACCTCGTTGCCTCGTGTCTCGTCGCCTCAGGACAGCGTCTGGCCGCGCCGGAGGACCTCGAAGGTGTCGTCCATCACCTCGTCGAACGGGCACGCGTACCCGCTGACGTACCACTGCCGGATCGTGGCGCTGAGCGCGCCGACCAGCGCACCACCGATCACGCGGACCTCCAGGTCGTGAGCCGGGCGCCCGGTGTGGGCTGCCAGCAGCGACGCGACCAGTTGCACGAGCTGGTCGGTCTGCAGGGCAACCGTCGCCTGGATGCCCGGCTCCTCGATCGTGTGGCGGGTCCGCAGGCGGATCAGCCGTTCGTCACGGTCATGGATCTCCGCGTACATCTCCTGGATCGCGCGGTACATCTCCTCGACGGGCGGATGGGTCGCGAGCTTGGCGGTCATCTTCTCGAGGATCTGCGGGTCGTCGTCGTCCCACAGGATGAGCTGTTCCTTGGTGCCGAAGCGCCGGTAGATCGAGCTCGGGGACGTCCACACCCTCGACCACCTCGACCACGAGGTGGCGACCGGTGCGGTCCACGGGTTCCTCGGCCCCAACGGTGTCGGGAAGTCCACGACCCTCCGCGACCTGGCGCTGTGATCGGGCCCGATGACGCGATGCCGCGTTAACTGACCTCAACCGTGCCACTCATGCCGCTGTGCAGCGTGCAGACGTAATCGAAGGTGCCGGCCTCGTCGAAGGTGTGGGTGAAGCTCTCCCCATCAGCGAGGTTGTCCGACGCGAAGACATCGTCGTCGGAGGTGACGTTGTGCCGCGCCGAGTCCTCGTTGATCCAGAGCACGGTGTCGCCGACATCGATGCTGATGGTGGCCGGCTCGAACGAGAACCCCACGATCGCCACCGCTGGGTCCCCAGCGTCGTTCTCTGCGTCCGGTTCGGGGTCGGCCTCGTCCGTGTCATCGTCAGCGGACTCGTCGACGGTGGTGTCGTCGGTCTCGACGGGATCGTCAGCGTCGTCCGCGGCGCAGCCGACGAGCAGCGCCAGGCCGAGGAGCAGTGCGGTGAGGTGACGCATCATGGGTCCATGCTGTCGGGGCGGGCGACGGGTTGTCAAGTTTTCGCTGCCGCGGCCCGCAGGGATGGCTGATCCCTCAGCGCGCCACTCCAGGTCAGAACGGTGTCGCGATCGACGGCCGGGTCGACAGCCTCGTGGGGTCGTGCGGTCCGCTCAGATCGGACCGGTGTCCCGCCCTATCCGTGCCGCCTCGAGGAAGACGTCGTCCAGCATCGGTTCGGTCAGGCGCCCGGTGAAGGTGTTCTGCTGGCTGACGTGATAGCTGCCGAGCAGTGTGCGGCCGTCCGGCAGCGTGGCCTCGGCACCGTGTCCGAAGCGGGGCTTGCGCCCGTCCCAGCCACGATGGCGGAGCACCGCGTCCCAGGCGAACCCGCCCAGCGCGACGGCGACCCGCCACGGAACCAGGTCGAACTCCGCGGCGAGGTAGCGGGCACAGGCGTCCCGTTCCTCGGTGGTGGGACGGTTGGTCGGCGGGGCGCAGCGCACCGGCGCGGTGACCCAGGCGTCGGTCAGTTCCAACCCATCGTGCCGCGATGTCGAGGTGGGCTGGTTCGCGAACCCGGTCCGGTACAGCGATCCGAACAGCCAGTCACCCGAGCGATCGCCGGTGAACATGCGCCCGGTCCGGTTCGCGCCGTGGGCCGCCGGGGCCAGCCCGACCACCATGACCGCTGCCTCGACGTCGCCGAAGGCCGGGACCGGGCGACCCCAGTAGGGCTCGTCGGCGTAGGCGGCGCGCTTCTCCCGCGCGACGCGTTCACGCCAGTCCACCAGGCGGGGACACCGCCGACAGTCGATGACGTCGGCGGTCACGGCGTCGAGGTCCGGGTAGGTCATGTCTGTCGTGCTCCTTGCGCGGATGGACCGATCAACCGACTCGCGACGGCCTGTCCGTCCGGCCGGACGCTGTGTGCGAACCTCTACCACGGCCACCGGCGGAGGTGGCGGCGAAGCGAGGAAGATCATGGCAACGTGGCAGATCTGGTTGGTCGGGCTCGGGACGATCTCGGTGATGATGGTCCTGACGTGGATCGCCAGTGTCGTCCGGCAGGACGCCAGTGTGGTCGACCGGGTCTGGGGGCTGGCGTTCGTCGTCGGGGCCTGGACCTACGCCATCGCCGCCGACACCTGGGTGGCACGAACCTGGTTGGTCCTCGCACTGGTCACGATCTGGGGGCTGCGGCTGTCGATCTACATCACCTGGCGCAACTGGGGCGATGGCGAGGACAAGCGCTACCAGGCGATGCGGCAACGCAACCCCGACTCCTTCGCCGCCCGGAGCCTCGTCACGATCTTCCTGCTCCAGGGTGTGCTGGCCTGGTTCATCTCGCTGCCGCTGCTGGCGGCGACGGTGTACGACGTGCCCGTCGGCCTGATCTGGCTGGACTACCTCGGCATCGCCGTCTGGGTCGTCGGGTTCGTCTTCGAGGCGGGTGGCGACTGGCAGCTGTCCCGTTTCCTGGCCGATCCGGACAACCGCGGCAAGGTCATGGACCGGGGCCTGTGGCGCTACACCCGCCATCCCAACTACTTCGGGGACACCACCGTGTGGTGGTCGTTCTTCCTCATCGCGTTGTCGACCGGCGCCTGGTGGACGTTCGTCGGTTCCCTGGCGATGACGCTGTTCATCGTCAAGGTGTCCGGGGTGGCGCTCACCGACAAGAACATGGGCAAGGGCTCGTCCAAACGCGAGGGCTTCGACGAGTACGTCCGGCGCACCAACGCGTTCGTCCCGTGGTTCCCGAAGGACTGAACGGTCGCCGGCGGACCGATCACCTGCCCGACGGCCTACAGGCCGTTGCGGTGGACCCTGTCGGGGGTGATGCGCAGGATCGCTCGCTCGGATTCGACCTCGTTGGGGTAGGGCTTGCCGAAGTAGCGGTGAGAGCACGCGTCGATGTGCTCGCGTGCCTCCGGCCCGGTGACCACGTCGGTGACCCGGCCGCGGACCTCGGCGTACCGGTAGGCGTTGTCGACGTCCCAGATGGTCACCGTCACCCGCGGGTCCTGCTCGGTGTTGCGGAACTTGGCCCGGTGCACCTCGGTGTTGATCAGGATGTGGTCAGCATCGGCGTCCACCCACATGACGTGGGTCTGCGGGTGGCCGTCCGGGAACAGCGTCGTGAACGCGGCGAAGTTCCGGCCGGTCGCCAGGGTCCTGATGTCGTGGTCTAGGGGCACGGGACGTACCTATCGGTCGTGGCGCGGCGTCATCCGCGCCGGTCCGGCCGACGCTACTGTCCCGCGGCCGATCCGTCCTCCATCGGGTGGAGGCGGACGTCGCGTTCGGTACGGTCGTGCAGCACGTCCGGGTTCGGGCGGCGGGAGAAGGACAGTGCGGTGAGCGCGACCGAGATGGTGCAGGACGATGTCGCAGACCCCTTCGTCCTGGACCGCGGGACCTGGGACACGCTGGTCGAGCACGCCTGGTCCGATTTCCCCTACGAGGTCTGTGGGCTGCTCGGGGTCCGGCCCGACGGCTCGATCGCGCACTTCCCGATCGACAACGCCGAACGGTCGATGACCTACTACGTGATGGATGCCAAGCAGTTGTTGCGGGCCATGCGCGAGATCGAGGACGAGGGCTACGACCTGGCGATCTACCACTCGCACACCCACACGAAGGCCTATCCGTCCCCCACCGATATCCGGCTCGCCGCCTACCCGGATGCGACCTACCTCATCGTCACGCTGCAGGACCGCGACCACCCCGACGTCCGTGCCTACTCCATCATCGATGGTGTGGTGACCGAGAAGCCGGTCATCGTGCGCGATGAACAGGCGGCCTGACCATGGTTGCCATCGGTCCTGCCGCCAAGATCGCGCTCAAGTACGCCCCGATCGCGCTCGAGGCCGCCCGGCAGCTGGACAAGCAGTTCCGTCCCCACCTGCTGGCCTACAGCCTGGCCTCCTCGGTCGACGGCTACATCGGTCGCTGGACCACGGACACGGCGACGCACTGGATCGTCTTCCCGTCGGTCCGCGGTGAACCGCTGCGGTCCTTCCCTCCGCTGTCGGTCACCGAACTGGCTCTCGCGGACCGTGAGCTCGACCGCACGGCGTTGCGGCATCACCGCGACCTTCCGGAGGCCAAGGTCAGACAGACCGCCGATCGGGTCGTGAAGGCGCCGGGTCAGGTCGCCGGCAGGTTGCGGGGCAGCTAGGGGTACTGAGGCGGCCCGTCCAGTCCGATGTGGTGTGGTCCCCGCCCGGACTGCCGCGGTCCGACCATGGTGGTCGCCGGATGTGGCCTACCGCCAGAACACCGTGCCAGAACACCTGCCGGTTGTGCACAGCCTGCTCACCGTGCCGGGCGTGCGTCACCGACCTGCTGCCAAGGAGTACCTGCCGATGGACCCCGTGCGATCCTGGCCTCACTTCCGCTGCTGCGCAAGGCCTGGCGCTGGCTCCCAGGACCTCTGCGCGTGCCCGTGCTGCTGATCGCCGTGATCATCGGAACGTGGTGGGTGGTCACGGGTCGTCACAAGAAAGCGTCCGGCGAGGATGCGGCACCAGCCGAGCTCGAGCAGCAAACGGGTACGCCGGGGCCCCGCCGGTGACCGAGACCGGTCGCTCGGCCCGGATCGTCTCACGGCAGAGAGCGACGGAGTTCCGTTGCGAGATCGCCGTGGCGTGCGACCTCGATGTCGGGAACCTGTAACCAGGTACCCAGCTCGGTCAGTTCGGCTGCCAACTCACGCGACACCACGACCGCGTCGGCGCCTGGCTCGACGAACGCGCCCTGCACCAGCAGTCGGCCGGTGTGTCGGTCGGCCTTGAGGTCGACCCGTGCGGCCAGGTCCTCGCCGAGCAGGAACGGCAGGACGTAGTAGCCGTGGACCCGCTCGGCCGCCGGGACGTAGATCTCGATGCGGTAACGGAAGTCGAACAGCCGCTCGGCGCGGTCGCGGTTCCAGACCAGGGGGTCGAAGGGGGACAGCAGGGTCCGGGCAGGGAAGGTCCGGGAGCGGGTCACCTCGGGGTCGAGGTAGACCGGTTCGCCTCCCCAACCGTCGACACGGACCTCCTCGACGTCACTGCATCCGACGAGGTGGCGCAGGGCCGGGCGGGCGTCGCGTGTCTTCAGACGGTGGTGGTCAGCCAGGTCCGCCGCCGTGCCGATGCCGTGGGCACGGACGGCCCGGTGGAGCAGGTGTTGCACGGCGGCGTCCCAGCACGGCGGATCCTGATCGCGCACGTTCGCCGGGATCACCCGCTCGGTCAGGTCGTAGACGGTGACGAACTGCGAGGTGCGGTCGTGGACGGCCAGATCGCCGCGGGTGGCGAGGTGATCGAGTGCGACCTTCCCCCGGGGGTTGCCCCACCAGGGTCCGGTGCGCCGACCCGGGTCCGTGAGGTCCTGCACGCTGGTCGGACCGTTCGTTGCCACCTCATCGAAGACGGCATCGAGGTAGCCGGGGGCATCGGCGAGGAGCTGCTGGACGCCGGAGGAGGTCCGGGTCCTCGCACGTCGGTGGTGGAGCAGCGGCCAGACGTCCACGGACGTCACCGAGGCGACGTGGATCCACCCTTCGAAGGCCTCGCGCGATCGCCACAGCCAGGCGTCCCGGGACTGGCGGTCGTGCGGCCCGAGTCGCGACCAGAAGGGCAATTCGTGTGCCCGAGCCAGGACGTTGACGCTGTCCAACTGCACGATGTCGATCGTGTCGAGGACGCGCCGCAGGTGACGCACGTCGCGCCGGGTGTCCGGTGCCGGCCGGGAGCGCGCGAAACCCATCGCCGTCAAGGCGATGCGGCGGGCCTGGCGGCGGGTCAACGTGCGCATGACGCCACGGTAGTGCCCGGGTAGGTCGGTGACGGAGTGCCCGGGTCGGTCGGCGGCGGAGACATCGGGTGGGAATGGCCGGGTAGAGCCGGTCGTTGTCTGTCTACCGGCCGACGGAGCCTCGGCGATACCCTTGGTCGCCAGGTCGCCGATGTATGCGCGCGGTGCCGGCACTCACCCCGTGGCCGTTCCCGGCGATATCCGCTCCGCTCTCGACCCCCGAGGTCCCATCATGCCCGTCGTTCGCATCCCCACCGTCCTGCGAAAGCACACCGATGGTGCCGCCAAGGTCGAGGTTGCCGGCGACACCGTCGGCAAGGCCTTCGATCAACTGGTCGTGGATCACCCGGGCCTCGAGGAGCAGCTGTTCGAGGACGGATCGCTCCGGGGCTTCGTGAACGTCTACGTCGATGACGAGGACATCCGCTTCGTGGACGGGCTGGACACGCCGATCGAGGACGACGGCGAGATCGCCATCATGCCGGCGGTCGCCGGTGGCGCGGAGCGGAGCGAGCACGCACGGCGCGATCGGGTCGCCGGTGGCGCGGAGCGGAGCGAG
>Ga0207421_10000738_pt1 | contig 42271 bp, 50 predicted proteins | sample SodLakKL_010_SED_4_FD_187542 | JGI IMG/M metagenome (GOLD analysis project Ga0207421, IMG submission 187542) | Alkaline sediment microbial communities from Lake Tanatar, Kulunda Steppe, Russia - 8KL_010_SED (SPAdes) (version 2) | ecosystem: Environmental > Aquatic > Non-marine Saline and...
CCGACTGACCGACCTACCGCCCCATCGACCAACCGACCGACTGACCGACCTACCGACACGATCGGCGAACGCGTCGGGCCGCCGCGGCAAACGACCCGTTTTTATTCCCGATACGTCTGGGAGGAGACGTGCGCGAGTTCTCCAAAGACTACCTGCGGCGCACCCGAACCGGGATGTGGGACGACTCCCGAGTGGCCCTCGAGCCGCTTGCACTCGACACCCACGATCGGATCCTCGACGTCGGCTGTGGGACCGGCGAGTTGAGCCGCGTCCTCGCGGCGGAGTCGACAGGCGAGGTAGTCGGCTGTGACGCCGATCCGAGCCTCCTCGCCGTCGCCAACGAACACGTCCCGGTGGTGGCCGGCGACGCCCTGCGGTTGCCGTTTGCCGACGATACGTTCGATCTCGTCGTCTGCCAGGCGCTGTTGATCAACCTCCCCGACCCGGCTGTCGCGCTGACCGAGTTCGCCCGCGTGTCGAGGGGACTCGTCGCGGCGATCGAACCCGACAACGGCGCAGTCGACATCGAGTCAAGCGTCGCGACGGAAGCGTCGCTCGAACGGCAGGCCCGGCGGGCCTACCTCAACGGCGTCGATACGGACGTCTCACTCGGAGCCGACGCCCGTGAGGCGTTCGATCGCGCAGGCGTCACCGTCCGAGAGACCCGGCGATACGATCACGTTCGCACGATCGAACCACCCTACAGTGAGCGCGCAGTCGTCGCCGCACGCCGAAAGGCGACGGGCGCTGGACTCGCGGACGATCGCCCGACGATGCTGTCGGGTTCGTTGACCGAACCGGAGTACGACGCGCTTCGGAGTGCGTGGCGCAAGATGGGGCGAACTGTCGTCGATCAGATGGCAGACCGATCGTACAGCCGGACGGAAACCGTCCCGTTCTACGTCACTGTCGGCAGGATCTGAGACGCGCTGCGGTGGCGAGAACGGCGTCTCGCCGGCCGGCAATCGTCGGCAGCGTTGATACGGCTGGCAGTGAAATGCCGACTATGGCCGTGATCGAACTCGACGGTGCACCAAATCGTACGGGGACATCCTCGCCAACGACGGTGTCACGGTCGACGTCCGGCAGGGGGAAGTTTTCGGCTACCTCGGTCCGAACGGGGCGGGGAAAACGACGACGATCCGGACGCTGATGGGGTTCATTTCGCCGACTGCGGGGTCGGCCAAGCTGCTCGGACACGACGTGACGGGAGAGCAGGAATCGATCGAGGCCAGACGCCAAGTCGGCTACCTCCCCGACAGCCCGCAGTTCGGCGAGCGATCGACGGGCCGAGAAATCCTCGAACTGTACGAAGATCAAGGGCAGCGAGCGCAGCGAGGAGCTCCTGGAGCTGTTCGACCCACCCCTCGATCGAGACCGCAGAACCTGTTCGAACGTACTACTGTGATGGTTGGTAACAGCTGACAATGTCTAAATACGACGCCAATGAACTAGTACCGCAATGCACGCCATCGAACAGCTCCGGTTCGAGACGGACGACCACGAACGGGTCTACGAGTACGTCGAGCGAAACGGTGCCGTCACCTCCGAGGAACTCGAAGCGACGCTCTCGATCGAGCCATCCCGCCTGGAAGCGACGATCGATGATCTCGAAGACGACGGCTTTCTCGAGGAAGCCAACGGGGTGTTGCGGATCGCGATCGACACCGGTGCCGAGACCGAGTATACCATCGACGATCTACCATTTACAATTCGACCGGCCGAGCAGAGCGATCTCAAGGGGATCGTCGGCGTGATGCGCCAGGTTGCAGAGGAAAACGACTACCTCGTCGCGGAAACCGTCGTCGACCTGTTGGACCACGAGGAGGTCGTTTTCAGACACAACGATATCGAGTCCCGGATCTTCTTCGTCGCGACGGTCGACGACGACGTCATCGGCTGGGCACATCTCCGATCGCCGAACTACGAGAAACTGGCCCACACTGCCGAACTGACGATGGGTGTCCTCGACGAGTATCGTGGCCACGGAATCGGCAGCCACCTCATGGAGCGTGGCCTCAAGTGGGCGTCAGAGAGCGGCTTCGAGAAGGTCTACCAGAGCATTCCAGCGACGAACCAAGACGCCGTCCGGTTCCTCGAAGACCACCGCTGGGAGACCGAAGCGATCCGACAGGCCCACTACAAGATCGACGACGACTACGTCGCCGAACAGATGATGGGGATCATGCTCTGACAGTGGCTGTTGGCATCACGTATCACCGATTGCCTAACGGGTCGGCGATCGGCGGTAACTCAGTACACTGATCTCTCTGATCCGTGCGAGCACCGGCCGGCACGGTTCCACCACAGCACACAGTCGAATCAGCCACCACAGCACACAGTCGTGTCAGACCACGTCGCCACGAATCGTCACTCCATCCTGTTGCTCGCGCCAGGCGTGGAGTTCCTGTGCCGCCTCGGTCGCATCCGTCTCATCAAGGCCGAGCATTTCGAGGGCTGCTGACAGCGTCGGCAGCGCCAGTTCGCTCTCCCGAAGTTTCCGAAGCGCCTCATCACTCCGGGTGCCCTCCGCCCAGAGACAGACGCCGCGGGGATCGAGCAACTGCGTGTAGTCCTCGCGACGTGTCGCCCCGCGAAGGCGCTGGGTGACGTTGTCCTCGAAGGAGGCGTTACAGACCTCCAGATGGATCGGCTCGTCCTCACTGAGCAGGTGCGCGGCGAGACACTGTTCGGGAGCGGCATGGCCGTTGGCGTTCGCCCGGAGATACTCCGGATACTCGGCTGCCCAGTCGGCCCGAACCGATTGGCCGACCCCCTCGATGCCGTGTGAGTCACGAAACTGCGCGGCCGGGTCCACGGCGTCCGCCGACGCGGGCGCGCTGTCATCTCGCATCAGCACGTCTTTCGTCAGATACACGTCGAGCCGATCGACTGGATCGAGCCCTAGCGCCACGTCACCGAAGGCCCAGACCTCCCGGACTGGCACCGGCATCCGCTCGCGTTCAACGGTGTCGACGATCGCCTCGAGCCGATCGACCGCGTCGCTGCGGTCAACTCCTGTCATCGGCTGTCGTTCGGTGTCGAGGCGCAAAACGGTTTCTCCGTCCGATCGGCTGGCGACAGCTGCAGGTCCACGACAGGCGTGACGGACGCACAGATTGTCGTGTCAAGAGACCACATTTTTGACGGGGCCCGGCGTACGGAACCATATGAGACACCGCATCTTCAACGAGGATGGCGAGGAGGAACTCGTCTTCGTTATGGGCTGGGGGAACCGCTGGACACACGAGAACGTCAGCTGGCTCATCGGGCAGCTTACCGACGCCGGCTACCGCGTCCACGCGTTCGAACTCCCGACGAACATCGACGATTTCAAAGCCGATTGGCTGGAGCCGATCGCGGAGTACGTACTCGATCTCGACGGCTACCAGCTACTGGGCCACAGCGCGGGTGCACTCATCGGGCAGGCACTGGATGGCGCGGAGAATCACGTCTATCTGAGTCCGTGGTGGGGGTATGGCGACGCCTTTTTCGAACCACTGCTCGAGGGCGTCTCAAAGCTCCCAACGGCGTTCCCGTGTGTCCCGGTCAGCGAGATCGACGGGGACGCACTCGGCGACCTGGCGACCGACCACCAGCTCGCGACGATGCCCGGCTGGGTCTCGCCGGCGTTCATCAGGGAAACCCGACACGCACAGGCAAACCTGCTGACGATCGACCACGATGCAGTCGTCTTCTGTTCGCTGCGCGATCCCGTTATCAGCCATCGCCCGATCGGGGAGCGGGTCCCCGCCAGACACGTCGTGTTGTACGACGGTGGCCACGAACTGTTCGCTTCGCCGAGCCGGGAATACCACATCGACACCGTGCTCGCGGCACTCGAAGACGGTGCGAGGGCGATCGAGGACGAAGACGAAGAGCCGGAGATTCCGGCCTGAACGCGGTCGGTCAGCCTGCGGAGCTGTCCGTTCGGACGTCGGCACACATCGTCAACGAAACCGTGATGGGGAGTGACCGACAACGGACCGCTAATGGACTGTAACCGGTGTGGCGAGGAGGCGGTGATGCACGCTGCCTACTCCGGGGCACACCTCTGTGCGGAGCACTTCCGCGAGTCGGTCGAAAAACGGGTTCGTCGCCGGGTTCGGCGGGACGGTCTCCTGCCAGACGACGCAACGCCCGAGAATCCACAGACGTGGGTGATCGGCCTCTCGGGCGGCAAAGACAGCGTCGTTCTCACGCAGATTCTCCACGAGACCTTCAGGAAGGATCCACGCATCGAACTCGTCGGGCTGACGATCCACGAGGGAATCGAGGGCTACCGAGATAAGAGTCTCGAGGCCTGTATCGAACTCGCCGACGACCTCGAGATCCGCCACGAAGTTGCCACCTACGAGGAGGAGTTCGGAATCCGGATGGACGACGTCGTCGAGGACGACCCCGAAAACATGGCCCCCTGTGCCTACTGTGGCGTGTTCCGGCGGGACGTCCTCTCCCGGTATGCCGACGAGCTCGACGCCGACCTTCTGTTGACGGGCCACAATCTCGACGACGAAGCCCAGAGCGCGCTGATGAACTTCCTCGAAGGCGACGTCGAACAGGTCGCAAAACACTTCGAGGCGAGTCTCGGGCCGCTGTCCAAACGTGAAGCGCAAACCGAGTTCGTCCCACGGGCCAAACCGCTTCGAGACGTCCCCGAGAAGGAGGTTGCACTGTACGCACACATCACCGATCTTCCTGCCCACATCACCGAGTGTCCCCACTCCAGCGAGGCCTATCGCGGCGAGATCCAGCAGCTGCTGTACGGACTGGAGGAAAACCACCCCGGAACGCGCCACTCGATTCTCGCCGGCTACGAGGAACTCGCCGAGATCGTCGCCGACGAGTACAGCGGTGACGACGGGGCCGATTTGCAAGACTGTCGCGAATGTGGGTCGACGACCACACGCGAGATCTGTCGGAAATGTTCGTTGCTCGAATCACTGGTCTGAGGCGATCGAAAACCCGTCGCGGTTCAGTCGGCCTGTGGTCTACACGCCAACGATTCGCACGACGCCACGGACACCCGAAGCCGCCGCGAGCAACAGCCCCATGTCACCAACCCCGAAAGGGTCGGGGTTCTCGTCTTGCACCGCCTATAGATCACCGATTACGTGTGTGTGCTTGCATTTCTGTTCGGACGGACGACACCCGAACTGACCCCGTTCGGACGGTCGACACTGCAACCCGGATCGACCCCGTTCGGACGGTCGACACTGCAACCCGGATCGAGTTCGATCGACGGCTATCGAATACACCCCACCGCCATAGCCGACAGGGTGGGCGCACCCGATCAGTCCAGTTTTTCGCGGGCGGCGTCGAGATCTGCGGGCGTATTCACGTTCAGGTGCCAGCAATCGAGTTCGATCCCGACGTACCGACGGCCACCGTCGACCAGCCCCTCCAGCGCGGCGGTGAGTTCGTACTCGCCGGTGTCACTCCGATCGACTGTCCGACAGGCCTCGAACAGTGATGGGCCGTGGTGTGTCTGGACGCCAGCAGCGAGATACCCCGTCATCGACCCGGATGCGCCAGTCGTCGCGTCGATCGCCCGAACTCGCCCGTCCGGGCCGAGCGTACACTGTGCCGTCGCAGTCGCCTCGTTCCGTCCGAGACGATCGAGCAAGACCGTTCCGTCGACGCCCGACTCGTGGTGGCGATCGACGAGTCGTGACAGGTCACAGTCGGTTTCGAAGACGTTGTCGCCGTTGACCGTCATAACGTCGCTCGGGATCGGCGGGGCGTCCGTCACGGTTGAGGGTGTGTCCGACGGCGCGACGCTCCCGTCCACTGACGAGACGTCGTATACCCCCTCGAACGCGCTACAGACCGCAGCTGCCAGTCCGTCCCGATCGTGCTGGACGGCGTAAGACACCGGTACGCCGTCGACGGCGTCGCCGATCGCGTCGACGATCTCGTCGCGACGGTAGCCGACAACGATGACGAGCTGGTCGACACCGGCCTTGGTCACGGCTCGAAGACAGCGTTCGAGCAGTGACTGGGCGCCGATCTCGAGCAGCGGCTTTGGCGTCTCGTCGGTCACCGGGCGCAGTCGCGTCCCGCGGCCGGCCGCGAAAACGAGTGCATGCATCCGATCGGGTACGGATCGACCCTACTCACCCGTCGGTGTTACGATATTCGATCGGAAAAAGCCGTCCGAACGGCGATCGGTGGTGTGTCAATCGGTCGAACGGCGATCGGTGGTGTGTCGATTGTGACTGAACAGAACGGCTACCGGATCACGTCGACGCCGTTCTGGCTGTCGAGTTCGCTCTTTCCGCCGTCGCTCTGGGCACCGAAGTCTCGTCCGTTGACGTTCTTGCTCGCGTCGAAGTCGGTCTCTTTGACGCCTTCAATGCTCTGTCGGGACTTGTCGGCCTGTTTCTGGGTCGTCGGTCCGAGCACCTGTGCGCTCTGGACGCCGGTCATGATCGCCATGACCCGCACTTTGCCCTTGTAGTTCTCCTGGATTCGGGCGCCCCAGATGACGTTCGCCGAGGCCTCGAGGCGCTCGGTGATGTTGTCGGCGATCCCCTCGGCCTCTTTGAGGGTGAGATCCGGGCCGCCAGTGATGTGGACGAGCCCACCCGACGCTCCACGGTAGTCGACGTCGAGCAGTGGATGGTTCATCGCGTCTTTGACGACCTCGTCTGTCTTGTTCTTGTCCTGGGTCTCACCGACCAGCATGACGGCGACGCCGCCCTGATTCATGATCGTGGACATATCCGCGTAGTCCAGATTGATCAGGCTCGGCTGGGTGATCGTCTCCGAAATCCCCTTGACGGTTTCGGCGATGATCTGGTCCATCACCGAGAACGCCTTGCCGATCGGCAGGTTCGGGACGTAATCGAGCAGTCGGTTGTTGTCGAGGACGATAATCGAGTCGGCCTCGCCGCGAAGTTTCTCCAGTCCTTCCTCGGCTTTCACCGTGCGGGCGCGTTCGACGTTGAACGGCGTCGAGACCATCCCGACGACGATCGCACCCTGGTCTTTGGCGATTTCGGAGACGACGGGGGCGGCACCCGTGCCGGTCCCGCCACCCATGCCTGCGGTCACGAACACGAGGTCCGCATCGCCGAGGACCTCTTTGATCGTACCCTGGGCCATCTCGGTTGCGCGTTCACCCATCGATGGGTCGCCACCCGCACCGAGACCGCTGGTGAGTGATTTGCCGACGAGGATCTTCGTGTCGGCCTCGATCATCTTCAGGTGCTGTTTGTCGGTGTTGATCGCGACGGTGTCGGCACCGTCGACGCCGATGTTGTACAGGCGGTTGATCGTGTTGTTACCCGCACCGCCACAGCCGACGATGACGATTCGGGGGTCACCGAACTCGTCGTCGTCCATGCTGGCGTCCATCTCGCGGGCCTCCTCTTCGGCGTTTTCGAGGGCGTCCTGAACGATATCCTGCATCGTTACACCTTGGCCCAGTTGCGTTTGCCGGACTGGTCGCTATGTCCGTCATACTGTTCGTTGATCATCTCTCGGACGGCCGACCGGATCGCTTCGCTCCGGTTTGGAAACTCGCCCGTTTCGACCAGTTGCTCTACCTCGTCGATCTGCTGTTTCGGAATCCGCAGTGTCACACGCTCCATGATTGTATTCCCTGTTGGGTAAGACGGTGCGTGCGCCCCTGTCAGACGCCGCGTGTCTTACACCAGAACCGCCCGACATCGGGCGTTTTCCGGCGTCATCCGGCCACTGTAAGACAACCGTCTTACGCGACTAATGCAGTGACTGTCTGTGATAATAAAACTTTCGTACGGCATCACTTTCTGTGTCTTACGACTGTCTCGAACATCAACTAGTTCGAGTCGAGGACGTCTGCAGCAGGCGTCCGCCGACCGCAGCTGGGACAGAACGCCCAGTCCGATCGGAGCTCGTCACCACACTCACAGAACGACCGCCGCGAGGCTTTCTCGCCGCAGTTGGGGCAGTAGACGTGCTCGTCGTCGATCGACTCGCCACACTGCGTACACTGGTCGCTGCCCTCGTCGACCGCCGGTTGCCCTGTCGACGACTGTGTGACAGCCGTATTACGTCCTGTCTCGGCACCGTCAACTGTGATCGTCACGGTGAGATTATCATGCGTGCGCGACTCTCGATCGAGTCGCTCCGAGAAGAGGGTATCCACACGGTCGCGGATCAGTTCGTCGATCGGATCACTTTGGGACCGATCGGCGACCTTCTGGATTTCCTGATAGGCCTCCTGGGGGTAGGCCTCCGAGAGATACGATCTGAGCGCGTCCCGCATAATTTCGCTTTTCGACGCCTCGAGTCCGTCGAGACGGTCGACAAGCTCGTCGTCGGCGCGGAACGTAATCTTGCTCATTGTGCGTCGTGGCTCGTACGTTGGTACTTCACCTATATTAATCATTCTTCTGTTCGTGACCGTTCGACAGCTGTGCCCGGTCACACAGTTCCGATCGCGATCGAATGATAACCCTTATATTTGCACCGGCGGCTACATTTGGGTGTATCCGCCCTTAGCTCAGACTGGTAGAGCAGTCGACTGTAGATCGACTTGCCCCCCGTTCAAATCGGGGAGGGCGGACTGGTTTTCAAGCCGATACCGGTTCACAAGAGGGCTCTGACTTGTATTTAAGCGTCTCCCACGCTCAGCGTGAGAGGTGGGTTCTCCACAGGTCACACGCGCTCCCATGGTGTCCCCCATTGATAGGGGTTATCGTACGAATTCATAGATTTCTTGCTGGGGAATCGCAACACGGTGGAAGCCTCGTGACGGCGATTGCTCCGGTTGGCTACGATAATTCCTATGAGTTACGGTCGCGGAAGACATCAGAACCACCGGCCTGTCAAATAAATCCGGCCGTACTTGGACCGTGGTCGGAGGAGGCACGTAGCGACGTTCCACAACGCTTCGTATCTCAATTCAGTCGTCGACGATCTCCCGCTACCGATCGAGAGTCGTCAGCCTTAGATAGAGATATTTAAGGTACTAGTAGCATATAGCAGACAAACGTATCGTATAGTCCAAAATTTATATACAAGTGGCAGCGTATACGCCGCTGCATGCCAAAACTAGCATACGAAATCGAAACAGAGATCGCCGGATTCGAGAGCGGAAACGTGATCGAAGTCGTCGCCCACTACGGCGACTGGCACGTCAACGACGTAAAGGTGCGGGCACAGGGGTCGGGAAGCGGCGAATCCGCGGAGTTAACCTGGAACGACCTCCGGGAGCACGGGTCCTTACTCGAAGCGACGTAGGCTCGCGCCGACCGAAGTCGGTGTCAACGACGCAGTGAGGACACAGCTGCACTCGATCGCACACGACCGTCGGCCGACTGGTTTTTCGACGGCGACGATGAGCGACGAGTTCACAGCGGAGTACGGCACCGAGCCGATCGGTCTGCCAGCAGAGACGGATGGAGGGGGTCTTCGATCCGACCAGCACGTGCACACAGCGCCCGAACGACGATAGCAGAACGGATTTACGTCATGGGACACTGGTTTCGCGTATGGATTACGAATCGAGTCTCGACCGAGCGATGGACGAAGTCCCCGACATCGGGGGCGACCAGGAACGGTTGCAGATTCCCGATGCACAACCACAGAAAGACGGTGCGTTTACGCGGTTTACGAACCTCGGCGACGTCGCCGACACCCTCTCGCGTGAGAACGAGCATCTCCACCGGTTCGTCCAGCGAGAACTCGGGACGAGCGGCAAACTCGAGGACGGCCGTGGCCGGTACAACGGGACGTTTACCCAGAAAGATTTCAACGCGGCGATCGACGCCTACGTCGACGAGTACGTCCTCTGTTCGGAGTGTGGCCTCCCCGACACCCGGCTCGTCCGCGAGGATCGCACGCCGATGCTTCGCTGTGACGCCTGTGGTGCGTTCCGCCCCGTCACCAAACGCTCGACGAGCAGCCAGCAACAACAGCAGGCCGAAGCCGTCGAGGAGGGGAAGACCTACACCGTCGAGATCACCGGGACCGGCCGCAAGGGCGACGGTGTTGCCGAGAAAGGCGAGTACACGATCTTCGTTCCCGGCGCCGAGGAAGGTGACGTCGTCGAAATCTACATCAAGAACATCTCCGGCAATCTCGCGTTCGCCCGGCTGGCCTGATCGGCTCTCCGCGCACGAACGGGAGACCCTCGATTCCCGCGAGCGATACTCGGTTTCTCCGATCGATCCGGTTTTCACGAGCGATTCTCGCTTTCCAGTTACGCTGACTGTAGGGGCGGCGCCGATCGGTCGGCCGGGTCCCCCGGAGGCTGGTGGGACACGCATCGGCCCCATCGCGAGACGATCAGATCGCGACGCTAAAGATGGGGGATCCCAGTTACTGTAACGTGGCAGTATCGTTCGATCTGTTCGGGACGCTCGTTACCGCCGATCGGCCGGCCGATCCGGCTGCAGCGATCGCGACCGAACTCGAAAAGCGGGACATCGCCGTCCCCGAGGACTGGGAGGACGCGTACACCGAACCGCACATCGACGCGCCAGAGGGTGCGGAGGTGCCGCTGCCGGCCCACGTCGCCCGCGCACTCGCGAGTCGTGGCGTTCGAGCCGACGGGAACGCGGCGCGACGGGCCGTCGTCGCCGCCTTCGATCCCGACGTCGAGACGAGACCGGGCGCATGCGAGGCGATCGCGGCCGCCAGAGAGCTGGGGCCGGTTGCGCTCTGTTCGAACTGTAGCGTCCCGGAACTCGTCGGGCGGACGCTCGTCAGAGCCGAGTTCGGACGCGATGCGTTCGACACCGTCGTGACGAGCGTCGGCTGTGGCTGGCGTAAACCTGCAGCCGAAATCTTCGAGCAGACGGCGACCGAACTCGGGGTCGAGCCGACCGATCTCGTCCACGTCGGCGACGACCCGCGAACCGACGGCGGGATCGACGCCGTTGGCGGGACGGCACTGTTGCTCGACAGCGTCCCGCTCGCGGACGTTCCGGAGCGACTGCAAACAGTGGAGGACGAGCCGTGAGGGGAAGCGAGGAGAGCCCACACGCCGATCGGTGGGCGACGGCGACCGGTCGGCGCCCGCACCGTCCGTAATGTTCGTCGTGCTTGCCGTGCTCGGCCTGGCACTGAGCCTCGACCTGCTCGTCGGCGAGCCACCGACCCGGGCCCACCCCGTCGCGTGGTTTGGTCGACTCATCGACGCGCTCGATCGGGAGTGGCACGAGGATGCTCGCATCCAGCGGCTGGTCGGCGTCGCGATCGCGATCGTCGTGGCGCTGGTGCCGGCAGGTGTGGCGTTTGGTGCCGTCCTCGTCGCGTCGGCTGGCCACCCGGCCGCCGGCGCAGTCGTCGCCGCTGTCGTCCTCTTTCTATCGATCAGCCTGCAATCGTTGCTCGAGCTCACCGCACACGTCGTCCGGGCGACCGACGGCGATCTCGAAACGGCCCGCGAGGACGTCCGCGGACTCGTTGGCCGTGATGCGTCGACGCTCACGCCGGCCGAAATCCGCAGTGGAGCGGTCGAGAGCGCCGGGGAGAATCTTGCCGATGGGCTGGTTGCGACGTTGCTCGCATTTGCTGTCCTCGCCCCGCTCTCGCTCCCGGCAGGGGCTGGGGCCGCCGCGTGGGTAAAGGGCGTGAACACGCTGGACTCGATGCTTGGCTATCCGCAGAAACCGATCGGCACCGGTAGCGCCCGCCTCGACGACATCGTGATGTGGCTCCCGGCTCGGATTACGGCGGTGGCGATCGCCGCCGCGGCGACCGATCCCCTGGCACTCCGGCGGGCCGGCGAGTGGGCCCGGGCGCCGCCGTCACCGAACTCCGGTTGGCCGATGGCGACGCTCGCCTGCGCACTCGGCGTCCGGCTCACGAAGCCGGGCGTCTACGATCTCAATACGGGTCACGCGTTGCCGACGGTGGCCGACGGCGACCGGGCTGTCAGACTCGTCGGGATGGCAGCCGTCGTCGCCGTCGCCATTGCCGTCGCCCTCGCGGTCGGCGTCTCCCAGGTCGGGGAAACAGTCTCGATGCAGCGCGGTCCACTGGTGAGTGTGTTCGAGGTGAGCCGATGATCGCTCGCTGGCTCGGTGCCGTCCGCGGCGCAACCGCCTTTCTGACGCGGCTCCCGACACCCCACCGTGAGGGGGACTGGGAGGCGTTCCGGGCGACGCCGGCAGTATTTCCGCTCGTGGGCCTCGTTGCGGGGTCGATAGCCGCGATTCCGCTGCTCGCCGCCGGGAAGCTTGCCGCGCCGACCGTCGCGTTTGGCTACGTGCTTGCGGTCTACGGCGTGATGGGGATCCACCACCTCGACGGGGTTGCGGATCTCGGCGACGCGCTCGTCGTCCACGGCGACGCCGATCGACGCCGCGAGGTGCTGAAAGATACGACGACTGGCGTCGGCGCGCTGCTCGCGGTCACGGCGACGGTTGCGGGGCTGGCCCTCGCTGGCCTCGGCCTCGCTGGCCTCCCTGTCGCCACGGCGATCGGAATCGCGATCGCAGCCGAAGTTGGCGCGAAACTCGGGCTGGCCGGGATGGCCTGTCTCGGGACGGCGATCGAGGAGGGAATGGGCCGGCAGTTCACCGAAGCGGCGACGAGCGGCGCGTTCGTCCTGCCTGCGGGGGTCGTCCTCGGAGTCGGAACACTCGTGTTGCCACAGCCCGCTGCGATCGCCCTTGGCGGCGCGCTCCTGGGAGTCGGCGCTCCATGGTACCTGGCGAACCGCCATCTCGGCGGGATCAGCGGCGATATCTTCGGCGCAGCGAACGAGGTCGGCCGCGTCGTCGGCGTCCACGTGGGGGTGATCGCGTGGACGCTGTTGTGATGTGTGGCGGCGAGGGGAGCCGGCTCGACACGTCCCAGGAGAAGCCGCTGTATCCGATCGACGCGGTCCCGATGGTCGATCGTGTCCTGGTGGCAATCACGGAGAGTCACGTCGATCACGTGTACGCAGCCGTCTCGCCGAACACACCGGCGACCCGCGACCACCTCGATGGGCGGGACGACGTGACACCGATCGAAACCGCCGGCGATGGCTACGTTGCCGATCTGATAAGCCTGCTCGACAGGCCCGAAATCGAGCCGCCGGTCCTTACCGTCGCGGCGGATCTGCCGCTTCTCGAGCGAGCAGTGATCGATCGAGTCCTCGATCGCTCCGGAGCCGGAACCGAGGGTGACGAGGATGCGGAGGCGCCGTCCCGGACCGTCTGTGTCCCCGTGGCGCTCAAACGACGCCTTGGGGTAAGCATCGACTCGCGACTCGACCCGGAAACACACCTCGCGCCGACGGGGGTCAACATTGTCGGCAGAACGGAACAAACGATGACTGACGTCTACTACGACCCGCGACTTGCAGTGAACGTGAATCGACGTGACGATGCCGCCGTCGCAACCGATCGGCTTTCAAACCGAGAGCGTCGACGGTTCGGAGGGGACGACCAGTGCGCGTGATCCTCCCAGCCGGTACGACCGAAACGGGACTGATCGACGGCATCAGTGCCGCGGGTGCTGCCCCCGAGTTGATGGAACAGACACCCTCGGCTGACGTCGAGATACTCGCGTACGGGGAGCCGACGGCCGCACCAGTCACACCCGTCAGCCCGAGTGGCTGTCCGACGCCCGCGGCGATCACGCGAGCCGTTCGGGAGGTCATCGGCTTCGATCTGGCCGTCGTCGACGCGGGGCTCAGCAAGCCGACGGCCGCACCGACGGTCGATCTCGGGATCGAGCCGGGCGCTGACGTTCGCGAGGAGACGGCCGTGACTGACGCGGCGGCGATCGTCGATCGGGCCCGCGAGTACGGATCGACTCTGCCGGACGACGAACTGCTGATCGGCGAAACCGTTCCCGGGGGCACGACGACCGCACTCGGGGTCCTCACCGCCCTCGGCGAGCCGGCCAGTGTCTCCTCGTCGCTCCCGGCAAACCCGATCGATCGCAAACAACGGGTAGTCGAGGAGGCGCTGGCCGCAAGCAACCTCGACCCCGGCGACTGTGCGGGCGATCCGCTGACGGCGATCGACGCCGTCGGCGACCCCGTCCAGCCGACGGTGATGGGGATCGCGGCGGGCGCACTCGATGCCGACACTGCGGTGACGCTGGCCGGCGGGACCCAGATGGTTGCCGTCGCCGCACTGCTTCGTCACGCGGGGGTCGATGCCCCGCTGACGATCGCGACCACGTCGTTCGTCCGCGAGGAGCAGGGCGATCGGCTCGGGGCCGCCTGTGACCGACTCGATTGTGACCTCGTCGTGACCGATCCCGGCTTCGACGACCGGGGCCACGTCGCGATGGAACGCTACTGTGCGGGTGAGGCCAAAGAGGGCGTCGCGATGGGCGGGGCGCTCTCGCTCGTTCCCGACGGCCGGATGGCTGCCGTCTGCGATCGGCTCGAAACCGTCTGTGACCGACTCGGCATCGATGCCGACGGGGTGGCGTAGCCGTGGAGCCCGACGCGATCCGAGCCGGGCAGCGAGTGCCCCACGGTGGCGAGCCCGATCGGTCCCTGCTCGATTTCTCGGCGAACACGAACCCCGTGAGTCCGGAGGGAACCCGGGACGTCTACGACGCCGCGTTCGAGGCGTCCCGTCGCTACCCCGACGACGAGTATTCGGCGTTCCGGACCGCCGCTGGCGAGTTCGTCGGCTGTGCACCCGATCGGGTTATTCCGACGGCCGGCGGGCTGGCCGCGATCAGGCTCGCGATGGAACGGACGCTTTCGCCCGGCGATCGGGCACTGGTGCCGTACCCCAGCTTCGGCGAGTACGCCCGCGAAGTCCGGCTCCAGGGGGCGACACCGCAGTTCGTCCACCACGAAGACGTCCTCGCAATCGAGGGCGACGTGCTCGACGCCTGTTCGCTGGCGATCGTCTGCACTCCGAACAATCCGACGGGCGAGGCGGCCGACCCCGACGAACTGGCAGCGTTCGCCGATCGCTGTCAGGCCGCCGGAACGACGCTGCTGGTCGACGAGGCGTTTCTGGGCTTTACCGACCAGCCGTCTGCGGCGACGATCGATGCCGACGGCGTGATCGTCGCACGATCGCTCACCAAGCTGTTCGGGCTGCCGGGACTCCGAGCCGGCTTCGCCGTCGCATCGGGCGAGCCCAGGGACGATCTGGAGACCGCACGCCAGGCGTGGTCGCTCGGAACGCCCGCGGCGCGAGTCGGTGCCCACTGTCTCCGCCAGGACGAGTTCGTCGAGACGACGCGCGATCGGGTCGCCCGCGAGCGGACGCGCCTGCGAGGCGCACTCGACACCAGGTTCGACGTCCGTCCTTCGGATGCACCCTACCTGCTCTGTGACGTCGGGGATCGTGACGTCGATGCGGTGATCGCGGCCGCGCGTGCGGACGGGGTCGCGATCCGTGACGCACGGACGTTCCGGACGCTCGAGTCCCATATCCGGGTCGCAATCAAGGATCGGCGATCGAACGATCGGCTCCTTGTCGCACTCGATTGTAATGGCTGAGGCCTACGTCGCGTCCCGGCACGATGGAGTGCTCCGACTCGCCCGGCCAGACACCGAATGGCTCTCGACCGGTCCGAACGGGGGGCGAACCACTGCAGATGCCGCGTACAACGTCTCCGTGCCGTCGGGATGGGAGAAAACGGAGCTCACGAGCTACGGGGCCGATCGACTCGATCGGGCGGGGTTCGACGGAGAGACCGACGGGCCGATCCTGTTCACTGGCGTCAATGTCGAGAACGCGCGTGGCGCGCGGTACGGGCCGGTCGTGGTCTGTGCGACAGCCGGACTCTCGAACCCCGCTGCGCTACCGATGGTGTCGACGAACGGCGAAACAGGCGGGCGTCCCGTGAGTGGTCACGATCGGTCCAGCACGAATAATGACGATCGATCCGGCACGAACGATGACGATCGGTCCGGGGCAGACGCCGATCGGCCGTACGGAACGGTCAACCTCCTCGTTGCGACGACCCGATCGCTCGCCGACGGTGCACTCGCCAACCTGATTGCGGTCGCCGCGGAGGCGAAAGCAGCGACGCTGCTCGCCGAAGCCGGCTTCCCAGGGACGACGACGGACGCGATCGTCGTCGGCCACGATCCGTCGGGGCCCGCCGCGGCGTTCTCGGGGAGTACGACCGAGGTCGGCGTGGCGACCCGTGCCTGTGTCCGGGAGGCCGTCCGAGCATCACTGCGGGCCCACTACGCCGACAGCGATTCAGTGGTGCCGTCGTCGATCGCTGATGCGGCGTACGGCGTCTCAACAGATGTCCGGGCCGATGTGTTCCGTCCGGAGACCGTGGGCAGTGAGACCGAGTAGGTCGCGGCCACGACGATCGGGATCGCTACGCTAAACCGTCGTGAGCCGTAGGCTGTCACATGGCAGAGGACGATCCGTCGGTGATCCGCTCGCTTGCAGTATCTCCCCAGGACGCTGTCGACGCTTACATCTACAGTCGGGAAAACCCGGGCGCGGCCGTCCTCCGGGTGACGCCGCCGTTTCACGGGCGGATGCGGGCCAGGCTCCACGTCTACCACGTCGACGACACCGAACTGACCGGGGCGGTCCACGTCTCGCCTGCGGCCGTCATCGATGACGAGGTCACTGCTGACTATCCCGTCTTCGAGGAGGCGATCGTCGACGATACCGACGCGACAGTTCGATCGCGCGAGCGCCACGCCGAGGCAGTGACCGCGTGGCAAGACCGCGCTCGCGAGTCGATCGTCGATGCCGTCACGATCGAACTCGCGGACGGGACACACCGGGTCGAGATCAAGCGGGTCGGGTGAGCTGTCGGCTCCGGGAACCCCGACGAAGCGGGTCGAACGTCCCGCTGGCCTACACTTTCACTTTCACCGTGGACGGATCGGTTTGACGTGCGTTCGGTCCAATTGGCAGGTATGGCGTTGCTTCGAGAGACGGCATCCGACCGACAATCGAGCGAGAGACCACAGATACGCGAACACGACGGGCGACGGCGGATCGACGTCACCGATCTGCAGACCGCCGGCCTCGACGCCTTCGTTCGATCGAACGTCGAAACCGATCGGGTCTCGCTCGAACACCGTGGTGCACGAACCTATCTCGTCCTCGAGGAGTAGCGCGATCGGCCCGGGCCGGAGTCGACTCCAATCCCGATCCCGGTTTCGGCGAGTCGGATCGTGACCACCGACGCCTACACCTTCGAGACGTCGGCCGCATCTTCGGCCGCCGATCGAACCGAATCGAGGGTTGCATCGGCCGCAGTCGCCGCGACGGCGGCGTTGAGCGCGCCCTCGAGTATCGGTGCGTCGGCGATCGCGACGTCGTCGACCTCGGCCGTCTCGATCGCGAGTTCGGCGTTCAGTACGGCACTGCCGAGATCGACCAGCACGACAACACCGCCGGCGTCTTCGGCGACGGCCGCGATCGCGTCGCCGATCGGTCCCGGGGTCGTGCCGATCCGCCCGTCTTCGGTTCCACCGACCGCCTCGATACGTGCGTCACCGCCCATTTCCTGGGCGATCTCGCGGATGCCTGCCGCAGCCTGTTTGCTGTGAGAGACGACGACGAGCCCGACCATCAGTCGCCTCCGTCGACGGGGACGTCCTCGGCGTCCGGCTCGGGGAGTTCATCCGGATCGATGTCCGCTTCGGCGTCGACCGCAACCTCGCCGTTTTCGTACTCGGTCGCGACGTCGAGCAGCTCTTCGAGCAGATACAGCGTACTCGTCGCGCCCGGATCCTGGTGGCCGACCGATCGCCAGCCGAGATAGGATGCCCGCCCTTTCTTCGCGCGAAGCGGCGTCGTGAACTCGACGCCACGGCGAGCGGCGTCGACAGCCTTTCCGAGCGCCTCGATCGGCTCACAGTCGTCGACCTCGATCGACTTCTTGTATGTGTGGACGGCTGGCGTGAGCGCGTCGACCATCGTCTTATCGCCGACCGACGCCTTCCCGCGTTCCTCGACCGTCTCGAGGTAGCGTTCGGCGAAGGCGATCGTCGTCTCGGCGGTGAGCCCGTCGTCTAACTCCTGGCTCGCTTTCAGTAGCGAGCCGCCGTATAGCGGGCCGGACGCGCCGCCGACTTCCGAAACGAGCGCCACACCGGCTGTCTTGACGAGTTCGGCTGGATCGCCGTCGGTCTCGGCGACGCGATCGCGTGCTGCCTGGAAGCCACGGTTCATATTCGCGCCGTGGTCTGCATCACCGATCGCCGAGTCGAGTTCGGTCAGGTACTCCTTTTCGTCTGCGAGTCTGTCGGCGATCGCCTCGATCGCGTCGTGGACGGCCTCGGTCTGGCGTGTGTCCCCACTCATCGATTACTCCGTCACCGTCAGCCCGGGGGTTTCGGCCGGAGCGGCGAGCAGTTCTTTCAGTTCGTCATCGAGTGCAAGCACCGTGATCGAACAGCCCATCATGTCGAGTGAGGTCATGTAGTCGCCGACCCACTCGTCCCAGACCTCGAGCCCGTGGTCGTCGAGAATCGTCTGGAGCCGCCGGTTGACGACGTAGAGCTCCATCAGCGGGGTGCCACCCATCCCGTTGACGATCGTCGCAACCTCAGCACCCTCCTCGAGGTCGAGATCCTCGAGAACGGCCTCGGTGAGGTGGTCAGTGATCTCGTCGGCGGGCATGACCTCGGTGCGTTCGGTGCCCGGTTCACCGTGAATCCCGATTCCCAGTTCGATCTCCTCGGCGCCGAGTTCGAAGGTCGGCTCACCCTTCTCGGGTGTCACACACGACGTCAGCGCCATCCCCATCGTCCCGACGTTCTCGGTTGCCTTCTCGGCAACGCGTTTGATCTCCGCGAGATCGCCGCCCTGGTGGGCCATCGCACCGGCGACCTTGTGGACGAAGATCGTCCCACAGACCCCCCGTCGACCCGACGTGTACAGCGAGTCCTCGACGGCGACGTCGTCGTCTACCACAACGGTCTCGACCTCGGTGTCGGCTTCCATCTCGGCCATCTCGATCGCCGTCTCGAAGTTCATCACGTCGCCCTCGTAGTTTTTGATGACACAGAAGACGCCCTCACCACCGTCACAGGCCTGGATCAGCTCGCTCAGCTGGTCCGCAGTCGGGGACGTAAACACCTCGCCGGCCGCCGCGCCGTCGAGCATTCCGTCCCCGATGTAGCCTGCGTGAGTCGGTTCGTGGCCGCTGCCGCCACCCGAAACGAGCCCGACTTTCCCCTCGACCGGGGCGTCGCTGCGAACGACGGTCTCCGTATCCTCGACACGCCGAAGATCGTGGGCTGTGAGCATTCCCTCGAGCATCTCGTCGACGACACTGTCAGATTCGTTGATGAGTTTCTTCATTATTAACCCTGATTGAAATTGTCCAGCAGAGGCGATAAACGTTCCTGTCAGTTTACATTAACTTCGTGGCGATAGCAACTGCCCGCCCTCACCGTCCAGATGGTTCATACGCGCCGAGTCCATCCATCTAGTCGATGGCACTTGGGTACCCCTGTATGAACCACACGCTCCGCGATCGTGAGCCACCCCTGCGGTGTAATCGCGGAATGCAAAAGGAGACCTGGAACACCCGTGGGCTTCCCTACGCCTCCGAACTGACACTTCAGAATTTCCGCGATCTCCGTGCAATCCTTGAGTGGAACCACGAGCACGGCATTTCCTTCTATCGCTGTACGTCGGATCTCGTCCCGTGGCACTCAGAGTACGACCTCGCCGACCTCCCCGACTACGAGGAGATCCGTTCGATCGCCCAGGAGTGTGGGGAGTTCATTCAGACCTACGGGATGCGCCTGACCTTTCATCCAAGCCACTGGTGCAAACTCGCCAGCGAGTCCGAATCGACCGTCGACAACTCCCTCCAGGACCTCGAAAACCACGGCGAATGGGTCGATCTACTCGGCCTCGATCGCTCTCCCTACTACAGTATCAACATCCACATCGGTGCCCACTACGGCGACAAAGCGGCCACAGCCGATCGGTTCCGATCGGCCGTCGAGCGCCTCTCACCGGCCGTTCGAAAGCGTCTAACCGTCGAAAACGACGACAAAGAGAGTCTCTGGTCGATTCCCGAACTGGTCGAGGCCGTCGGCGAGCCACTCGGGGTCCCGATCGTCTTCGACTACCACCATCACCAGTTTACCAGCCGCGGCCTCAGCTATCGGGAAGCCTTCGAACAGGCGGCTGGGACGTGGCCCACAGACGTCCGGCCGATCGCCCACTACTCGGAGCCAGCACGACTCCACGAGAGCTCCGACGCAAAGCCCCAGGCACATTCGGAGTTCGTCCGATCGATTCCCGACTGGCTTATCAGCAACGCGGACGTGATGGTCGAAGCCGGCGGGAAAGAACAGGCCGTGCTCGCTCTCCGCGAGTACGCGTCAGCAACGTGACCGAAAATAGACTGCAAAAACCTCCTCAGAGGGTCGGCACCCAGCCTGCCGTCGGGAAGACGCCGACGATCGCGAGGACGGCGATAAGGAACGTCGTCATCACGATACTGGTTGCAGGCGGGTCCCAGTGGGTGTCTCCGTGCTGGTAGAACACGCGCTGGGAGAGTTCACCGAACAGGGCTCCGAGGATTCCGAACACTGCGCCGAGGAGGATCGCCTCGGCCAACAGGAGTTCGGCCTGTGCAGTACTCGGCGTGGCGTCAGCCAGCGTGAGGCCGGCGTAGGCCATCGGTGCCGTCGCTGCCGGCAGCGTGATGTGGTGGGTGACTGGCACCGGCACCTGGAAGATAGCGTAATCCTCGGTGATGCCGGTGTTCAGGAAGATCAGCGTCGCGGCACTGATCCCGAACGCGAGGTAGGGGCTCCCGGTCGCCCAGAACGTAAGTCCACCGAGGACGCCGAACGCGAACCCGTTAATTGCAACGCCGGACCACGTGTAGAACCACGGTAACCAGGGTTCGACGTCGAGGCGCGGGTTCGGTTCACCGGCCTCGCCAGCCGTCTCGTGTTCGTCCTCGCGCTCGAACGGAGAGACGTCCAAAATACCATCACCGCGGACGGTACCGATCACGTCGAAGCCAAGCGCAATGCGATGGGCAAGTGCCGAGATCACGACCCCCATCGCGATCGGGTCCCACGGCAGGGCGAAGCCGTCGGAGATGAAAAACACCAGAAAGCCGAGGACGCCGAACAGGCCACCAACCAGCAACACGTCGTTGTGTCTCCCGGCGAAGGCGATCAGGATGTTTTTTCCGTCGTGGTAGCCCCAGCCCCCGCCGAATCCGGGCTCCATATACCCCTGCTTTGCTGCGTACGCGCTGGCGGCAGCACCGGCAGCGAAGGCGATATGTGGACCGAAGAACGCACCGAAGGCGATCTCGGCCGTGACGCTGCCGGCCGGATCACCGAGACCGAACCCCTCTTCGAGGGAGACCATACCGGCAATTCGGGCCATCTCTCCCGCGACGACCATGAACCCGGTAAAGACGAACGCGGGAAGCGCACCGAGTGCTGCGCCGAGGATACCGCCCGCGAACGCGGCCACGAGCATCGCAAGCAACAGTTCGATCGGCCAGCCGAGAATCTGAAAGACGACGAGTTCCGTCGCCAGCAGCTCACCCGACATCGGTGCCACCCCGAGTTGTCGGGAATATCATCCCACTCCTCTCGATCGACTGGCTGGAATCCGAATCGTCCTTGATCGATCGATCGAGAGCCGATCTGTCCGTTCCGTTGCCAGCTCCCGTTCCGTTTACCGTCCCGTTCCTCCGTGTCGTGGACTGACCGCCAGTCCTGGGCGAAGCATCCTGTGTCATGGTACGCAACCGGCCGTCTCGGAGCGACCCCCGAGGGCCGGCACCATGCGCAACTGCCACGAACAATCAGTAATAATTTCCTCATCGATCGGTTATAGTCCAGCTGGTCTGATAGTTTAGCACAACCGATCAGTTGTGGCGGAAACGATCGTTCTAGCGGTTAAGACGCTATTTCGGTCTGACCACTATCGATAGTATCACCGTGGCTAGCATTCACTGCGATCGGTACCTGACTGCGGGATCGACGACCCCGATTCGGCCTGCCAGTTCCCAGCCAACCTATTTCCGTCTTCTCGGTGCCACGTTGTCCATGGCAGATACGACCACCATCGAGGACGAACTCGCACGCGAGGAAGCCGCAGACCGACTCCAGGAGATCGCCCGCGAACTCCGGAGCGATGGCCCCGCGGACGTCCAGGTCGGCAACAAGACCCTGACGCTGACGCCAGCGTCGGTCCTGGAGTTCGACCTCGAAATCGAGGAACGATCGCCGATGCTCGGCGGCGACCGCGAGGAACTGACTATCTCGCTTGGCTGGGCGGCCCAGGCCGACGAGCAGTAATCGCCGAACCGGTAGGGCTACGCCGCTGCGGTCGCGACCGTCGATAATGCGACTCGCGAGGATTGCGACCGACGATGGACCGGTCACCGGACGGTACGAGGATGGCGTCGTCGAGACCGACGACGGCGCGTACACAGTCGACGACGAGACACGCTGGCTGGCGCCCTGTGAGCCCTCGACACTGTACTGTGTCGGGCGCAACTACGCGGCGACACTCGACCAGATGGCGTACGATCGACCCGACGAGCCCGACTTCTTTATCAAACCACCAGCGTCACTGCTCGGGCACCACGAGCCGATCGCCTACCCCGAGTTTACGTCGGAACTGACCTACGCCGGTGAGCTTGCGGCCGTAATCGACGAGCCCTGTCACAACGTATCGGAAACGGAGGTTCCCGACGTCGTGCGGGGATACACGATCATGAACGACGTCGACGCGCTCGACCAGCAGGGCCGGACGGCCAGAAAGGCGTTCGACGGCTCAGGACCACTGGGCCCCTGGATCGAGACCGATATCGATCCGACGGCGATCGAGATGCACACCGACGTCGCGGGCGAGCGCCGCCAGGAGGCCACCACCGAACGCATGCTGTTCGACCCCTTCGAGGTCGTCTCATACCTCTCGAAGCGGGTTACGTTCCGTCCGGGCGACGTCGTCGCGTTCGGGAGCCCTGCCAACCCCGGCCTCGTCGAACCCGGCGATACCGTCGAGATCACGTACGAGGGCGTGGGAACCCTGGAGAATACGATCGTCGATCCGGAAAGCGAGTAGCACCGCCAGAGCCAGCGACGACCCACACAGATCGCTGTCAAAAGGCACTTGAAGCCACCTCACCTCCGCAAACACGTGAGTGCTGACGCCCCGCGTCGCGTCGAAGTCTACCCCGATCGGGAGGTCGTCGTCGAGTTCGATCCCGACCTGACCTTCGAGTGTGTCGACGACTGTACCTGGTGTTGTCACCACGGGGTCTTGCTCTACGATCGGGATCTCCTCGAACTGGCCCAGCGAGCGAACCTCGCCGAGACGACGACCGAGTTTCGGGGCGAGAAGTTCGTCACTCGCGAGGAGAAAGACCGCGACGACCACGTCGCCGACGACGGCCACGCCTGTGCCTTTCTGCGCGATGACGGCCTCTGCTCGCTGCATCTCGAGGATGACTGGAAACCTGCCCGCTGTTCGGTCTTCCCCCTCGGTGTCTGGCTCGACGACGGCGACCTTCACGTCGATATCAGAGACTCCGCACACGACCACTGCGAGGGACTGAACGTCAGCGATCGATCGGTGATCGATAACCTCGAGGCCTTTCTGCCGGAAGTGCTCTGGGAACTCGAGAACCCCGATTCCGATCGCGAACTATAAGCGTCCCGTCGGCGTCGATCGGCGAGTGCAGTCGCCCGACACCGACCAGGTGGTGTGTTATCGCGTGTCTCCAATCATTTAACCGTCCCCCACGCGTAGAGAGACCTATGTCAGAAAACTCCGGGCGACGGAACCTCCGTATGCCCAACAGCGACGAAGTATTCGCCGTCGTCACCGAGCACCTCGGTGGCAACCACGTCCAACTGCGCTGTGCAGACGGCGAGGAACGCCTCGGTCGTATTCCCGGCCGAATGAAATACCGCACCTGGATCGAGCAAGACGACATCGTCGTCGCCGAGCCCTGGGACTGGCAAGACGAAAAGGCCACGATCGAGTGGCGCTACACCAGCCAGGACGCCGATCAGCTGCGCCGTGAAGGTCATATCGACTAACACCTCAACGTTGTCTACGCGCCGGACCCTCGCCGCCGAGCGACCGTTACGCGATATAGCAGCCATTGAAACGGGTTGTACACCGATCGCATGACTGCTGTGCGATCGGATGCGAACTGACTGTCAGTGACTACGATACTGTCGGTCACCGGTAGTCGTTGCTTCTATGCGTTCGGACTGGAGTTACCGCGTCGCCATCTTCCACGCTCTCAGCCCGACCACCTCGCCATCGATCGCGTCCCGATCGGCCTCGGTGGCCGCCCAGACGAACAGCTCCGCGACCGAGTCTGGATCACGGCCCGTCCCACCGCCCAGCTCGGTGGCCACCTGTCCGGGATCCACACAGCCCACCGTGTACTCGGTATCGGTAGCGAACCCGCGGGCGATCGCCTCGACGGTCGCCTTCGAGATTGCATAGGAGCCATACCCGGGCTTGGGGTCGCGGGCGACTGCGCCCGTCGGCACGAGCACGCGGGCCTCCTCGTTTAAATGTGGGAGCGACTCACGGATCGTCGCGAACACGCCACGGGCGTTCGTCCGCCAGTGGTCGTCGAACGTGGCGTAAGAGTCCTCGTCGGTCGGCGTTTCACCCGGTGGGCCGTGGTAGACGCCCGCTGCAGGGACGACGATGTCGATTCCGCTACGTTCGCCGGCTCTGGCGGCCTGCTCGGCGAGGCGTTCGACGTCGAGTTCGTCACGAACGTCAGTTCGCAGCCCGTCGATCACCCCGCTTCCCTCGATCGCACGGAGGGCGGTGACGGTCTCTTCGATCGCCGCACCGTCACGTGCGGCGACGACGACGGTTGCACCCTGGGCTGTGAACGCCTCGGCGACGGCGCGGCCGATGCCGCGTGTGCCACCGGTAACGACGACGGTCAGTGTGTCCATACCGACGCTACGGTGGGGAGCCACAGGAACCCTCGGCTTCCCGGCAAAACAGGGTCGATAGCAACCGCGGCGAAATCGATCGGTAATGCCGGAACTGTCTGTAGGGATAACGTACGTTTAACAGGGGACAAACACTGAAGATACTATATGCAACCGCTGGCCGGAGAGTCGGTCGTCGTAATTGGAGCCGGAATCGGTGGGCTCTCGACGGCCTGCTACCTCGCTGATCAGGGTGCCGACGTCCGTGTACTCGAAAAGAACGACCAACTCGGTGGGCGAGCAAGCCGACTCGAACGGGACGGCTTTACGTTCGATATGGGTCCCTCGTGGTATCTGATGCCCGACGTCTTCGAGCGCTTTTTCGCCGAATTCGATCGAACCCCGACCGACTACTACGAGCTGACGCATCTCGATCCTCATTACCGGATCTTCTTCAAGGACGATGATCAGGTCGACATCACTCCGGATCTCGATCGGACGAAACGGATATTCGAGGAGTACGAAGACGGCGCAGGGGAGGCCTTAGAGCGGTATCTCGACAAATCGAAGGAGAACTACGAGGTCGGGATGAAACACTTCGTGTACGAAGACCGGAGCCGGCTGCGGGATTTCATCGACCTGGACGTGGCACGCCAGGCTCGTGGCCTCTCTCTGCTCGGCTCGATGCAGGGCCACGTCGAGAACTACTTCGACCATCCCAAACTCCAGCAGATCATGCAGTACACGCTGGTCTTTCTCGGTGGCTCCCCGCGAAACACGCCCGCGCTCTACAACCTGATGAGCCACGTCGATTTCAACCTCGGTGTCTGGTACCCCGAGAACGGGCTTGGCGGCGTCATCGACGGCATCGCCGAACTGGGCCGCGAACTCGGCGTCGAGTACGACACCGATCGGCCGGTGACTGCGATCAAGGGGCGGGAGGGAGCGTTCCTCGTCGAGACGCCGACGGGATCGGTGCAGTCGGATCTGGTCGTCAGCAACGCCGACTACGCCCACACGGAACAGGAACTACTCCCGCCGGAGCGACGCGGCTACGACGCCGACTACTGGGAGTCGCGGACCTACGCTCCCTCCGCGTTCTTGCTCTATCTCGGCGTCGAGGGCGATGTCGACGAGCTCGAACACCACACGCTCGTCCTCCCGACCGACTGGGAAGAACACTTCGACCAGATCTTCGACGATCCACAGTGGCCGGACGATCCGGCCTACTATCTCTGTGTCCCCTCCGAAACCGACGAGTCGGTCGCTCCAGAGGGCCACAGCAACCTGTTCGTCCTCGTCCCGATCGCGCCGGGGCTCGAAGACACGCCGGCGCTCCGGGAGGACTACCGCGAGCTGATCCTCGACGACATCGCCGACCACACCGGCACTGACCTGCGCGATCGGATCGTCGTCGAGGAGTCGTTCTGTGTCGAGGACTTCACCGATCGGTACAACAGCTTCAAAGGAACTGCGCTTGGAATGGCCCACACGCTCCGTCAGACAGCCCTCTTCCGGCCGCCACACCGGTCGAAAGAAGTCGACGGACTGTACTTCACCGGCTCGTATACGACGCCCGGAATCGGCGTCCCGATGTGTCTAATCAGCGGTGAGCTGACTGCCGATGCGGTCCTCGATGATTACGGCCGGCCTGTGCAGGCTGACAGTCAGCCGTAAGCGATGTCCGGAGACTCGACGTCGTCGGAACCGGAGTCACAGCACGCGACACCAGCCGAGAGCCAGACCATGCGCTGGACCCAGCTCCGCTATCTCCTGGCGCTTTCACGTCCCCGATTTTGGCTCTACCTCGCGGGCCCCGTAGTGGTCGGCGTCGCATACGCCGCAGAGGGGTCTGGTGAGTTGTTCACCCCGGCAGCCGTCGTGTTGTTCGCCTACTTTCTGCTCCCGGCGAACGTCTTTCTGTACGGTATCAACGACATCTTCGATCAGGATATCGACGTCGCGAACCCGAAAAAAGACGAGAAAGAGACGCGCTACCAGGGGCAGCGATCGGTTCCCGCGATCGTTGCGATCTGTGCCCTGTTGCCCCTGTTGTTCGTGCCCATCCTCCCGACCGACGCCTGGCCCTGGCTTGTGGTGTTCCTGGTGCTTGGGGCCGCCTACAGCGCGCCACCGCTGCGGTTCAAGACCACGCCGGTGCTCGATTCGGTCTCGAACGGCCTGTACATCGCACCCGGTATCGCCGCCTACGCTGCGGTTGCCGGCACGCAGCCGCCGGCGCTCGCGATCGGCGGCGGCTGGCTGTGGGCGATGGGGATGCACACGTTCTCGGCGATCCCGGATATCGAACCCGATCGGGAGACCGGGATCCGGACGACTGCGACGGTCCTCGGAGACCGACGGACCTACGCCTACTGTGGGGCCTGTTGGCTCGCAAGCGCCGCTGCCTTCGGCGCGCTCGACGTTCGTCTCGGCGCGCTGATGGCCGTCTACCCCCTGCTCGTCGCGGCTATCGTCGGCGCACACGTCGCGGTCGATCGGGCCTACTGGTGGTTCCCGGCGATCAACACGGTCGTCGGTGCAGTACTGACGATGGGCGGCCTCTGGAGGTTCTATGGATAACACACAGTCAACACAGACCCACGACGGGACGCGAGCGACGACACAGTACCGACTGGAGACGATCATTCGCGACAACCGATTTACGATCGCGGTGTTCTTCCCGATCGTCGGCGCAGTAACGCTGGTCGCGAGTGCGGAAGGGTGGCTTCCCGAGCCGCTCGCGTACAACCCGCTGCTTATTCTCTTTGGAACGATGGTGATGCGATCGCCGCTGATCGTCGGCCTCCTGCCACGAATCGGCTGGTGGGCAGTCGGCTGTCTGGGCCTCCTGACGGCCTACACGTACGCGATCGAGATCGTCGGCGTCCGGACCGACTGGCCGTATGGGGCCTTCGAGTACACGATCCAGCTCGGGCCGATGCTGTTTGGCGAGGTGCCACTGGCGCTCCCGCTGTTCTTTATCCCGCTGGTCCTGAACGCCTACCTGTTGACACTGCTCGTCCTCGGGGACTGGGCCGAAAACCCCATCGCTCGGCTCACGACCGCGATCGCCGCCGTCGTCGGGATCGATCTCGTCTTAGATCCCGCCGCCGTTGCGATCGGCTTCTGGGCCTTCGAATCCGGCATCTACTACGGCGTCCCTGTCTCGAACTACGTCGGCTGGCTCATCTCCGGTACCGTCGCCGTCGTGCTCGTCGATCTCGCGTTCGATCGGGCGGCGCTGCGAGAGCGCGTTCGCGACTGTGAGTTCATCCTTGACGATCTGGTGAGCTTCGTCCTGCTGTGGGGAGCGATCAACGTCCTCTATGGCAACTGGCTCGCCGCAGGTGTCGCTGGGGCGTTCTGTCTCGGGCTGCTCAGTACAGGGCGGTACGATCAGGTATGGTCGGCGCTGTCGGTCCCGTCGAGAGACACCCACCGCGAGTAGCCCGATCGACTCGCCGTGCAACTCGATCGGTGCGCTCAAAAGTCGGTCCCGGGTTCGGTCGAACTGGAGACGGATCGGCGACGACTACTGTGTCGGAACGTGATCGCCCGGACCGGGGCTGTGGTGGTCCTGGTCGGCGGTGGGGATCGCAGAGACGCGCTGGAAGACGGCCTCCGGGTCGCGGTTCCAGTGCCAGTGCCAGCGGGTCTTGGCGAGACACCAGAGTTTTCGTGACGTCGACAGCGATGGCTCACTGGAGAGGACGTCGTACCCCTGGTTCCGGATGACGGTGTGATGTTCGGCGTAGAGCACGGCCGCAAGCAAGACGGGAAGCTGGCAGTCCTCGGGCAGATACCGGATGCCGGCGACGCCCTCTCTGTAGAGGTCCTCCGTCCGATCGAGTTCGTCAGCCATCGCCGCGCCGAAGGCCTCGGAGTACTCCAGGCGTTCGATCTGGGCCTCGGAGACGTCGTGTTTGTGGAGTGTCTCCTGGGGAAGATAGATCCGATCGCGTTCGACGATGTCCTCACGGACGTCCCGGAGAAAGTTCGTCATCTGGAACGCCTCACCGAGTTTGATCGCGTGGGGCAAGGCGAGCTCCGGCTCGTCGGGTTCCATGATCGCAGTCATCATCACGCCGACTGCGGCCGCCGAACCACGCATGTAGGCCTCGAGATCGGCGTAGGTTTCGTACCGGTCCCGATCGATATCGCTTGCCATCGCGTCGATGAACTCCTCGATCTCGCGGTCGGCGATGTCGTAGCGCTCGCGAAGCTCTCCGAACGCTTCGAGAACGGGGTCGTCGGGTTCGACTTCGCCAAGCGCCTGGGCGCGGAGCTGATCGAGTTCGGCTCGCTGCTGGTCGGGCGGGACGTCCGCTGCGTCGTCGACGACTTCGTCTGCGATCCGAAAGAACGCATAGAGGACGTGTGTTGCGTTGCGAACCCGTTCGGGGAGAAACCGGGTCGCGAGATAAAATGTCTTGCCGGTCCGTTTCTGGATCGCCTTGCCGGCGTCGATATGTTCCTGTTGCATTCTCAGTATCGTATCCACCAGAGGGTATGTTGCATTCTCGGTATCGTATCCACCAGACAGCAGTCGGGTGTTTGCCACTACAATAGGTATCTATAAAAGAACTATCCCTCACTGGTAGGGTGAGATCGATCGGCTCCAAGCAGTTCGTCCAGGAGCTTCCGCTGGGCTGTCCGCAGGTGCTGGTGGAACGTCGATCGGGAGATATCCATCGTCTCGGCGAGGTCCTCGCCGGAGACGTTTCGTGGCCACGCAAAGTAGTCCGCATAGTAGGCCTTGCGCAACGCCGTCAGCTGTCGATCGGTCAGCTCCGATTCGAGACGGGCCGTCATATCCTGTGGCGTCCGTGGTGGCTCCTCGCTCTCGTGGTAGCTGATCAACTCGACGGCGCCGTAGCGGTCTGCAAGCACGTCGTATACCGATCGTGCCGACTGTCCGTTTGGGAGTTCGACGACCAGCTCGACGAGCCCCTCGTGAGCGTCGAACCGTCTGATCATCGCCCCGTGTTCGCTCAGTACGGTCACAAGATCCGCATCCATGGCGACTTCCAGTAACGTTCCCGCGTCGTGTTCCGTGAGGACCGTCACCGTCGAGACCGCATCGAACTCGGCGACGGTCTCGGCGACCGCCCCCTCCCGATCGACATGAAAGAAGACGAGTGGGGTCCCGTGCTCGTCGTAGGTGAGTCCGCGATAGGTGACGGCCGCCTCGAGTTCACGGGACAGCTGTGTGACGAACAGCGAGTCGTCTTCGATCGCCAGTTCGAGCTGGACGACGGTATCGATCGTCAGCATCCGGCGGGCCTCGATCGCGTTCATCGCGGTCGCGATCGTCCCGGCAAGCGATTCGAGGACGAACAGTTCGCGTTCGTCGAACGCCGCCGTCTCGTCGGCAAACAGCGTGAGCACGCCGTAGGTGACGTCGCCGTACTCGAGTGGAAGTGCGGCCACCGACTGAAACGCCGAGCCTGCACTCGAGGGCCACCAGCGGTCTGCGTCCTCGAAGGCGTCGATATCCTGAATGACCTGTGGCGATCCCGTTTCGATCGCCCGGACGGCCGGATGTGACTGGGACGACTCAAGAGCCAGTTCGCCATCCGGCAGCGACAACTCGCCAGCCCGCTCTCGTGGCGTGAGTCGTTGAGTCGTCACGTCGGCCTGGCCGATCCAGGCGAACACGTAGGAGTCGGTTTCGGTCAGCCGTGAACACACCTGCCGCTCGATCTCCGATCGCGTCTGGGCACCCACCGCAGCGTCGGTGACGTCCCGGACGAGCCCGTCGATCCGATCGAGAACGTGTTCGAGGGCCTGGCGTTCCTCGCGGAGTCGTTCCGCCGTCGCCTCCGTCTCGAGTTCGGCCAGTTTCCGATCGGTAATATCGAGGTGGACGACGGAGACGCGCGTCTCGTCGCCGACAGCAAACCGACTGGCTCGCAGCAGGAACCACTGTTTCTGTGTGGGCGAATGACAGGGATACTCCATCGCGAACGTTTCCCGGTCACCGTCGAGGACGGCTTCGAGTCCGGCGACGGCTTTTCGACTGTGTTCGTCGGTGGCTTTGGCTGCGGTTGCAACGTAGTCGACGCCGACGTCGTCGGAATCGGCTCGCTTCTCGGCTCCGAACTCGCGCCACGATCGGTTCGTCAGCACGATCGTTCCGTCAGCATCGAGAACGGCCACTGTGAGAGGGAGCGTCTCGAGGGTCGCAGTGGCAAGGGAGTGCCGTTGGACCATCGCATGACTGTACGGGACGAATCGTCTTAACACGAATGCCTCGACAAGTGGCCCCCATCAGCCAGGAGGTGGGCATGCTCGCCGGCCTCGGCGATCGGCTACTCGAGGAGTTCGTCGCGAAGCATCGGGATGAACGTCCCGATATCGGTGACCATGCCGACCGCCTGTGCGCTGCCCCGATCGAGCAGTTGGGTCACTGTCGCGGGGTTGATATCAACGCAAACGGTCTTGGTGGTCGACGGCAGGCAGTTGCCAACGGCGACGGAGTGTAGCAGCGTCGAGAGCATGAGTACGAGATCGGCCTCGTGGGCCTGCTTTCGGATCGCGTTCTGGGCCTCGATCGCGTCGGTGATCGTCTCCGGGAGCGGCCCGTCGTCGCGGATCGAGCCAGCGAGGACGTACGGGACGTCGTTCTCGATACACTCGTACATGACGCCCTCGTCGACGACCCCCTCGTCGACGGCCGCCTCGATACCGCCGAGGCGGACGATCTCGCTGATCGTGTAGATGTGGTGTTTGTGACCCTTTCGGGGGTGTTCGAGCGATTCGGTATCGACCCCAAGCGAGGTGCCATAGAGGTCCCGTTCGAGGTCGTGGACCGCAAAGCCGTTGCCGGCGCTTAACGCGTCGATGTAGCCCGCACGGACGAGTTCCGCGAGCGCGTCTCGACCGCCGGAGTGGACGATCGCCGGCCCACAGACAACGAGGACGGTGCCGTCGGTGGCCGAGACCTCGCGGATCTCGTCGCCGATTTCTCCGATGAGCGACGCCGACGGACGTTCACTCGAGACGCCACCCTGCATGAATCCAAAGGAGCCGCCGCCGTTTCGGGGCCGTTCGGGTGGTTCGACACGGATTCCGGTCTCGCCCGTGACGACGAGGTCACCTTCCTCGACCGCGTTGAGGACTTTCGTGGAGACACGTGGTTCGTCGGGGCCGGTGACACCCTCCTCCGCTGGAGGCGATGGCTCGACGATCAGCGCACAGTCCATCTCGATGTCTTCGACGGCGATCCACTCGCCGTCGACCCGAACAGCGGTCGGATGATTCGTGGTCGAGTAGAAATCCACGGGGACGACCTGATCGTCCGGCGCTGGCTCGAGCGTTGCGTCGCGTGGATCGGCGACGGTTGCCCCCTGCTGGTTCAGTTCGTGAACGATCGCCCGCAGGTCCGCCTCGGTCTCGGCGAGCACGCGCATCCGGCAGTACGACTCGGCGTGTTTGTGGCGGCCGACCTCGAACTCCTCGACTTCGAACTCGCCTCCCATGTCCATAATGACGCCGAAACACACGCCCATCGTCCCCGAGTCGATGATGTGCCCCTCGAGTTCGACAGTTCGCGAAACGGTCATTGGTGTGGGTTGGCAGGCGGGGCTCCTGAATGTGTGGCTCCAGTGGGCGACAGCGGAGCCGACCTATCGACCGTACTCACCTAGTATTATAGTCGTTCGTGACGGTTCCCACAACACTTTTTTATTGGTTCGTGGACGGAGCGTATGGAGATCATCGTGTCGGAAGACTACTCGGGATCGAAGACGGTCGAACTGTGGATCCGGTCGTTCGCACCCGCAGCGACCGGACCGACACAGGAGCGAGCACTCGATGCCGTCGACTCGCTCGAGTCCGCCGACGCCGTCGACTCGATCACGATCGGTGTCTGGGGAAAAGAGATCGAGCGGACGCCCCGTTCGCGTCGGATTCCCCAACTGCACACGATCAGGACCCGCCTCGATGCGTTCGAGCAGTGGGCAGACCGGACTGGCCGTCAGCTGACACCGTTCTTTCGGACGCGCACCGTCGACTCCGCGATTACGGACGATCGCTACGAAGTGAGACGACTCCCGACGGTCGCGCTCGCGGAGTTTGTCGACGACGAACTCGTCCACGTCGCCCCCTGTCGTGACGGTGATCGAACGATCGACGTCTTCGATCGTCTCGACGCCCTCACCGACGATGAGACGGAGCGTTCAGTCGTCACGTTCGACGAGCGCCACGAGAGCGACGACGAGGTCTCCGATCGGACACGATCGAGGGTCACGCCGGTTCGACGAAGCCGCTTCGTCGGCCCACTGCGGACCGGTTCGAACTGACCCCGTGTCACACGTGAAACCCCTGTCAGACGAGTGGTGTCCCTCGGTCCCGCCGATCCGCCGCGGGCGATCGGCGGGATCGAAGACAGCAATCCGTCGTACTCGCGCCGCAGTCGGCTGTCACGGTGTCCCCCACAAGCTGGTAGCCGATTGTGGCCGCGATTGCCAGCGTGTGAGCTACGGGTGACGGCGTGGCCGTCGCCGAGTGAGGACAGGAGCGTTCGCTCGCTGTAGCGGAGGACCACCTATATGCAGCTCGATAGCATACCACTAGCTATGGTGAGCGACTCAGCGACAGCCGAACTGTCACGGTGTCGAAACTGCGGCTTCGAGGCTCCCGGTGGCAGCGACGAGTGGCAGCGTATCGAGGTCCCGAAACTCGGTCGGATGACCCAGTGTCCCGAGTGTGAGAGCACCGACGTGATTACACATCGATAGTGGCACCTCGGGCGACTGCCTGCTCGACGAGCCAGCATCGACCACGCCCCACCGCGGCTGCAGCAGTATCCCTTTTCGACCGACCCACAACCACACGGATGAGCCAGACGCACCCCTCGGCCGGCGATCACCGGCACCACGGTGCCACGGTCTGTCCGGGACGCCCAGCGAACGGGTATCAGTTCTCCGTTACCGATCCCTGTCGAGATACGCCACTGCCTCCTCGTCGCTAACCTGATCGAAGGTGCGATAGAACTGGCCGACAGCCCGGAATGTGTCCGGCGTTTCGAGTGCGATCACGTCGTCGGCCTCGGCTTCGAGTTCCGCGATCGACCGGGGCGACCCGACGGGAACGGCAAGCACGACGTGGTCGGCGTCGGTCTCCTGTACTTGTCGGAGACAGGCGATCGCGGTCGCCCCTGTCGCCACCCCGTCGTCGACGATCACGACGCGTTTACCATCGAGATCCGGCAGGCCGGGCGTCTCGCGGTAGCGATCGGCCTTTTGCGCAGCGTTTTCGGCTTCCGCCTCGCGGACGGTTTCGAGATGGCTCTCGGAAACGCTCAGCCGGTCGATGAGCTCGTCGTTGTACCAGACGCTGCCGTCGCTTGCGACCGCGCCGAGTGCCAGTTCCGGATTCTGTGGTGCGCCCAGCTTCCGTGCCACGACGACGTCCAGTTCGGCGTCGAGTGCGTCCGCGACGGGACGAGCGACAGGCAAGGCCCCGCGCGGGATGCCGAGAACGATGTCGGCCTCGAAATCGCGACGCGTAAGCTCCGTTGCGAGTCGGTTGCCGGCGTCGGTTCTGTCGTCGAACATATGTGTCCCTACGAGCGCCAGCTACTATGTCATTGGTGTCGCACGCGCACGTCCCGACTGTGCAATCTCGCGATCGTGTCGGGGGCCGTCTCACTGACCGGTCTCCGTGGCCCACGTGGCGATCATATCCAGCAGCGTTCCCAGCGCTGGGTCGCCCCGGCACCGGACCGTCCCGTTCCGAGTATCGTACTCGATGATGCCGGCAGCCGAACAGCTACGCAGTGATACCTCGGCCTGTTCAGCCTGTAGAGTCGCCAGCCGGAGCCAGGTGCCAGCGAGGTCACCAGCCAAAACCGGGTGAACGGTGCCGATCGTCTCACGGAATGGGTAGCCGCTTTGCTGTCGTCTCGCGACCGCGTGGGACGGCTCTTGCACAACCGGTTTCCCGTTCGTTCACGTCAGTGGACACGATAGATGCCAGTATCCGATACGAACCGACAGACAGAATCCGACACGGGCGAGGAGGTCGCCCACCCGCTCGTCGCAGCGGTCTACGACTGGGTCGTTCCCGAACGGACCCTGTTTGCACCGCACAGGGCCTCCCTGACCGCCGCTCTCTCGGGACGCGTGCTCGATATCGGCGCCGGGACGGGAGCGAACTTTCCCCACATCGCGAGCCAGAACGGCGACCTCGAGGTGCACGCGATCGAGCCCGACCCGCACATGCGCCGGCAGGCAGCGACGAAGGCACGGGCCGTCGACTGTCCCGTCGACCTCCGGGACGCCCGCGCCGAGTCGCTCCCCTATCCCGACAACGCGTTCGACGTCGTCATCGCTGGGCTGGTCTTCTGTACGATCGAGGATCCAGACGCCGCGCTGTCGGAGGTCGATCGGGTGTTGAAACCGGGTGGCGAGTTCCGCTTTCTCGAACACGTCCGGGCCGACGGCTGGCGGGCAACCGGCCAGGATCTCCTGAACCCCTTCTGGGAACGGGTCGCCGGCGGCTGCCAACTGAATCGGAACACCGTCGAGCGATTCGTCTGCACCGACGCCTTCACCATCGAGGAGATCGAGCGACTCTCGATCGGGGCCTTTCCGGCGACGCCGATCGTCCGGGGGCGGCTGCGCCATCGCCGTGACGGAGCGAAGGGGGTATCGGTCGGCGAGTTCCTAGCCAGGCTATGACCGAGCCAGTCGCGGACCGATTGCGAATGACGCCCGGGCCGACCGAGGTTCCCGAACCGGTGCGACAGCGGATGGCCGAACCGACGCCGAACCCCGATATCGAGCCCGAGTTCTTCGAACGCTACCGGGCACTGACCGACAAGCTGGCCACGATCCATCAGGCGGAACCCGACGGGCAGACTGAACAGCGGGCGGACCGGGACGTCGTCGTCCTCGGCGGTGAGGGGATCCTCGGTCTCGAAGCCGCCATCGCTTCGCTGGTCGATCCCGGCGATCGGGTGCTCTGCCTCTCGAACGGCCTGTACGGCGACGGCTTCGCCGAGTTCGTCGAGAGCAACGGCGGTGAGGCTATCGTCTGTGACGTCCCCTGGGACGAAACGCTCGATCGGGAGCCGGTCGCGGCGTGTCTCAGCGACGCGGACGAACCGTTCGACGTCGCGACGATGGTCCACTGTGAGACGCCGACGGGGACGCTGAACGACCTCGACCCGATTCTGGAACTGCTCGACGGCCGCGGGATCATCACCGTCGTCGACGCAGTCTCCTCGCTCGGCGGGACGCCCGTTCCGACCGAGCGGATCGACGTCTGTCTCGGCGCGAGCCAGAAGTGTTTCAGCGCGCCGCCAGGGCTGTCGACCTGCACGATCAGCGATCGCGCCTGGGATCGCATCGAGTCCGTCGAGAACGACAGCGTCTACACCAGCCTCGAGCCGTGGCGGACGGCAGCCGACGAGGAGTGGTTTCCCTACACACACCTCAGCTCGAACCTGTACGGACTCGACGCCGCAGCCGACCTGCTCCTCGAGGAGGGTCTGGAATCGGTGTTCGATCGACACGACCGAGCGGCAGATCGGTGTCGCAAGCGGGCCGCCGAGCTCGGTCTTGAGCCGTACCCGGCCACAGCGGCCGACTGTTCGCCGACGGTGACCGCACTCGCGGTCGACGGCCGGGCTGGCGAGTTGCAGGCCGCGGTCCGCGAGGACCACGACATCGTGCTCGCAACTGGACTCGGGGCGCTCGAAGACGACATTCTCCGGATCGGCCACATGGGCCACAACGCCCGGCTCGATCGTGTCGACCGGACGATGGACGCGCTGGCGGCAGTGCTCGACTGAGATGGATCGGTCTCGCTGGCGGTACGACCGCAGAACGATCGCGGTCGACCCGGTACGCCGGCACAGCGGACAGTCTGAGACGATCGATCGCGTGCAGGCGGGTTCGAGCGTCATCGGAGTAGGGTCGGACGGGCGGTTTCGAGCCGATACGAAGCCGGTTGTCGGCCGGAACCTGCAGGTGGAACCGTTTCCCCCACATCGGGCCTATGTGGGGACATGTCCGACCCCGATCAGGAGCCGACAGAGACGCCGACGACCGACACGGAGGAAGCCGAAACAGCGGGGAAACGGATGTTTCGCAACTGGGTCGGGATCGCCGTCGTCTCGATTCTTGCCCTCCTCGTGCTCGCCCTGGCCATGATGCAGGCGACAGGCCTCGTCGACGTCTTCGCCCCGATCGCGGACAGCGGCGCCCAGCAGTGGGGCATCATCGCTGTCTTTGCCCTCCTCGTTCTCGCAGCCGCCGGCTGGAGTTGGAGCGCGATCGTGGGCTGAACCGTTGGAGGGACCGTGGCCCTGTAGTGTAGAGCGCGATCGTGGGCTGAACCGTTGGGTGGGACCGTGGCCCTGTGGTGGCTAGTTTGTTTTCGTAAGAGCGCACGACGTAGAGAGCGGTCGGTGTATCAATACTAGAACAGACATAAACAACTATTATACTCATTGCGCATAGTTACTACGAGTACAGCTAACATGACGCAGATAATTTGGATCGTTGCAGCCGTACTGGTGACGTTTACGATCGGGTACGTCGGGTACTCGAAGTATCTCACACGGTTCGTCGAACTCGATTCCGAGGCCGAGACACCGGCACACAAGTACGAAGACGGACAGGAGTACGTTCCCTCAAAAAAACCCGTCTTACTGGGGCATCACTACTCCAGTATCGCAGGTGGGGCACCGATCGTCGGACCGATCACGGCTGGGGCAATCTGGGGCTGGGTTCCCGCACTGCTGTGGATCGCGATCGGCAACCCGTTGATGGGTGCCGTCCACGACTTCGTCTCGCTGTCGGGCAGTCTTCGCCACGAGGGGAAGTCGATCGGCTACATGATCGGCGAGTACGTCGGCGAGAGCGGGAAGAAGATGCTGCTGTGGTTTGCCTTCCTGACGATCATGCTCGTCGTGGCCGTCTTCGCGCTCGTCACGTCGATCGTGTTCAACGCGTTCCCACAGGTAGTGACGGCCTCGTTCCTCTATATCGCCCTGGCACTGATGTTTGGGGTCTATCTGTACCAACTCAACGGACCGTTTATTCCCGGAACGATCCTCTTCGTTGCGGGCGTGTTCGCGGCCGTCTGGGTCGGGATTCAGTACCCGATCGCGCTGTTCGCCGGTGACTACCCGGCCGGGACGATGGTATTGATCGGCGGCGCCGGTGAGTGGGTTCCTGGCGCAGCCGACCTCGGCGGAAACACTGCCGCCTGGATTCCCGTGGTGATGGTGTACGCTGCAGTCGCGAGTGCACTCCCCGTCTGGGTGTTGCTGCAGCCGCGAGACTATCTTTCCTCGTTCCTGCTGTACACCGGTGTCGGTGGGGCGATCATCGCGATCATCGCCGGGACGTTCCTCGGGACATCCTCCCAGCCACTCGTCATCGACGACACCATCGGTGCTTTCGAGGGATTCTGGGGCGTCGAGGCTGCCGGCCTGTTTCCTCTGTTTCCAATGCTATTTCTTACGATCGCCTGCGGGACGATCAGTGGCTTTCACTCGCTGGTCTCCTCGGGGACGACGTCAAAACAGCTCGACAAAGAGACTGACGCCCGCCTGATCGGCTACGGCGGCATGCTCGGCGAGGGACTGCTCGCCGCGGTGGCACTCTCGACGCTTGCAGTGTGGGGCTTTGCCGATCCCGCAGGCGGGATCGGTGCCGCACTGCCGAACTTCGCCTCCGGTGGTGGTGTTATCCTCACGAGTCTCGGGATTCCCGAGACTGTTGGGGCCGTGTTCATGGCACTCGTTCTCTGTAGCTTCCTGCTCACGTCGACCGACACGGCCGTCCGTCTCGGCCGCTACATGATGGAAGAGATCGTCGGAGCGCCCGCCGGACGGACCACTAAAGGACTGACGACCGACCCAGCCGCGCTCGTCCGCGGCCGGTACACGAACCCGATCATTCAGGTTATTCCCGCCTACCTGCTCGTCGTCTCCGGCCAATGGGTCACGCTGTGGGCGCTATTCGGCGGTGCAAATCAGTTACTCGCAGCGCTTGCACTGCTGACTGCGACCGTCTGGCTGGCCAACTGGGACGACAGCAAACAGCTCGTCTCGACCGGCGTTCCAATGGCAGTCATGGTCGTGATTACGATCACTGGGCTCTCGTACCTGGTGTTCTACGAAAACCTTTACCTGAATCTGCTCATGGGTGGGGCCACGACTACCGAGGCAACGATCTCCGCGGTTGTCCAGGGGGCCCTTGGGCTTACCCTCATTATTCTGGCACTCGCACTCGTCAGGATCGGATACGGTAACATCCGTGATGTCCGCGGCGGTCCAGAGACTCCCGCTGCGCCAGGTGACGACTGAGATCGGTCCCTGATCGATCGCTTTTTTGACGACTGCCGAAACCGGCTTCGAAACTATGCGTGGCTACTTCCAGAACCGTTTTGCGAACTGTGAGAGCAGTCCCTCCTCGGGTTCGGGGACGTTCTCCCAGAGCGTCACTGCCTGGACGATGTCTGCAGCCTCACTCCCAACGGCGTCTTCGGCGTCCGGGACGACGACAGCGAGATTCACGTCGTAGTGACCGTAGTAGCCGAACTTCAGCAGTGTCCGATCGCGAAAGCCAGAGACGTAGTCGCGAACGTCGTCGGACAGTTCGTCGGCAATGAGCACGAAACTCACGTCCGTCCCGAAATGTTCCTCGTCGGCAACGATCCGGTCGTCTGCGACGTCGTGTCCGAGTTCGACGAGCCGATCGAGTTCGGTGACTGTTGGTCGGGTCTGGCGACGGAGAAAAACGTACTCCTCGGCCTCGTGATTGGCGTAGCTCAAGGCAGGGTGGAAGAACTGTTTCTGGGTGACGACGCGCATCTCGCCGTAGAGGTCCCATCGCTCCCCGTCGAACCGGTAGTCCTTCTCGAGGTCGTAGCTGTACACGAGTCGGTGGGCGACCCGATCGACGTACTCGTCGTCCCACTCGGGGACCGCATCACGGATTTCAGCGGGCAGGTCCTCTGCAGCAGGTGCGCTGTCGTCGCTCACACCTCCGCATACCGACCGGGATGGCAAATAGGCGTCGGTGGTTTCCGTGACGGACCCAGCCGGTGGCTCTCATGTCGAATTCGGTCGCTCGATCGCAGTCGCGGGCGACACATTTTAGCTGCTTGGAATGAATAATCATGTAAGAAACGTAAATGGGAGGAAAGAACACGGAGTCCTGTGGTCGCTGTGCGATGTCGTCGGTCGTCGATACTGTCGCGTCCGGCGACGAGGACGAGCAGGCCGATCGGGATCCCTTTGGCGACGCGGCGATCGAGATTGACGAGGAGACGCTGCACCGAATATCGCCTGCAGCGTGGGCGAGTCGGGTGACGAGTCGGATCGACACCGCCGCACAGCGAGTTATCTACGGCCGATAAACAGCCCGATCGACGTCCCTCTCGTTCAGGCCATCGTCACGGCGTAGGTCACGGTAAACAGCAGTATCGCCGCCGTCGCAACGTTGACCAGCGAGAACCCGACGACACCGAGAAAGGAGAGTCCCCAGACGATCGACCACGCAAACAACGTCGACAGGATTGCGTTCATCGCAAACAGGACGCGGGGGTCGCCCTGCGAGGACGAGACACCCTCGCTGAACCCCTTGGTATCCGACTCCTGATCGCTCATACCTGATAACTGTCCGTCCGACACTTAGCTCTTTGTTGCTCGGCGGGGAACGAACGGTATGCGGCTCCGGAACCGCCATGGAACCCCCATCGATCCCGTCCCGTTCCTCGTCGTCGTCGGGCTCGCGTTCATGCTCCTGTTGTCGTTTGGTCCCCTATACGGCCAGGCACTTGGCACATCGCTCGACATCTCGATCGCCGTCTCGGTAGTGTCGTTTCTTTTCGTCGCCGGGCTAGCCTACTACTGGCAGGTGTGGACCGCTCGCCCCCAGGGGACAGCCGTCCCTGCGGGGATCCGCGCCGAACGGCTCTTCTATCTCATGATCGTCCTCGCCGCGATCATCGTCGCACTCGCAGTTCCACTGCTCGTCCGATAGGGTGATGTCCCCGGGAACCACGATCGGCGAGACTCGTATCCACCTGTTCGTATCAGGGCTCTCGAATGACCGTCTCGGACCCCTGTTCGACGGGAAACGGGCCATCGAACGACGCGTCCCACTCCGTGTCAGTGACGAGCGCATCCGCGAGTGCCGATCGAAGCGCGGGTTCGTCGTACTCGGTCCCGATGAAGACGAGTTCGGTTCGTCGATCGCCGACCTCCTCGTGCCACGCCAGTTCCGGCCGATTCGATCGGTACATGTCGCGTTCGACGGCGGGCAGACTCGCGATCCACGGCCCCTGTGCCGTGGCCCTGACCGACGCTCCGGCCTGTGCGATCGCAACCCGCATCTCGTTGCCCGCGAGCCACGCCGTCCCTTTCGCGCGGACGATTTCGCTCGGGAGGTCCCGAAGGAACGAGGCGAACCGATCGGGGTGGAAGGGCCGACGAAAGCGGGTGACGAACGACGAGACGCCGTAGATCTCGTCTGGATGGCGGTGGTCGTGTCCGTGATCGGCGTCCGAATCGCTGTGGCTGTGATCGTGGTCCGCGTCAAGCGCCCGCTTCCATCCCGGCAACTGGTTCAGCCGATCGGCCTCGAAACGATCGCTACCGAGCACTCGATCGGGGTCGACGGCCGCAAACGCCGTCCGGACGGTCTCGGCGTCGGGCTGGAGCGCACGGACGAGGTCCTCGGCGTCGGCGAGTTCGGTCTCGGTACACAGGTCGGCTTTGTTCAGGAGCACGACGTTCGAGACCTCGACCTGTTCGACGAGCAGATCCGACAGCGGCCGATCGTCCTCATCGCCGCGGCGCTCGGGAACGCCCGCTCCCGCGAACGCGTCGAGAAACGCGGGCGTATCGACGACGGTCACGAGCGTCTCGACCGCATAGCGGGCTGCGACGCGAGATTCGGTCGTAAACAGCCGCGCGACGGGTGCAGGCTCGGAGATCCCCGACGACTCGACGACGAGCTGGTCGAACGATCGATCGCGAGCCAACGAGACCACGGCGGTCTCGAGATCGTCCTGGAGCTCACAGCAGATACAGCCGTTCGAGAGCTCCGCGACGCCGTCATCGAGTTCCAGTTCGGAGCCGTCGGCGACTAGCTCTGCGTCAACGTTGACCTCTCCCATATCGTTGACCAGGACGGCAAGTGTCCGATCGCCGGCGGTCGACAGCAGGTGGTTGAGTAGCGTCGTCTTGCCGGCTCCGAGACTTCCGGAGAGAATCGTCACCGGAATGTGATCGTCCATGGCAGGTATCTGGGATCGCAGTGTCTTGAAACCGGGTCACGACAGTTTTTGTCGTTCGAGACAGAGAGATGGGTATGGACCTGGCCGACCGGATCGAACGGTTCCGGGCGACGCTCGACGAGTGGCTGCGGGGATTCTACCACGGGCTGATCTCCCATCCAGCCTACGAGAAGATCGAGAAGGAAGCCGAAGACGCCG
>Ga0207421_10000739_pt1 | contig 42261 bp, 37 predicted proteins | sample SodLakKL_010_SED_4_FD_187542 | JGI IMG/M metagenome (GOLD analysis project Ga0207421, IMG submission 187542) | Alkaline sediment microbial communities from Lake Tanatar, Kulunda Steppe, Russia - 8KL_010_SED (SPAdes) (version 2) | ecosystem: Environmental > Aquatic > Non-marine Saline and...
TGTCAAATGACATTAAGCCAGTTAAATACCGTTTATAATTACCCTTGTCTGAAATTTTCTTACAGTGGCATATCAATTGCTATATTTTATTAAGTATTGCCGGAATGGAAACAGCAGTTACAGCATCATAACAAAGGGGGGAGATACACAAGCAGAAACTGATTCAAAGGGTTTATTGTATTATGACAACTAGAATGGGCGAACAAGCAAGAAGTGGTTTTAACAAACGCATATTACAAGCCAAATATGTCCTTAATCATTGTTTTTTGCATTCAGGCTTGAAAAACGAAAGGAGGAATTTATTCTATGTCTAATGGACAAAGAGATGAATGGGGCAGTAGAATGATCGTTATTATTGCCGCCATTTCCATGGCTGTGGGAACAGGAAACATCTGGAGATTCCCAAGAGTTGCAGCTCAGTGGGGTGGGGGCTCATTTTTAATTGCCCTTACTATTGCCCTTGTGTTATGGGCTATTCCACTCCTGATGGCAGAATTTTTAATGGGACAAAGATCCCAGCTGGGTAACATAGGCGCTTTCCGGGACTTTATGGGCAAAAAATTTGCCTGGGTCGGTGCCTGGATGGCCCTGGTCTGTATCGGCATCACCTTCTATTATGCAGTAGTAACCGGTTGGTCCATCCGCTATTTCGTTTATGCCCTGGGCGGTGCAATCGAACCGGGGATTGATGGACAAGTTTACTGGGATGCCTTTATTGGCAATCCGGTAGAAACCCTTGGCTTCCATCTTATCGCAGTTATAATAGTCTTCCTGGTAGTTTACAGAGGCATCAAAGGCGGGCTGGAATCCATCCTTAGGGTTCTTTTGCCTTCATTGTTTGTTATCCTGATTATCCTGGCAGTTCGCGCCGTTATGCTCCCCGGTTCTGTGGAGGGCCTGCGCTACCTCTTTGTGCCGGATTGGGGCTTGTTGGCCAGCGGAAGGGTGTGGCTGGAGGCATTCACCCAGGCTGCCTGGTCCACCGGCGCCGGCTGGGGACTGCTCCTTGTTTATGCCGCCTATGCCAAGGCTAAAGAAGACGTAGGTGTTAACTGCACCATCATCGGCTTTGCAGACGTCCTAGCCGGCTTTGTCGCCGCTATCGCGGTGCTCTGCACAGTTTACGCGCTTTCTCCCACCATTGAATTGGCCGAAGAAGCACTGGCTGCCGGAAACGTTGGACTTACTTTCATCTATGTAGTTGAACTCCTGGCAGTTATGCCAGGTTCAGCAGTTATCGCACCCCTGTTCTTCCTGGCCCTGTCTCTCGCGGCAATTTCTTCATTAATTGCCATGATCGAGCTGATTACCACCAACGTTATGAATTTCGGCATAGACCGCAAAAAAGCAGCAATTGTTGCCGGTATTGCCACTTTCCTGTTTGGTATTCCTTCCGCCATCAGTATCAACTTCCTGGACAACCAGGATTGGGTCTGGGGCGTAGGTCTCCTGATCAGCGGTCTACTCACCGCCGTAGCCATGATGAAGTTCGGTGTGGAAAAAGCCCGCGCTCAAATCAACGAAACCAGCGACCTTCACATCGGGGGCTGGTGGACCTTCCTGATCAGGATCATTCCGATCATGTTCGTCGTTATCTTCGGCTGGTGGGTCATGCAGTCCATTGAATGGTACCCTGAGGACTGGTGGCATCCGTTTGAAGTATTCAGCACCGGCACCATGGTCTTCCAATGGGTGATCCTGTTCATAATCTGCTATGCCCTTAACAACTTCTTCGCCAAGAATGTTGTTGCCGGACCGATGACTAATAAAGAAGAATGATCAATCTTGCTTTAAGATGATTCCGTCAAGATCTCGGTTTATCCTGATCTCTTGGCGGAGCTCCTTAACCTTAAAAAGGAGGAATATAAATGGACGCTGAAATTATCATCTGGATGATCATTTTCATGGGCGGTTATATAGCTATCCTGGGTTACTTTGTCAGGGTAGCCCTTAAATCTGACAACGGTTAATCAGTTACCGCTTTAAATTTGTAAGGCGGCATCATAGAAGGTGCCGCCTTTTTTGATCTTTATTATCCATGAATGTACAGGGATACACGTTAAACTGATCTAAAAATACCAGTTTTACACCATGTTTTATTAAATATGGGGCTGCTATCCCCTGGTGATCACCTACATCTCAAATCGCAGATATACATAGCACATCCTTGACTTCCCTTTTTTAAAATGTTTCTTCCTGAATATCGGCCTCCATGTGGATTATTATCTGGATGCTCACCGCAAACGAAAACGCAAATGGAAAAAGGTAAAGTTTACCCGGCCCGGTATAGATGGTATGATTGAAAAAATAAAAAAACCCGGGTGAATATATGGATTTCGGAGTGCTGAAAAGCGAAGCCGTAAAAAATATCCTCAACGCTATCCACGAAGCTGTGTGCATAGTAGATAAAAATGGTATCGTGGCCCACTGGAGCAGCAAATCTGAAGCCCTGTTTGACGTTAAAGCCGAAAATATAGTGGGAAAGCCATTAAAAGACTTCTTCCCTACCGCCCTGCTCCTCAATGTAATTAAAGATAAAAAAGAAACCAGCAACGTCTACCTCAGCCCCAGGAAAGGGACCTACGTTGTGGTAAGCGCCAGGCCCCTTTATTTCAACGGCAAATTTGTGGGTGCCATTTCCACCGACAAAGATATAACCGAAATGACCAACCTGTCCTTCGAGCTCGAAGAAACCAGGGAACGATTGAACAGGCTCCGGGAAGAAGTAAACAAGTTAAGCGACGGAAAATATTCATTTGGCCAGATCCTGGGCCGAAGTGAATTAATCAGGCAAAAAATCGAACGGGCCATGCAGGTAGCCAAAACTAAAACAGGCATTTTGATCACCGGGGAAAGCGGCACCGGCAAAGAAATCTTTGCCAGGGCCATCCACCAGCACAGCGGTAGAAAAGGCAATTTTGTGGCCATCAACTGCAGTGCCATCCCGGAAAACCTTTTTGAAAGCGAAATGTTTGGTTACGTGGGAGGCGCCTTTACCGGCGCCCTTAAAAAGGGCAAAGGGGGACAATTTGAAAACGCCCACCAGGGCACCCTTTTCCTGGATGAAATCAGCGATATGCCGATGCACATGCAGGCTAAACTGCTGCGCGTGCTCCAGGAAAACAAGATCCTGCGGATCGGGGCGGATACTCCCAAAGACATAGACGTCAGAATTATCTCTGCTTCCAACAAGGACCTGCGCAGAATGGTGGAAAACGGAACCTTCAGGGAAGACCTCTATTACAGGCTGAATGTTGTAAAGATCGACCTGCCTCCGCTGCGGGAAAGAAAAGAAGACATTCCAATCCTGGTGGATTCGTTTATCAAGAATTTCTGTCGGCAAAACAACGTGGACGAGCCCAAACTGATGCCCGAAGTCTACAATATCCTGACCAGTTACAACTGGGAGGGCAACATCAGGGAATTAAAGAACACCGTCGAACACCTGGTTGTTTTTTCCCGCAATGGCAAAATTGAGCTTGAAAGCGTCCCCGAACAAATAATTGAACGCTCTCTTTCCAAGGTGAGAGAAAGTGAAACCAGTTTCGACTTAGAAACCTGTGTGGCCAAAACCGAGATGGAAATGTTGAGAAAAGTAATGGAAATGGTGGAGGGGAACAAGAGCAGGGCCGCAAAAATCCTCAACATCCCCCGCAGCACGCTTTATTATAAATTAAAGTATTACCAGATGGTGGACTTGCTTTAACCACCATTTAAATACTCTGCCTCTATAATTGTCTTTATAATTTTGCTATGGAGACCGCATTATTTATTTAACGCTAAAAATTTCTGCTCTGCCTGATATACGAAACTTTCGATTGAGTAGCAGTATCTCTAAACCTGCTGTTCATTCTCTTAATTCACAATCAGGATAGATCCTGGTCAACTGATCTTTTAAATAGTTAAAAGCTTCGTCAACCGAATCGCAAAACTTAACCAGATCCAGGTCGGCCTTTCTAATCGCTCCGTATTTAACCAGGGCGTCGAGATTGATAATTTGATCCCAGTATTCCTTCCCATAAATTACTATAGGCATCTCCTTTTTTACCTTCTCGGTTTGGATCAAGGTCAGGGTTTCAAATAACTCATCAAGAGTCCCGTACCCGCCAGGGAATATGACCAGGGCCTTGGCCAGGTATATAAACCAGAATTTACGCATAAAAAAGTAGTGAAATTCAAAGTTCAGCTCCGGGGTAATGTACGAGTTGGAAAACTGCTCCATGGGCAGGCTTATATTCAAACCTATCGACATCCCGCCGGCTTCCATTGCTCCCTTGTTGGCTGCTTCCATCATCCCCGGGCCTCCGCCGGAGCTAATCACAAAGCGGTAACTTGAATCAAGAGACTTGGACCATTCGGTCATGCGCCTGGCCAGTTCTTCGGCATCGTTATAGTAGCGGGCCAGAAAGACCTGGTTTTGGGCCATTTCCAGCTCTTCCTGCAGGACCGGATCAGGCGGGTCCTGCTTAGAAGCAGCAATTTTATCCTGGACTTCTTTTAACTTGGTCTCTGCTTCCTCGGGGTTCTTGGTCCGGGCCGATCCAAAGAAAACAATGGTGTCATGGATATTGTATTTTTTAAAGCGGTGCATCGGTTCAAGGAATTCGGCCAGGATCCGAATCGTCCTTGCATCTGGGCTATTAATAAACTCCATGTTTTTATAAGCTTTTACCGGTTCCTGCGGTTTACTGCCTTGTGGTTTTTTATCCATTTTACCTCTCCAAACTTCTTTATTTGCCTTTACTAAGCCTAACAGATTATAGCAATTGCCGCCTTCTAATGTCAAAACCTTATCCTCCGGTTTTAAGCAGATGCCGGTATAAAACCTTTAAACAACCAAAAACCGGGGAAGCCCGGTAAAATAATAATAAAAGGGACCCGGAAAACAGACCGGATCCCCTGACACTCAAACTGCTTTTAAAATACTCTAAATTCACCTGCCGGCTTTAACTGATCGCTTGCTGCTGCCGGCAAGGTCCATATTTACTCTTTCTTCTTAAAGTTATCCACCCATTCTGAAAGCTCCCTGGCTGCCAGGTCTCTTCCTCCCAGGCCGAAAGCAATAACTCCGGTCAGTGCTACTGCGCCCAGGAGTACACCAAAAGCAATAATGATTATTTCATCGGCTACTCCAAGCTGCTGTAGGGCAATAGAACCGGCCAGGATCAGAATCGAGAGGCGGGCCAGTTTGGCAAGAAAGTCGGCATGGGGGCCACCGCTGGTCTTGACCACTTCGTTTGCCAGTCCTCCCAAATAAAGGCCGATACCAAAGATAATCACCGATACAACAACCCTGCCGAGCAGGACTGTCAGCTGGGCAATTAAATCGGCGAGGACATGAAAACCTAAAAGCCCGGCAGCTTCGATAGTGGCAAACAACATGATCGCCACCAAAACAATATATCCGACTATTTCTGAAGGTGTTCTGGACCCTTCAGTTTCCGACCGGGCTATGCCCAGGCGGGTAAGGAATTCGTCAAATCCTATTGTCGATAACAGCCTGGAAATCAGGGCTGCCACAACCCTGCCAACCAGCAGCGCTATAGCCAGGACCAGGGCGGCTGCAAAGATTGCCGGCAGGGCCTCCAGGATCATTTCCAGCATATTGCTGGCCGGCCTGGTGAGAGCCTCCAACGCCAGGGCATTCAGGGCCCCAATAATGGCAAATATGATCACTACCACGTAAACTACCATGCCCAGGATCTGTGAAGGTTTCCTGACCCCAAAATAGGAGGATATGTCATCCCTTTCAGTGAGGCGATCCAACCCTACCGCCGAGAGCAGATTAATGGTGATTCTCTGCAGGATGCGGGCTCCGAACCAGCCCAAAAGAAGGATTAAGCCTGCGCCGAGAATATTGGGCAGGTAGGACAGGGCAACCTCAAACATGCTCTGAACCGGCACAAGCAACCCTTGCAAAGTCAGGGTGCTTAAAATGGCCGGAACAAAGAGCAGGAAAGTAACCCAATAAACGACATTGCTTAACGAGTGGGCCAGCGAAGTTTTCCTTTCTCCTTCCTCTTCCTCCGCTTCACCGCTCAGATCGGTCATCCGTTCATCAATTTTTGTCGCTTCTAAAACACGCTGCACAATTATCCGCAAGACGGTCGCTACCAGCCACGCGACCAGTAGCAGTAATGCCGCGCCTAAAATCCGCGGGGCATACTCAAAAATCCTGGTCAGGAATGCAGTTAAAGGTTCAGCAATAAAGGTTAAATTAAGGTACTGGAAAAACGCAGCCAGGACAAAGAACATGGCCAGGTAAAAAACAATTCGGCCGCTCCACTTGTTGACTTCGGTGCCGGTGGCTTCTTCATCACCCTTAATCCACTTGGCCAACCTGGCCCCGGCCTGGGTCTTACGAAAAGCACCCCGGACTGCCGATGCCAGGATCAGGGCAATTAACCACCCAATGATTAGTATTGCTAGCGCACCTATAAAATGGGGAAATTGCATTGTAAACCATTCCCAAAGGTATCCGCCAAAACCAATTCCAGCCATATACAATATCTCCTCCTTTTAAAGTTATTCAACTTCATGTTTTATTTTTCTTCTGTATTTGTATTCTAACATTGTATTGAATTCGCAAGCAACAGGGTTTTATTTGTCTTTAATAATTATAAGATAAAGGTTATTTGAGCTTTAAAATATAGATAAATTTTTACTTAAATTTTTATGCGCCCTATTTTTCTCCCTATGAGCATGAAAGAGGGTGTAAAATGTGTTACACTTATTTTGCATTATGTAATTTAGGGAGACATGGGTTATGAGACCAACAAGGATAGTCGTGGCGCTTGGCGGTAACGCCCTCTTGGAACGGGGCGCTCCCGCTACTGCTGAAAACCAGCTGGAGCGGGTTTATCAAACGGTGGAATACATTGCCGAAATGAGCTGCCGGGATAATGAGCTGGCAATCGTCCACGGCAATGGCCCCCAGGTTGGCAATATTGTGCTGGCCAGCGAAACAGCCGCCGATGTCGTACCGGTGATGCCCTTTGATGTCTGCGGGGCTATGAGCCAGGGCTATATAGGCTACCACATCCAGCAGGCTTTACGCTACACTCTGGGTAAAAAATGCCGTAATGTGCCTGTTGTTACCATAGTGACTCAAGTAGTGGTTGATCAAAATGACCCCGCCTTTGAAAGCCCAACCAAGCCGATCGGGCCCTTTTATACCAAGGAAGAAGCCGATGAAATTGCCCGGGAAAAGGGCTACATCGTGGCCGATGATGCCGGCCGCGGATGGAGAAGAGTGGTGGCCTCACCCATACCCCGGCGGATCGTCGAATTTTCTTGTTTGAAGGAACTCTGGGATACGACCATTGTAATTGCAGCGGGAGGAGGGGGCATCCCGGTTATTGAAGCGGAAGACGGCTCTTTGAAGGGTATCGCCGCTGTTATCGACAAAGACCTGGCCGCCGCCCGGCTGGCCAACGACATCGAGGCCGATGTTTTGATGATCCTTACCGAGGTAGATCGGGTCGCTCTTAATTTTAACCAGCCCGACCAAAAAGATCTGGATGAGCTGACTGTGAAAGAAGCGGAAAGATATATGGAAGAGGGACATTTCGCGCCGGGAAGTATGCTTCCCAAAATTCAGGCTGCGGTAATGTATGTAAAGGAAAACCCCGGTAAAAAAGTAATTATTACCTCTCTATTCAAATCCATCGAAGCACTGGACGGCAAAACCGGAACAATAATCACCGACTAAACTCTAACCAATAAGCATAAAACAAGAAAAACACGAAACTGATTTTAAGTAAAGAAGTTAACGCCACCACACTTGGAAGGTGCCGTTTTCCATCTGGCGGGCAAAATATTTTTGAGCTGCCGCTTTGTAAAGGATCCTGGTAAAAGGAAGAAGGAGCGAAAAACCGACCAGGTCGGTGATCAGCCCGGGGGTAAGGAGCAGGGTTCCGCCTATCAGGATACAGGCCCCGTCAAACATGGGATCTCCAGGCATTATACCGGCCTCCATATCCAGCTGCATTTTCCGCAGGACGGCCAGGCCCTGGTATTTAGCCAGGAACACCCCCACAAAACCGGTAGAGGCTATAAGCAGGATCGTCGTCACTGAACCGATAATAGCCCCAACCTCGATTAAAAGCCAGATTTCAATTAAGGGAACCAGGGTAAACAACAACAGAAATTTAACCATATCACACCAACTGTTTAGTGATCGTTTTTATTTTAACACGGATTGAAGTAAATTTTAACTTGCCTGCACACGGCTGCTGCTTCGTTTTATTCCGACTTCACATTCACATAGTGAATACATTCATCCTGGTGATCCATATGGCGGTAAACCTGCTTAAAATCAATCTGGTAATTAAAATCGTCCTGTTCTTTATTTCTTTGCTCCCTGATGTCAAGGTTCCTGACAATTAGCAATTCCTCGTTAATATTGGAAGCCTGCAGCAGGGTCATTCCCGAGGGAGCCCAAATGCCGCTCCCGCCCCAGTAGTACTCCCGGCTTTTTTCATGAAGTCCCACCCAGTTGCTGCCCAGGCTCCAAACCTGGTTGTAGGCCGCCTTGGAACCGTTCATCAAGTTCCACAAAAATCCGTAATAGTGGTCGGTCCGGGTGTTCATCTTGGAATATTCCCTGACCGCTTCGGAATGCCAGGCTGCCATGGTAATAATAGCATCCACGCAGTCCACGAAAGCATACTGCCGGGCCAACTCCACAAAGGCAAGATCATAACAGATCATGAAGCCAAAGCGGCCCCACCTGGTGTCTAAACTAAGACGCTTATCAGTCCCCTGGCGGAAATAGTCTCTTTCTACAGGGGTTAAGAAAACCTTGGCGTAAATATATTCTTCTTCAGCATAATCTATCTCAGGGTTTAAGATAAAAGTAGAATTATATAAGCTGTCATCTTTTAGGCGGGCGTTGCCGTAACAGATATATTCCAAGCTGTCCTTACCGTCGGTGAGGCTGTCCCTAATATTTTTCAGCCACGGTTTGATGTGGCTGTTTTCTCCTTCCCTCAACAAGTTCCTAACTTCATCTTTATTGGTGCTGTCCCAGACAAACCCGGTAACAGAAAGCTCGGGGAAAATAAGGATGTTTGCTTTGTATTGATGGGCCAGGTTTATGATTTGCTCCATCTTGTCCAGGTTCTTCTGAACATCCGGAGATCCGTAAATGTTGGCTATCATTACAGTGGGCATTTTTTCGTCGTCTGAGAAAGACCTCTCCACAATCCTGAATCTCATCGTCTTTTCCTCCCTACATACAGGTTGAGATAAAAATAATAAATACCCGCTTAAAAAAACCTTTTTCTATATTTTACTGCTTATGGCGCAATAAAACCACACTTATAAACTTAAAAACCCGGCTTATACCATGGTGGCTATAGCTGCTTACGCTGTGAAGAACTGGGATTACAAGAGCTTAATCTGTTCTACGTATTCATCAAATTCCTGCAAACACAGTTCAGCCTGATCGGCATCTCTTAAAATATACTCCATTATAATAGCCTGCAGGAGCAGCAAAACTGAACAACCTGGGTCTGAAAAGGAAGTGTATTACTGCATGAAAAGTAAGTGCTGTTGCAATATAAAACTGTTTTGTGCGGACCGCCCCTCGACCACAGAAGTGCCTTTAAAGCCTATTTAAGAAGATCTTTTCGAGAATAACGTTTGAGGTAATTATTGCGCATCAAGATGCATTTTTCCTTACTGATCGGCTCAACCCTTCCCAGGAGTGAAGCCACGATAAAAGCTTTACAGTTTTTATCGAGGATCTGTACTGCTGCTTCCACATCATTCCTGGAGGACCCGCGGCAGATAGCCCCGCTGTTTGCTATTAGGACCGCGTTCTTCCCCCTAAACTGGCCGGCTATCTTATTAGCCAGCTTATCGGAGTTTTGCCCGTCACTCACTACCGGGATCCCAGCCCCAATAATCTGGGCAAAATCGTCAAGTAGGGGATACATAAACCTGCCCACCCTGGAACAAGCCACAATGTTGGGAGATACAGCATGGATGATGGCGTTGACCTCATCATAGACCCTGTAGATGGAGCGGTGGGCTTCAACGGCGGCCCGGTATTGATTATCAAGGTACCCGGAAAAGGGCTCATTTTTTGAACCGTAAGCCAGGCCGTTTTCACCCAGTTCGAACACCGAACTGCTACCGTCCTTTTCCGGGAAAGGGTTTTCTGAGGAACCGCCCGTATAAAGCCTGAACTGGCTTTCTTCCCGGATACTGTTATAAAATAACTGCAGAGGGTCAAAACAGGATTCGATATCTTCAGGCCGGGGATCTTGCTCCAATTTATGCTTTAGGACAAAATGAACCCTGATCTGATCAAGGTCCGCTTCTAACATTCCGCCAGTTTCCGTGCCGCCGCCAAATCCGCCATAAAGTTCCCGGTATCTCTTTCCTATATATTTCCGGCAGGTTTTTTCCAATTCCGAAGTTACTCTGAAAGCGTCCTCGCTGTCCAGTCCCAGGCATAACGCACCGTGTGCTGTCAGCAAATAAGCTTTGACCCGTGATGGTTTGAGGGCGGAAGCAACTTCTTCCTTGAGTTCCCTGCTGCCGGGCAAACCATAAGCGACGGAAACAACCGCATCCCCCAGGAGTTCTCTTGCAGAGGGGTTAACTTCACCCACATCTATATTTTCTCTCAGGACACTTACTGCAGAAGCGCATGGCTGGTGGGTGTGAATTACAAAATTAACATCCGGGCACTTTCTGTATACTTCAGCATGAATGCCTATTTCTGAAGACGGCTCAATATTTCCTTCATAACTGCAGTCTTCTATATTGACGGGAACAATTTCTCCCGGCGCCAGCGTCTGGTATGATCTTCCACTGGGGGTAATCACAAACCGGGATTTGCTCACCCGGCAGCTGACATTACCCCAGGTACGGGCAATTAACCCGCGTTCGATAAGTTGTTTCCCCGCTTTTGCAACTGCCTCCCTGCCCTTTTCCAAATCCAATTTTAGCTGATTCATCCTTTCCTTTGTTCCTAAGCCATATTAAATAGTTTCTTGCTTTTTAGCCCGGCTCTTTGGTTTAAATCAACCGGGTTACTCTATCACTTCCGCCTGGAGAGTGAGAATGTTGGATACGCGGGCTTCGCCGGGACTACCTTCTTCAATTTGATAACCAAAGATCTCAAACTCGAACTGATCTCCTGCTGTAGGGGTAATCCTGAACCAGATCAGCCGGGTCATATCTTCTTCGAAATCTGCGCCTCCCGGAGGGCCGAAATCAATGAGAAAGTGATCGTTTTTCGGTTCAATTACAGCCTTGACTCTTTCTTCAGGGATCTCTTCTAAAGGAAACCACACCTCTTGCCTGGGATCCAACCAATCCAGCTCCAGGTGATCGGGAATGCCGCTTCCCTGGTACCTAACTCCCGGCAGTGCCCGGTCTGAAGTAGCGCTGATGGGGAGAATATAACTTTCTCCCTTTTCCCAGGTTACCTGCAGTGTTTCTTCATCTACGTACTCCACTTCCAGGCCCTGGGGTTCCCTTTGCAGAGCTTCAAAAGCAGTTACCTGATCAGGGATTCCCCAGCTCATATTAACCGGCCTTTCAGTTACTTCCTCTTCACACCCAATAAAAACCAGGGCCAAAGGTATGACCAGGATCATTGACAGTACCAGCAACCCCTTGTTACGCATTGATATCTCCCCCCAGTCTATAAGTCCTTATTAACAATAACAGTACTCCCCCGAGAACCATGATCATTGAAACCAGCTGGGCCATGGTTAAATACAAGGCATATACTTCACTGACCCGGAAAAATTCAACCACAAAGCGGTAACCGCCGATAAGAATCAAAAACCAGCCAAAGACTTTACCACCGCTAACAGGGCCTGTGAAATTCTTCCTGCTTATCCTGAGCAAAATAACAAATATGATCACGATCGCCAGGAACGAGTAGAGCTGGGTAGGATGGCGGGGCATCGAATCAATTGCCGGGTAAACCAGCCCCCAGGGCAGCTGCGTGGGATGACCGTAGCAGCAGCCGTTAAAAAAACAACCCAGGCGCCCTATACCGTAACCAAGGGTAACATAAGGGATTGAGAGGTCCAGCAATTTCCCCAGGGGAATGCCTCGGAACCAGGTATGCAGGATTAAGGCAGGAATAGCCAGGATTAAAGCTCCATGAAAGGCAAAACCGCCTCTCCAGAAAGCCAGTATATTCCGAGGGGTATCGCTGTACAGCTCCCAGTTTACCACCACAAAAGCCAGGCGGGAGCCGATAATCGTACAAATAACAGCAATTAAAAGGGCTTCTCCGTTGTACTTATAAATTGCGGGTGGCAGTTTCACAATGGCATTCAGCCGGGGAATTTCATAATACCTGATCAAAGTTACGGCAGTCGTGATAGCCAAAATGGTAAACAACAGGTAGGTCCGGACTGTAAAATCTCCCACTGTAAATAATACAGGCATCATGATTAAACACCGCCTTTTGACAGGCCGGATCAATTAAAAATTATTTTCTCTTCTATTGTAACAAAAAGGGCAAAGGTAAGATTAATCAGGTGGCCGGGTTTTCATATAAATGGAAACCTCTTATCGGTTTCTGATTATGAATTGTTTAATTCCACTCATGATAATAGCGGACAAAGTGGTGCAGGGGGCCACTGCCCTTCCCAACATCGATTCCCTCCGCAAGTGCTTCCAGCAGGTAGTCCCTGGCCAGGCTTACAGCTTCAGGCACAGTGGCTACCCTGGTAAGCACGGCCGCAATAGCTGCAGCATAAGTACAGCCGCTGCCATGTGTATTTTTAACTTCCAGGCGCGGTGAAGAATAATACCTGAATTCCGAACCGTCATAAAGAAGATCCGTGACTGTATCTCCATCCATATGGCCGCCTTTAACCAGGACCCAGGCCGGCCCGAGTGAAAAAATCTGTTTAGCGGCATATTTCATATCCTCCAGGGTTTTCACTTCCCGCTCGGCAAAAATTGTGGCTTCATCGAGATTAGGCGTAACAACAGCAGCCAGGGGCAGCAGTTCTTCACGCAGGGCGGCAATTGCTTCTCGTTCCATTAACACATCGCCGCTCTGAGCGACCATAACCGGATCAACAACCAGGGGAGCAAGGCTATATTTTCTAACCATTTCCGCTACCGAACGAATTATATCAGTGTTGGCCAGCATTCCTGTTTTCAAGGCATCGACACCAATATCTTCCACAACCGCTTCCATCTGCATGGAAACGAACTCGGCAGGCAAAGTGTGGACACCACTTACCTTTTTAGTATTTTGGGCAGTTACGGCAGTAATTGCTGAAGTTCCATATACCTTAAGGGCGGCGAAGGTTTTCAGGTCAGCCTGAATACCAGCTCCGCCGCCCGAATCGGATCCGGCTACTGTAAGCACTTTTTTCATTTTATTCACCTTTCGGTAAAAAGAGAAATGTGAATTGAAATTAGCACCAAACCGATTTTAAATTAAAACGAATTACTGTTCTTCATCTTCCTCGGGTTTAATTCCCTTGCTAATTGCACTGTTAACATCGCTCATCAGCTGGTTAAAAGCTTCCTGGGCTTTTGCGTAAGCCTGGATCGTCAAATTGGCATTCATCTGCTGTTTTAAATCGTTAAACTGCTGGGTCAGCTCTTCACTGGGTTGAACTCCGGACTGCTGGGCAAACTGAATGTTTTGCTGTAGTTCCTGAACTTTTTCTATCATCTGGTTTGCCTCTGTGTTTTCCTGAACATTTTTGCTAGTCCTTTCCAGTTCCTGATATTCTTCCGTCTTGGCTATTTCATTACCAAGCTCTTTAGCTTTCTTTTCAACATCCATTAATAAAAAACCCTCCTGAAATTATATTCGATCTAGTTGCAGATCCACCTGCAGAAAATTACCTTCTTGATCCGCTACCTGGATTCCTTCTAAATCTACTAATTTGATTCAACTTTTTACAATACCTTTTAGGTTACAGTTTAAGCGGTATTTTATTTCACCAACGATAAACCGCACAGGCAGGACTATTATCGGGCAACTGTTCACTTTTTACAGCATAGACATTCCCGTTGTGTAAAAAGGTTTCAGCTGCGGCCAGGTCGAACAAATCTTCATACCCGGTAAGGGGCCCCTCACTTAACTTTACGGTTTCGCTTTCAGGGTCATAGGATCCCCACTGCTGAACCCCAACAGTTACAAAAAGATCGCTGACCCGGCCGTGAAAAGATGCCGGGACCAGATCGGCCAAATCATTTGAGGTTTTACCCGTTCCGGCCAATTCCCGGTAGCGCGCTTTTGCTTCTTCCTGCTTTTGCTCAAAATATGGCCTGACAATTTCCCAGGCTTTTTGATGCAGATCCCGGGCGCTCATATGCTCGGGATTGCCACTGATCCCTTTTTCAAATAAAAGCGGATATTTGCTGGCTTCCCGGTAAGCCGAAAAGAGAGAATCCACACAGGCCAAAACGATGGGCGCAGATGTTTCATTAAGTTTTTCCTGCAGTTCTCTGTCGATAAAACGAAAGTATTTTAACAGTTTTTCCTTCTGGATGCTGTCTATTTCTCCGCCATGTCCGAAATAAATGGCTGCCCGGACATCGCCTGTAGCCGGGGCCCTGGTGTGGAACTGCAGGTACTGCTCGGGCAACTCACTGGCAAATTTTTCTTCAAATCTCTTTATAATATCACTTAAGTCTATCTCTTCAACCTGGACACTGGTTCCTCGCAGCAGCCGAGCATCTTTTTGGCTCAGGGCGAGCACATAAAACTGCCCGTCAGAGGCCAGCAGGCTGAAAAGCGGCTTGATATGGAAACTGTCTCTGACAACGGACAACTCTTCAAATTCTACCGGCAGCCTGTAAAACCGGCTGTAATTCGGAGCAACAAAAAACGCAAATCCATCGCTCTGGTTGGCCCAGAAATAGCTGTCGTCAATCAGCTTTTTAGCCGGTTCCATCAGTTTTTTCAAATCATGTTCATTTAAACCGGTTGTTTCGAGCTGATTTTCCGCCTTGTTGACCAGGTTTTTAAACCGGATGGTATTTTCCTTAGCCTTTTCTCTTCCCTTTTGAACGGGCATGTAAATCGATATACAAGGCCCGTGCCCCTTATGCTCCAATAACTGTTTAATTTCATCCCGAATCAATAATTCCATGGCAATACCTCCTTATACAATTATTGTGGGCACAAATTGCCTGAATGTCAAATAGATCAGCTGATTGAGGTAATTATCCTTTGCCAATTCAATTATTGATCCATCAATTCCGATGGGGGTTGATGGGGAATACGGGCTATTTCTCTACCGTCATATTCAAAAACAGCTTCTTTGTCACTCGTGATTGCTCCAATATCGGCAACTGCCACCCCTTTGGAGCGAACTGCTGCCATTATTTCCTTTACATCTCCGGGGGCTACCTGGAATACCATCCGGGCCTGGGTTTCGCAGATCAGTATTTCTTCCGGGCTTAAACCGCCTTTTTTGATTGGAGCAAGGGTCAGATCGACACCGGCTCCCAGACCCCCAAAGCGCACCGATTCACTAACCGCTGCTCCTATGCCAGCAGCCCCCAGGTCGGAGCAGGCGTTTACCTTGCCTGTCTCTATAGCGGCCAGAGCTGCTTCCATTGTCTTTCTCTCTTCACTGAACAGAGCTTCGGCCGGCCTCATTGTATCCACCAGCCCGGCCCGGTAGAGGGTGTCATTGCCATCATCACCGGTTTCACCAATCAGGATCAGGCGGTCACCGGGATTTTTTGCCGGTTTGGTAAGCGGCTTATCTATAACCATCCGGCCGATTACTGCAGCCACTACGGCCGGAACAATGTCGCTAAACGAAGTGGAAAGCCCGCCGCCGGCAACAAATACACCCATTTCCCGGCACATATCGTGGATACCTTTAACAATCAGGTTTATCCTGTCCCCACTGGTCATGGTTTCACATTCACCGCAGGTACACTTACCCTTAAAACCACAGGGGCCGACGATCACTTCTTCATCAAGAGATCGGGTACCAATAAAATCAAGTAAAAAGAGAGGGCGACCTCCCATGGCGACCACATCACGCATTGCTCCACCCGCCCCGGTTGCCGCGCTATCATAAGGGCGGGGCACGCAGGGAGAACAATGGCTTTCCATTTTGGCCACAACCAGTCCATCATCATCGGACATCTTAAAAACTGCAGCATCATCATTGGCATCCGGCCCCACCAGGAGGGTTCCCGGGGAGGTTTTCCCGACCAGCTCATTTAGTTGCTTGAACATGCCAAAATCGATGGCCTGATCGATGTTATGGTGTAGGTGGACAAACAGTCCATGCATTAAAGCTCTTTCCACGGTATTCATCGATAACGTCCTCCTTGTAGACTTCTTTTAATTATTATAAACCATAAGGCCGGGAAAACAATAGAAACCCTTCCAGGTATCCATAAACAACAGTGCGTGTCGATTCTGTGCTTTTTCAAGCAGGCTCGTTTATTTGCTTGGAAAGAAACCAAATTGAAATAAATATTTATCTTTGATCACAATTGCACATATTTGTGGTATTGTACTATTTGAGCAACTAATATTTACAGCAGCTTCTGAAAATATTAATCAGAACAGAGCTCCGTAGAAAAGAACTGTATCTAAATTAAGCAGCTAACAAGGAATATTCGGATATTCAAGGGAGACGGATAATCTATGCAAAGCACCTGGGATTTAACAAGACGCAGCCGGGACATTGATGCGGTTGCAGGCAACTATTATGATCTGATCATTATCGGAGGCGGCATAACCGGGGCCGGAATAGCCCGTGAATGCGCCCTGCGGGGATTATCATTCTGCCTCCTTGAAAAAAATGATTTCGCCTTCGGCACTTCATCAAGATCTTCTAAAATGTTTCACGGAGGAATGAGGTATTTGACATCGGGCGATTTCGGGCTGGTCCGGGAATCTACCAGTGAGAGAAACTGGCTGCGCTGCCATTTTTCTAATCTGGTCAGGCCGCTGGGCTTTGTGTACCCTTCTTACCAGAACTACAAGGCCAAACCCCACATGGTCAGGATCGGGGTTAAACTTTATGATATTATTTCAGACTGGTTCAACGAGTTCAAGAATTATCGTAAAGCAAAGATTTTCAAAAAAGATTTTATCGAAGAATTTGAACCGGCTATCACCACCGAAGACCCCGATTTGGGCAGCATGATCCTGGCCGGTTTCTACTACGACACCAGCTGTGATGATGCCAGGGTAACCCTGGAAACGATTAAAGAAAGCCTGAACTATTCAGGAAACCGATCTGCCGCCATTAATTATGCCATGGCAGTTTCCTATACAAGAGACTCTTCAGGCAAAGTCCGGGGAGTGAAGGTTAAGGATACCCTGGACGGACAGGAATTTCAGGTGAAAGGTAAATGCGTGGTTTCAGCAACCGGTATCTGGACCGATCAAGTCCTGTCCGGGGCAGATTACGATCAGGAGAGGATTTATCCCACCAAGGGCGTTCACGTAGTGGTGCCTAATGAACGGATCGGCAACCGCAATGCTTTCAGCCTGATTTCCATCGATGACGGGCGTTTTTTCTTCGTCCTGCACCGTGGTAAAGTATCAATAATCGGAACCACGGATACGGCCTACAACTCCGAATCTACAAACCTGGATGAACCCTGGTGCAAAAAAGAAGATTGCGATTACCTGCTGCGAACTGTGAACAAGATGTTCCCCCATGCCGGATTGACCTATAATGATATTATTGCCACTTTTGCCGGGATCAGGCCTTTGATCCGGCAGGAAGGGGCCGGATACGAATCCGATGTTTCCCGCCGGCACGAAATATTCCAGACCGGTGACGGAATTGTAGCCATCGCCGGAGGCAAATCAACCACCTACCGGCGCATGGCGGAAGACCTGCTGTTTTACCTGGTCGAGCATAATTACCTGGATCGCTTTACCGATGATGCACATTCCAGGCGGAATTTCTCTAAAAAACCTTTCCAAATTGCCCTGACCAGGAAAAAATTTGACCAGATCGTCACAGGCCGGAAACTGGAGCATGAGGCTCATCCCAATATGCTGGAGCATTTTTATCGCCAGTACGGCCGGGGCGGGATAGAAATACTGGAACAAATAAAAACAGACCCGCATTCAGGCACTCCCCTGCTGGAAAGTTACCCGCACTGCAAGGCCGAATTTCTATATATCTTGAAACATGAATGTGCTCCCCGGTTGATCGATGTCCTCTGCCGCAGGACGGAAGCACAGTGGATGATCTGGCATCACAGGCAGCCTGAGCTTGCCGAGGCTGTAGCAGAAATCATGTCCGCCCATTATGGCTGGAGCAAAGAAGAGAGGGAGGCGCAGGTCAAAGAATACCTGGATTACATCGCCAATACCGTCCGCTTTATCAGTGAAGCCGGCCCGGATGAACGCTCCAGGCCTGTTTGCTAAAGACAGTGATAATTAGCTGTACAATTTCTCAATCTGATCTGCATGTTTGTCCAGGACCACCCGGCGCTTAAACTTCATGGCCCGGGTTAATATGTTGCTTTCCATAATAAAATGTTTTGAGGTTACCCAATTATCGTACCCTTGAAACCAGTTATCTTATTTTCCCTATTGTAGGTGGGAAAGGCTGATAATTCACTTTGAACAGTAGAACCGTCTTTACAAAGCAATTCAATATTAACTCCTCGGATCGGAAAGCCTTTTTTATAGACTTCTTTAAATACTTTATATACTGCAGGCCGGTCTCTGTACAAATGGGTATAAGGCAAACCAATTATTTCTTCTCGACTGTAACCGCTAAGCTGACAGATGGAAGCATTACAGCCGGTGATTATACCGGTTAGATCCAACTCAAAACAGCCTTTTTTTATGGATGGACCAGGATCCTGGTTTTTTCCTGCAGCTTTCTGCAGGGCTTCCCTCGAATTCACATCGAACCGGGAGTCGGTTTCGCCTTCCCCGGCCCGGGGGCTGGTTTGCTTTAGTAAAGAGATATATTTTTTATCTGCCCGGGCTCGCAACTCTTCTTTTCTGCAGCGAACCATGGCCCTGATCAACATCCCGGCAAAAGAAGATAGAATTTGATTTAATTCCTCTGCCGGCAAGCCTCCTGAGTTAATTTGATTGCAGCCCACAAACCCATAACATCTGCCTTTCCAGAACAGGGGGTAAAGAGCTACGGAACAGGTTTTTTTCTTTTTAAAGGTTAACAACAGCGCAGCGCTTTCACAACCGGAGGGTACAGAAGGCATTATAACAGCCTCGTTTTTAAGGTGAAAATTTATTATTCCTCTTATATCTCTGAAAGGGATCCGCCTGTACTCACCGGGAATAGGGCTATTTCCACTTGCATGCCATTGATGGGTATTTACTGCTGCTTTTGTATTGTTATCATAAAGATAGAGATATATTAAATCAGCCCTGACCGTCTCACCAACAATTCCAAGCACTCTATCTACATCATGGTTTAAGTTATCCGGAGAAGTGTAAATAAGGATGTTTGCGACATTAACCAGACTCATGTCAGGATTCCCTTCCTGTGAAAGGTTGCAACATTAATTTTTAACTAAAGGCATAACGAACATTATCTATAAATAGTTACCCTCCATGGTACTTTAAACCTGACGCCTACAAGAAGAGATAAGATTGTGAACCGCCTGTTGCCCTATTTACCAGCACTTGTTATAATAAAGCCTAAGTATTTTCTCATAGAACAAACTGTTTTGATAACTGTAAAAACTAGTATACCTTACGCCTAATTGTTTGTCTATTCTATCAGTATGCGTTCATGAAAATAGCCATACGAGAAAGATGCTTCCTGCTTGATGTGGCCAACCGGGAGTGAGCATGATGGAGTTAAACGATTTTGGCCTGATAGTCAAAGCTCTCCGCAAAAATAGTTTTGATTACAATGGAAACCGCTGGACGAGGGAAAGTCTTAGTCGGGCGGTTCATCTTACCGAAGATCAACTTGGCAGATTGGAAAGAGGAGACCGGAAATACCTGGACAATCAAACTTTAATGCTGCTTGCTGATTCTTTTAATCTCACCACCCTGGAGAGAAAAGAATTTTTTTATGCCGCACTCGGATTAAAAGATGAAGTATTGTTTAACCTGGAAGAGCCCGAAACCCAGCTTTCAGGTATCTTCAATACAATGGAAAAACTGCTGGTGCCGGCTTTTTTAACTGATGTTTATGCTGATATTGCCTCAGCAAACAAGGCTGTTATGGATCTTTACCAAATAACCCCGGGAATGCTTAAACGCCTGAGAAAAACCCCGGCCGGATTTAACCAGCTTTATTTAATCTATTCTGATATATATGGATTAAAAGATTTAATCGGACCTCAATGGAGTGATGCCGCAATAATGACCATCCTTGAATTTCGCCGATCATCACTGCGTTACCGTCATACGAACTATTTTCATTACCTGCTTAATACATTGCTAAAAGAAAAACAATTTGAGCTGGACTGGTATTCCTGTCATCGCAATGATGATAATTATGATTTAACTTATGAACGCTTTGAATACGAACACCCCTTCTTCGGGCCCCTCCTTTACACGGCCACCGAAACTGTGATCCATACCATGAAAGGCGAATTAAAGCTGGTCCTCTACAACCCGGCCAACCCCGAAACAGTAGCTGTCTTCGAGGAATTAATGACATATGGAGGCAATCAAATCTTCCAGCTGGCCAGCTGGCCGGAGAAAAATATCGGTAACTAGCCCTTCCATCATGCTCCTTATTAAAGTTTTATATTAATTATTAAGTAACCGGGCTTTTAAAAAATGGACTGCCCGTAAATAAAACCAATCACTGCCAATACGCCTGAAAGTACGGACCCCCAGACCAGATCCACTGCGGTCACAGCTTTAGGCCACCCTTTAAGTGTGGCCAGATTGCTCAGATCATAGGTAGCATAGCAGATTAAGCCGAAAAAAGCCCCGGTCCATAAAGCATAGAACCAGCTTCCCTGCTCCAGGGCCGGATAAATAACAAAAAAGATCAACCCCATAATGTAGAGTAGATAGAATACAATTGCCGCTGCCCAGTTGATTCTCTTAGCCATCATGCTGCCGAGCTGGATCTTGTAAAACTTTTTCGCTACCACGCCAAGCCAAATCATGTCGATAACAAAAACCGAAACCAGTACCACGAGGTATAACTGGATAAATTTAAGCATTACCGGCAACCTCCGGATCTATAAATTTTTTACTGCTAATCCCTTTTCAATGATGCATACTTTTTCCTTGGAGGAAGGGGTATAAACTTGCTGGTCTGATCAGCATAAGCCCTGTACTCGGGGTTTTTCATCATTTCTTTTTCCAGCATTGGCACCCCAGAAATAAAAAGCAGCAATATGGTTATGGTCAGCGGGCTGATTATACCCGTCCAGCCCAGGGGAACTGAGAGGGCCAGGATAAAAATTCCCCACCACATTGTCGCTTCTCCAAAATAATTGGGGTGGCGGGTATATTGCCACAACCCGGATTGAATCACCCTGCCTTTGTTGGCCGGGTTCTTAAGGAACTCGGCCAGTTGTTTATCACCGACGGATTCAAAATAAAAACCGGTAATCCAGATCAGAAGGCCAAGTATATCAAGAACAGTCAAGCCTGGGCCCGGGTAAGCGTTGATCAGGACTATAGGGTAACCAATAACGAGCATCATCAAACCCTGAAGCATAAAAATCTGGAAAAAAGCGCGCGGTACCAACCAGCTACCCCATTCTTCACGCCATCTGGCATAACGAAAATCTTCCTGTTTGCCCCAGTTTCGGCGCACAATGTGGTAAGTAAGCCTCACGCCCCAGATCGTCACCAGCAGGGTAACAATCAGGTTTCTGGCTGTAAAGGAACCTTCGATAAACAAGGTGGCAATGGCAATAAGGACGAAACCTGCCCCCCAGCCCATATCAACAATGGAATTGTTTTTGATGGCCTGAGCAACCAGGAAAAAGATAAAAAAATAAACAAAAACAATTAATACGGTCGTAGATAAAAGATCAGTCATTTCAATGCCCCTTTCTCATATAATTTCATGCAATTCAAGGCAGTAATAGATTCTGGGCAAAACAGTCAATAACAGTGTATCCCCTGCTAGATAGATCTGCAAATAATTTCTTACAAATCATAATTGTATCCATTTTTATGTATATTGTAAATAGATGTTTCAAAAAAGCCTGCTGTTCCTAAACTGATTTTAACAGCTGATCATGATCATTGAACAGGATCCAAAACGGTAACCGTCGGTGGTTCTGCCAGGACGTCTTTCATTTTTTCTTTAAATTCCTGGTAGTGCTTTGTCCGGCGATGTTCTTCAAGGTCTTCCATGGCTGCGTACTTCTCCAGGAAATAGATTTCAGAAGGATTGTCTCTTGCTGTGTAAGGTTCATAAAGGAGGCAGCCCTTTTCCTTTTTGTTTACTTCCTCTGCCATTTGCCTGCAGCTTTCTAAGGCTTCTTTTTCCTTTCCAGGTATTACTTTTAGCACCGCTACCAAACCGATCATTGTTAAACAGCTCCTTCTTAAATTTATACGCACCGTTTTGGAGTACTTTTTTTCTGATGCAATTCGCGTGTTTGACAAAAAAAACGCTAAGGGCTATAGTACTGGCAAACACATTGTTTACCGGGTAAAAAGATCTTATGATAAGAAAACTGCAGCCCGGGCGACAAGGAGAAAACTATGCCAGCCCGTAAGCGCCTGTTTTTGGGCCTGTTTCTTTTATTTACCTTTATCTTGATCGTATCTCTGGCCCTCCTGGCTTATTTCCTGGTCAGGCCCGAGGCTCCCTTGTTCCAGTATACCCTGATCCTTTTCTTTGTCCTGATGGGCATCACGGCCATTGTTTCGCTGTTTGCCCTGACCCTGATCATTGTTTCCCTGCTTCGGGGAACTCCTCCCCCGTGGCTGAGCAGAACTGTCAAAAAGATTCTGGTCTTTTTGTTTCCCATTATTGTCATGCTGGGCAGGGTTTTCCGATTCACCCAGGACCAGGTGCAGAGTTCTTTTATCGGGGTCAACAACAAGCTTGTTGAAGCTGAAAACCTGGATCTGACCCCCCAAAAACTGTTAATCTTACTGCCTCACTGTCTCCAGGATGAAGACTGTCCCCATAAAATTACCCTGGATCCCTTCAACTGCCGGCGCTGCGGCAATTGCCCCATCGACAGCCTCCTGACCCTGGCCGAAAAGTGGCAGGTCAATGTCCAGGTAGTAACAGGCGGCACCCTGGCCCGCAGGGCAGTTAAAATGCTGCACCCGCGGTGTGTGCTGGCTGTTGCCTGCGAAAGGGATCTATCCAGCGGTATCATGGATAGTGCCCCGCTTCCGGTTTGGGGCATCCCCAACGAAAGGCCGATGGGCCCCTGCCGCAATACCTGGGTATCACCCGCTACCGTAGAAAAAAAACTGGAAGAGATCCTGGGCAGCAGGACCTGATTGTGCCCTTATGCCCCCATGATATGATAACCACAGTCAGCATACAGGATGGTACCGGTTAAGGCACTGGACAGGTCAGAAGCAAGAAATAGGGCCGTATCAGCCACTTCTTCGGCACCGGCCAGGCGGCGCAGCGGGGTCTTTTCTTCAACCCCTTCCAGCAGGCGGTTAAAATCTTTAACTCCTTTTGCCGACAGGGTGCGAATCGGCCCGGCTGACACTGCGTTGACCCTTATTCCCATAGACCCGAGGTCGGAAGCAAGATAACGCACGCTTGATTCCAGTGAAGCCTTGGCCACCCCCATCACGTTATAATTGGGCACTACCCGTTCAGAGCCCTGGAAGGTGAGGGTGATAATACTGCCTCCTTCTTTCATCAATGGGTACAGCAATTTTGAAACAGCAGTGAGCGAGTAGGCACTGATGTTCTGGGCCAACAAAAACCCTTCCCGCGAAGTGTTAACAAACATACCTTCCAGTTCTTCTTTTTTGGCATAAGCCATGCTGTGCACAATCCCGTGCAGGGTTCCCCATTTATTTTGTAAAATGGAGGCCAGGTTCTCGATATCGCCATCATCGGTCACATCACAGGGCACAAGCAGGGACCCTGGCATTTCACTTTCAACCAGTTTCTCTACTTTTCCTTTAAAACGCTCATTCTGGTATGAAAAGGCAAGCTCAGCTCCGGCCGAAGCATAAGCTTTCGCAATAGCCCAGGCTATACTGCGCTGGTTGGCCACACCCATGATCAGTATTTTTTTCCCCGAAAGCATATTTTCATTGTCCATCAGCATCAAGCACCTTTCTTATTAAAATATTAATGATTACCCGCAGCAAACTGCCACAATATGATTATTTATCATTTTAACACATAAAAAGCTTTAATCCAGGTTTTCCTGCATTCTGTAGTTGTTCATTCTGGCCAGCGGACATTGAAACTTTCACTGTTTCATTGACCCTAAAACTGTACAAAAAAGCTGCCGCACCTTTTGCGGCAGCTTTTAATGCCCCTTTTTGTTAATTAACATTATTGTACTATAAGCCGACAAACAAACCCTAGTAAATGTATACCCCGCGGTTAAGCCCGTCGCGAACGGCCGAAATCACCTTGTTTGCCCTGATCGTCGCTCCGGAAAAACCGTCCACATCTTCGACAAAATCATCGGGCTCATAAAGGTCTACCAGGTGTTCCCGAATATCTTTTCCTTCCAAATATTCCAAAATCTGTTCATGCTGATCCTTAAGCGCTTCCGTCGCCTCTGTGTCAGGCTCCAGGTAATTGGTCCCCCCGTACGAAAGGTACCGGTAGCCGATGCTGGTGATAATATTGTCTTCAAGTGTAAACTGCACATTGACCTGGACAGCATCCCTATCGATAAAAGCTCCGCGGTAAGTGCCGTCCTCGTAACTCACTTCGCCGTTGGCAGGCGCCGGGGCAGGCGCCACCTCATCATCAGGCTGCACCTCTTCGGCGTCATTATTGGCAACTTCGCCTGGTGCCTCACAGCCGAAAGCAAACAACAACAGACCAACTACAAAAACAAACAACACGATCATCGCCGATTTTTTCATAACAAATCCTTCCCTTCTGATTCTTAGCGATGGTCAATACATACTAATAACCATCAATTTAATCGTTGTAATAGTAATACTATACTATTTCTCAAATAAAATCAACACCCCTTATGATATTTAATTATTAAGGTATACATAATTGTTATGATGTACTCCTCCAGAAGCCCTTTGCAAAAGGGTAAAAGTTTCTTCAAGTTGCTGCAATGACCTTTTCAATTCTTTTGAAAACAGGGAATTCTACTTTGCAACTTTCGGGAATTTTTTTTGCAACCCCCGGGCGTTATATTATGCATATAAAAGCATCTGCCGTTTAATCTGACAAACTGGTCCAGTATAAGCAGCCCTGGTTTATTTTACCGCCTTGGCTTCTGCTGATTTCATACCCAAAACGGCTAATTCACGATTATTGACTACCTAATTCAGGCATGTTACAATATATGCAAAATAACGCATATGTGAACAAGGAGGACACATATGGAGGATTATATCAAAGCTATCAAAAGCCTGTCGGAGAAAACCCGGATCCGGATACTGGCTCTGCTGCATCAGGCCCGGGAAGCCTGCGTAAGCGAAATAGTGGATTCACTCCAGGAGAGCCAGTACAATGTTTCGCGGCACCTGAAGGTCCTGCAGGATGCAGGAATGGTGGTAGGCAACAAAAAAGGGCGCTGGATTTATTATCAGTTAAACGAAAATCAGGCTCACTTCAAGAAAATGCTCTTAACAGCGGTTAAAGAAATTTCTTCTGATATTTTAAAAGAGGATGTGGAACGGCTGCAGGAAAGATTGGCCAAACGCGTTAATAACCAGTGTGTCAGAGGTAAAACAGACCAATACTATGAAAGCTATCAATAGCATTTTTAAACTTTTTGAATCGTACCATTTGTTTGAAAAACGGCTGTAGTTTGGATGTTGTAAAAATAGTTATAAAGGCTATCAACATAAAGTGCTTTGCCCAGGATGTTGCCCGCCACAGGGCCGCCAAAAAGCAAGAAAAAGGCATTTAATACTGCCAATAATTTAAGCTTAAAATGGGGAGGGATGCTTTGTGATGATGACCAAAAGCATGGAAGTAGGTAAGCGTTTTTTTGGAGAGAAAGTGTTTAATACAATTATGGGTTACTTGAAAAAGAACCCGGAAGAAAACCTGGAAAAAGCTCTTGACATGGTTGAAAGAGTAGCAGTGGCTCCTAATCACAAGGAGTACGCCAGAAATATAAAAGCCCAGCTAAAAGAAAACCCTGCATTGAGGGAATACATCAGCCGCGTTATCAATGAACTGGATGAAAATGTCCACGACCACCTGGTCAACAACTTCTTTGTAAATGCTTCACTGGTGGGCGTGCCGCAGCAAAAGAGAATGTCTGAAAAGCTGGGGTGCAGCGTACCATATACAATCCTGATCGACCCCACCAGCAACTGCAACCTCAGGTGCAAGGGCTGCTGGGCCGGGGAATATGAAAAGCATCACAGCCTGAGCTTTGAAGAAGTCGATCGCATCGTAAACGAAGCCAAGGAACTGGGCATGTACTTTATTGTGATGTCCGGCGGCGAGCCCATGATGTGGAAGCACCTGCCGGAACTTTGCCGCAAGCATTACGACGTAGCTTTTATGATCTATACTAACGGCACCTTGATCGATGAAAAAGCCGCCCAATGGATGCGTGAAGTCGGAAACATCAGCCCGGCCATCAGCCTGGAAGGCGGCCGGGAAGAAACTGACCAGCGCCGCGGCGAAGGGGTTTACGACAAGATTATGGCCGGTATGGACCATTTAAAGGCTAACGGTGTGGCTTTTGGTTTCAGCATGACCATCACCAGGGAAAATGCAGACAATGTATATTCAGATGAGTTTATCGACCATATGATTGAAAAAGGTGCCCTGTACGGATGGTCTTTCCATTACATTCCCATTGGCAGCAGCCCGGACTTTTCGCTGATGATAACACCTGAACAAAGAGCCCTCCTTGTAGAAAGGGTGCGCCGGATCCGGACCACCAAACTGATCCAGGTTGCTGATTTCTGGAACGATGGTGAACTGACCCAGGGCTGCATTGCCGGCGGAAGGCGTTATTTCCATATCACCGCCAACGGTGATGTTGAGCCATGCGCCTTCGTCCACTTTGCCGCGGACACAATCAAGAACAAATCGCTTAAAGAAGTCCTGGCCAATCCACTTTTTAAGGCTTACCAGAAGCGGCAGCCGTTCAGCGACAACCTGCTCCGCCCGTGCCCGCTGATCGATACTCCTGAAAACCTGCGGGAAATGGTCGGAGAGTCTGATGCCTTGCCTACTCACGAAGGAGCAGATACCATCCTTTATGACCAGGCGGCAGCCGAGATAGATTCGGTGGCCGAAGCCTGGAGAGAAAAAGCTGAACAAAAGTGGGATGAACTAAACGAAGAAGAAACCAGGGATGAAGCAAGGATCTAAGGACAAACCAGCAACGGGTGGCCGTATCTGTCCCGACAGGTTCGGCCACCTTTTTTTACCTGGTTAATCCTTTACAAGTTCTGCATGTATCCATCAAACAATAAGAGATAAAAACTAATCATAACGGAGGCAGAGTAATGGCGGAGCAAAAAAAGAGCCCCAGGAAGAAAGTAGGCTGGTTTTGCACTTATACGCCGGAAGAGCTGATTTATGCCGCCGGCTTTATACCATACCGCCTGCTGCCGGAGCAAAAGGTCGGGGAAGGCTCTGTAGAAGATGCCCTCCCGGGTAATATCTGCCCCTACCCGCGCAAAATATTGAGCAACCTGCGCGGCGGAATATACGGGGATATGGAGGGTATAGTCGTTGCCAACTCCTGCAATGCCATGATTCACCTCTACAATGCTTTAAAAGAAGAAAGCGATCTTTTCATATACCTGCTTGACATCCCCCGCAGGCAGGACGAAAAGGCAATCAACTATTTTACCCGGGAACTGGAACTGCTGGCAGGCTACCTTGGGGAAAAGGGACAGCCGGTAAGCAAAGAATCCCTGCGCCATGCGGTGGAAATTTACCGGCAAAAAAGTAAACTAATCGAACTCTGCAGCCGTCATATAGGGCTTGCTGCAAACGGGCATTTCCCGGCAGGTGTATACGGCCTGGCTCTGGAAGCAGCCGGTACAGAGCCGGAAACATTTATCCATAAAATGGAAACGATCGCTGGGCAGATGGAAAAACCTGATCCAGAAGCCGGAACCGGGCCGCAAGACGGTAACCAGACCGTCCTGCTCCTGGCCGGTGGACTACCCCCGCAGGGCCTGGTAGAGATGCTGTCCGAGCAACCGGGACTGCAAATTTACCCCGAAAACTGCGCCGGAATACGTTACCTGCATAAATTTTTTCAGGTCCATTATTCCAGTGAAAACCCTTCCCTGGAAACAATTTTAAAAACGATCGCCCGCAATTACCTGGAAAAACCACCCTGCCCGAGGGTTTTTAACAGCCAGGCCAGGGAAGACTACTACCGGCAGCTGCTGGATGATCTGCAGGTTCGGGCGGTTATTTACCATGATCTTATGTTCTGTGATATGTGCCATTATGATTACCTAATGCTGAAGGAATTATTAAAAGAAAAAGACATTCCCCATCTTAAGGTAAAAACTGAGCTGGGCGATGAAGATCTTGGCCAGCTAAAGACCAGGGTGGAAGCTTTCCTGGAAATACTGGATTGACCAAGGGGGCTCATGCTATATGAATCCGCAAAAAATGTTCAGAGAAAAATTAAAAGGACAGTTGGGACGAAAACTTCTATCTTCGCCGGCTACATACCGGCTGGCCAAAGATCTATTTGTCAATCGGAACAGATTTGCTTTTAAAGCCAAGATGATGATGACGGCTATGGCCCTGGACCAGGCCGCAGAAGCATACCACCAAAGCAAAGCTGTTGCCTGGACCAGCGCTTTTTTCCCGGGTGAATTGGTCTACCTTTTCGACCTGGTTCCGTTTGCCCCGGAAGCGGCGGCGGGAGCTACTGCCTCGTTGGACCTGGCCCCGGATCTATTGAAACATTCCGACCAGATGGGGCTTTCCGCGGACAGCTGTTCTTTTCACCGCTGTGCTGCCGCCGGAACAGACCTGGAATATTTCCCCTTGCCCGATTTTCTGATGGCCAGCTCCCATCTCTGTGACGGGGCCCCGCGCCTTTTTCAGTACATGGCCCGGCGCTATAACAAGCCTTTGTACTTATTAGATGTTCCTTACAGGCAAAGCAAACAGGCGCTGGATTATGTAGCTTCGCAGCTTGCCGAAGTAGCGGAAGACCTGGAGAAACAAACCGGGAAGAAGCTGACCGATGAAAAAATCAAAGAAGTTTTTGACAACTCCAACCGGGCCCGCTATCACCAGCTTGAAGTGGCCGGGCTGCGCCAGAATATCCCTTCTCCCCTGAACGGAGAAGAAGGTCTGGCCTATTTCTACCTGACCCTGCTCGGCCAGGGGCACCCTGAAACACCTAAAATTTACCAGACCCTCGCTGAAGAGCTGCAGGAAATCATCGAAGATAGGCGCGATGATGCTTCCTACTTCAAGGCGGAAGATTACCGTTTGATCTGGCTCCACCTCCGGCCCTACTATGCATCTGAAATGATTAGCTACATGGAAAAGGAATTGCGGCAAAAAATAGTGGCCGAAGAGATGAACTATGTTTACTGGCCCCCGCTCGATCCGGAAAAACCTTTTTTAAGCCTGGCCCGTAAAGTTCTCTCCCACCCGGCCCTTGGGCCAATCGATCGGAAGCTGGAAACAATTCAGAAAATGGTTGATGATTACAGGGCCGACGGGGTGATCCACTTTTCCCACTGGGGATGCCGCCAGTCCGTGGGAGGCACCCTGGTCATGAGGAAAAAGATGCGGGAAAAAGGGATCCCTTTTCTGGCCCTGGACGGAGACTGCATAGACGGAGCCAGCTTCCCCTGGGGTCAGTCCCTTACCCGCATCGAAGGCTTCCACGAAATGCTCGAGCAGCTCCAGGCTTAAAGAAAAGAAAAATTATCAACATCAACCAGGCCGCAGTCGGTTATTTTCAAAGAAGGGATTACCGGCAAGGCCATAAAGGACAAAGTTAAAAAGGGCTGGGATACGAAAGTACCCAGCTCCCGGGCGGCCTCAAGCACCCTGCTCATTTTTTCAGCCACCCATTCTGCAGGTTGATCGGACATCAGTCCGCCTGCCGGCAGAGGCAGCAATGCCTTTATAGAACCGCCTTCTCCGACAACCACAAATCCGCCCCCGGATTCAGCCAGCTCATTTACCGCGCGGGCCATCGCTTTTTCAGAGGCCCCGACTACCACAATATTATGAGAGTCGTGGGCAACGCTGGAAGCAATAGCTCCCTTTTCCAGGTTGATCCCCTGGATCAGGCCCACGGCTAGATTGCCGTTTTTGCCGTGCCTTTCCACCACAGCAATTTTATTGATCCCCGGACCGGGCCTTGCAGTAACAGCTCCGTTTCCATTCCTTTCCACGTCCAGGTAAAGCTTTTCTGTAATCAATTGCCCAGGCACTACCCCGATCACGGGCACCTTATCCGGAGGATAGGTCAGGGTAAAATCATTTTCCTCTAGAGGCCTGGAAAGCCTGATGCTGTTACGAGCCGATGAGGGCAGCTCCGGCGGCTCAACCGGCATAAAGGCCTCCCCGTCGCGGGCCGTTTCAAGGCCGTCCTTGATTACCAGGCGGGCCCGGAAATTGCTTAGATCATCAAAAACAACCAGGTCCGCGCGGTATCCCGGGGCCACAGCACCGCGATCATAAAGCCGGTAATGGAAGGCCGCATTCAGGGAAGCAATTTTGATCATTACGAGGGGATCGGCACCAAGGGCCACGGCCTGTTTCAAGGCTTCATTCAGGTGCCCCTTTTCAAGCAGTTCTCCCGCTTCCCGATCATCGCTGCCCAGCATGAACGATCCGCTGGTTGCAGGATTAATCAGGGGAATCAATTCAGCCAGGCTGGAAGTAGCAGAACCATGCCGGATAATAACCTTCATGCCGCCGGCCAGTTTTTCAAGTGCTTCTTCGGCGGTTATACATTCATGATCGGTGGTAATGCCGGCAGCAAGGTAGGCCTGCAGATCTCTACCCCTTACTGCCGGGGCATGGCCGTCTATAATCTTGCCCAGTACTTTGGCTGCGGCAATTTTTTTATGCACTTCCGGATCTCCGCCGATCACTCCGGGATAGTTCATTACCTCTCCGAGCCCAACCGTAGAAGGATTTTGCAACAGGTCCTTCACCCTGCCCGCATCAAGCTCCCCACCCGCCGTTTCCAGGTCGGTGGACGGGACGGAAGAAGGAACAGTGGCAAAAAAATCACAAGGGGCCTGTTTTGACAACTCGATCATCATGTTAACCCCTGCCGGGCCAAGGACATTGGCAATCTCATGGGGATCGTTAATAACGGCAGTGGTACCGTGCCCTATGATGATCCGGCCCAGCTCAGGAGGCAAAAGGAGGGTGCTTTCAATATGCAGGTGGGCATCAATCAGGCCGGGGGAAACATAGGCTCCGTCGAGATCGATAATCTTTTCTCCTGCCTTATATTCACCGCCCACACCGGCAATTGTGCCGCCCGAAATGGCAACATTTCCCTCCGTTACCTGGCCGCTGAACACGTTTACAATCCGGCCGGTTTTAAGTAAAAGTTCGGCCGGTTTATCGCCCCTGGCTACGGCCAGGCGAGTCTGTGCAGCTTCAACTGATCCGCTGCTCTTATCGTCCATCCTGCTTCCCCCTTAGTCATATTAATCCCTTGATATCTTCTCAGCCTGTTGCGCATTTGACCCGGCAAGCCTGAAATGACAACTCAGGCAAGCATCTCTATATATTCACCGCGGTAAAGCCGGATTCCTGTTAATATGGGAACCGTACGGACTTTCAGGGAGTCATAAATGTAAAAGTAAAAAGTGAGGGGATTGGCTTTGCGAAAACAAAAGGGGTGGAAGTTACTGCGTTATAAAAGGGCAGCCTGGCTGTTAACCCTGAGCTTGCTGTTGCTGGCCCTGGCGGGAGGATGCGGTTTATTTGAAACGGAAAAGAGCCTCGCCGCCCCGGTGGAAGAACTTGACCGGCGCCTGGTCCGGGCCAATAGAGTCCTCGGCTTTAACATCCTGCACGAATTAAGGGACGGACAGGACGGGGAAAACATTTTTATCTCCCCGGCCAGCATCATCACCGCCCTGGCTATGAGCTACAACGGCGCCGAAGCGGAAACCCGGGAAGCGATGGAAAAAACCCTTGGATTTGAAGGTATGACCCGGGAAGAAGGTAATGGAGCTTTCGCTGATTTGCTGACCATTTTGCATAATCCCGATCCAGAGGTGGAGATGGCTGTTGCCAATTCATTGTGGGCTCGGGACGGAGTCGACTTTAAAGAAGAGTTCCTGCAGCGCAATAAAGACTTTTTTGACGCCAAAGTTTCAAGCCTTGATTTCGATGATCCCGGGGCGGCGGAAACGATCAATAAATGGGTTAAAGATAAAACCGGGGGAGCAATTGATGATATTGTAGAGCCTCCCATCGATCCTCTAACTGTCCTCTTCTTAATCAATGCCATCTATTTTAACGGAGAATGGTCGGAACCCTTCGATCCGGAATTAACCCGGGAAATCCCCTTTTATCTTTCCGATGGATCGCAAAGAAAGCACCCGGTTATGTTTAGGGAAGGTGATTTTAACTACCTGGAAACAGAGCTGTTCCAGGCAGTGCGGCTGCCTTACGGCAAAAATGAACGGCTGGGCATGTATGTCTTCCTGCCCTCTAAAGAAGCCACGCTGGAAGGCTTTATGGAGGAATTGAATCCCGGCACCTGGACCGACTGGACAGCTTCATTTTCAAATAGAGAGGGCGAACTGGGCCTGCCCCGGTTTGAATTCGAATACGAGGCATCGCTGATTGATCCTCTCAAAGCATTGGGCATGGAAATCGCATTTGATGATACAGCCGCCGATTTCAGCAGTATGCGCGATATTCCTCCCCGCCTTTATATCAGTGACGTCAAACATAAAAGCTTTATAGAGGTAAACGAAGAAGGCACTGAAGCCGCCGCTGCAACATCGGTAGAAATCAGGTTGGAATCGGCAAGGCCCGATCATTTTACTATGATCGCTGACCGGCCCTTTTTCTTTGCTATCACCGATGAACAAACCGGGGTCATCCTGTTCATGGGAGCACTGCTGGAGCCCGGAGCTTAAAAAAATAATTATTAAAAGAAGGTTTCATCCAGACCGTTTTTAGCTTTTTGCCTGTACATGTCCCGATCGGCTTCGATATAAGTGTCCTCAACGCTTTTGTCAGGACCCCCGGTGACCGCCAGGCCCAGCGAGGCACCTATGGGGAGAGCGGAGTACTGGTTGTAGTCGTCTATACCGGCATTGATGCGGCAGATTACCCCTTCTGCGGATATGCTGTCGGTACGCTGCATGATTATTACAAATTCATCGCCGCCCACCCGGGCCACCACATCCCCAAGACGAATAGAGTTCAAAAGGATCCCGGCACAATCTTTTAAGGCCTGGTCGCCGACATTATGGCCGTAAGTATCATTAATCATTTTTAAGTTATCCAGGTCGGCTACAATGACTGCAACCGGGTATTCACGCCCGCCTTCCAGGCGGTTTACCTCGCTGTAATAGTATGTTTTATTATATACTCCGGTGAGGGGATCATGAAGGCTCAAATATTCAAGCTGTGCTTCATGAAGTTTTTGTTCAGTAATATCTTCACCAATGCTTAAGTATTCCTTGATGGAGCCATGTTGATCGTAAAGGGCCCGGTTGGTCCACTTAATCCACCTCGTACTGCCGTCAAAAGAAACCCTGGTGTTGATATGAGTTGAAACAGGATGGATTGGGTTCAGCATCTTAAAAGCATCGATAAATTGGTGCTGGTTATCCGAAGGAAGGATATCAAAAATACTTTTATAAAGGATATCGACTCTTTTTTCCCCCATCAGGTGGCAATAAGCATCGTTTACAAAAGTAATCTTATAATCCGGAGAAATGCGGCAGACAAGGGCCGGTATATCTTCAGCCAGGGTTCGGTACCATTCACGACTCTGCAGTATGATTTCTTCGGCCATTTTTCGTTCGGTACTGTCGGTTGCTATAGCTATCCAGGCCATTCTCCCATCAATCCATTTAATCACGCCACACCTGTATTCATAATGGCGATGGTTATAAGTGCTTCTGACCTCCCAGGAGACCCTCTCCCTGGCGTAAAGATCAGCATAGGGAATATTTTGAATTTCACAAAATTCACAGGTGGTATCCTGCCCCTTTTGCAGGGCCTGCCAGCAGATCCTGCCGACAACATCGCCGTAGATGTCTTTTCCATACTTGTTCATAAACAGGAGCTCATGGGTGTCAATGTCGGCAACATAAACAACAGCAGAAATGTTATCAAGGACAATTAATGTCTGCCTGTGAGCAGTTTCAAGGTCCTCCATGGCCATCCTGATTACTTCCACTGTATGATTAAGGTTTTCAGCCATTTCTCCCAATTCGTCTTTCCTGTGCACCGGAAGCCTGGCAGACAGGTCAAGGTTGGAAACTTTCTTGAGGTAATCTTTAAACTCGCCCAGCGGGCCCAGGATTGACTTGTTGAGGGTTAACATGACCAGAAAAGCGGAAATAAACACAACGCTGATGTAACTCAGCGCCATGTAAATTTGCTTGTCAAACATGGCGGCAATAACTTCGCTGCGGTTAGTCACCATTTTCAGGTAAGCAACAACTTCACCGCGGTAATCAGTCAGGGGCAGTGTAGCAATAATATTTCGTCCGTCATCGGCAAAGTTGTAAATAATATTTCCTTCCATAACTGCAGTTAGCTGTTCACCGGCAATAGGGAAAAAGTCCTCCCCAAGTGTAGCCGCTGTGTAGCGTCCCGGTTCATCTTTGCCGTAAATAAAATAATCTGAACCGTATGCGTCCTGCAGGCCCAGGAGGAATTCTTGATCAATTTTGGCTCCCATTTCCACCGTGCCCAAATGTTCTCCCCTGAATGAAAGCGGCATAATTACCCGGCACCCCAGGCCGCCTGCTCCTTTTTCAATGCTTTCTACCATACTCCTTGATTCGTTGGCCTCAATTACACTCATACGGCTGTCGCCCAGGTAATCCCCGTAAAGATCCGGCTGGTGCATCCTCAAAAAGGAAGTGCCATCGGGAAGATGAAAATGAAGCTGCCCCATCTGGTCCTGGACACTTTCATAAAAGGGCATTAGTTTATTTTGCAGGTCGGTTCTGTCCCTGGCGGCAAAAGCTGCCCGGATCTCTTCATCGCTGGCCACAAACTGGGCCGCCGCCCAGGCCAAGTCAAATCTCTTGTCTAGTTCTGCCTGGATCGCCGATAAATGAAATTCCACTTTTTCCTGCTCCGCCCGCTCCAGGGCCAAAATATCCTGGCGGTAATTATAGGCAGTGAACAAGGCAAAGATAGCCATCAAGGCCAGGCTGGAAAAGAGAACTAAACGGAACTTCAAAGACATTAACCGGCTACCTCCAAAAAACGCTTGTTCTACCAGTTTAAATCTTGAGGATGCCCTGTCATATAAGTTATGTTTTAGGAAGAAAAAACAATAATTATAATATGAGTTAAACTCTCAGATGAAGTATATAATAAAAAAACTCGCCTGCAGGCCCGGTGAGCATCATGGTCGAGTACTCTTGAATTGGCAGCTGGCTGACCTTAACACTTAATTGTGCCTTAGCCCCTTTAGCTTTGCGTCACCATCTTTCGGTGGCTTTGCCCACACAATTCTTTGTCAAAGTATGATAACATATATTCATTTATACGGTCAACAGGCAGATATCACAATTTTTAAAACCAGGCTGACAATAGCAGTCCGGCACCGTAAAAGCTTTTTCAAAAAGTTCACAAAATCTGTTATTATTTAAGTAAGAAAAAGTTATTTGCAAACCGGACGGCCTTACCGAATAATGCCGGCATGATAAATTTCAAGGAGGTTGTTTAGTTGAGACCGCGAGACTCTTATGCCGAACCTTACCGGATTAAAATGGTTGAACCGATCAGCCTAAAAGACCGCACTGAAAGAAAAGATCTGATCAAAAAAGCTCACTACAATATATTCAACCTGAAAGCGGAGGATATTTATATCGACCTGTTAACTGACAGCGGCACCTCTGCCATGAGCGCCAATCAGTGGGCGGGTATGATGCTCGGCGATGAATCTTATGCCGGCTCCAGAAATTTTTACAACCTGCAGGCGGCCCTCCAGGATATCTTCGGCTACAAGTACCTGGTTCCCACTCACCAGGGAAGAGCCGCTGAAAATATCCTTATGTCCATGTTTGTGGAAGAAAATCAGAAAGTAGCGGGCAACATGCATTTTGACACAACCGAGGGCCATATCCGCCTCAGAAAAGCCCAGCCTTTAAACCTGGTCATCGATGAAGGCCTGAATACGGAATCCAACCACCAGTTTAAAGGCAATGTCGATTTGGAACGCCTGGAGAAAGAGTTAGAAGCTAATGATTCGTACATATTGCCGCTGATCATTATAACCGCAACCTGCAACAACAACGGGGGACAGCCGGTATCAATGGACAACCTTCGGAATGCCTCGAAACTGGCCCATAAATACGGAAGGCCGCTGTTTATCGATGCCGCCAGGTATGCGGAAAACTGTTATTTCATCCAGCGAAGGGATCCCGCCTACAGGAACAAGTCAATCCGGGATATTGCCCGGGAAATGTTCTCTTATGCCGATGGATGCACCATGAGCTCCAAAAAAGACGCCCTGGTTAACATTGGAGGCTTCCTGGCCTTTAAAGACAATGAAGGGTGGTATGAAAAGGCAGTCCAGATGCAGATTTGTTATGAAGGTTTTCGCACTTACGGAGGTTTAGCCGGCCGCGACCTGGAAGCCATTGCCCGCGGCCTGTATGAAGGGACAGAAGCAGAATACCTTGAAGATCGAATCGGCCAGGTAAATTACCTGGGCCAAAAGCTGCTTGGCATTGGCGTGCCTTGTGTTACTCCGATCGGCGGCCACGGGGTCTTTGTCGATGCCCTTAGGTTTTTACCTCACCTGTCCCAGAACTTTTTCCCCGCCCAGGCCCTGGTTGTGGAACTGTACCGGGAGGCCGGAATCAGGGGCGTGGAACTGGGTGCCTGTGCCTTCGGCTACACCGATCCTGTAACAGGGAAAGAAGTGTATCCATCCCAGGAACTTGTACGCCTGACAATCCCCCGCCGCGTTTATACCGACCGGCACATGGACTTCGTGGTCAAATCTTTTGAAGAAATTGCCGGGCGCCGGGCAAACATTCGCGGCCTGGAAATTACTTATCAAACCGATATCCTGAGGCACTTCACCGCCCGCTTCCGCCTGCGGGATTAACAGAAACTTATAACCACGGTAAATTATCTAAATCAGCGTTGCCGCCTGATATAATCAGGCCTATTTTTTCACCTTTGATCTGATCTCTTTTGCTCATGAGGACCGCCAGGGGCAGGGATGCAGAAGGCTCCACGACCAGTTTCATCCTCTCCCAGGTCAGGCGCATGGCTTCAACGATCGCTTCTTCGTCTGCCGTGAGGATACCCCTTACATATCTATGAATGATCGGAAAGGTAAGGCTCCCCAGGGAGGTCCGCAGCCCGTCAGCTATAGTCTGAGGGTTCGTGAGAGGGATGATTTTACCTGCCTGGAGGGATCTGAAAGCGTCGTCTGCTCCAGCCGGCTCAGCGCCCAGTACCTCGGTTCCGGGAAGGAGGGAGGAAACGCTTAATGCGGTCCCGCTTAAAAGGCCGCCCCCGCCCACGGGAGCAATGATCGTATCCAGATCGGGAACCTGTTCCATCAGTTCCAGGGCAGCGGTGGCCTGCCCGGCAATAACCCGCCTGTCATTATAAGGATGGATAAAAACAGCTCCAGTCTGAACCACAATTTCTTTTAAGGTTTCTTCCCGGGCCTGCTGGGTTGGTTCTGTATAAGTAATCCGGGCTCCGTAACCGGCTACTGCCGACTTTTTTACCGGTGGAGCGTTTTCGGGCATAACCACATGGGAAGTGATACCCCGGCAGCGGGCGGCATAAGCCAGGGCCGCAGCATGATTGCCTGAAGAATGGGTGGTTACACATTTTTCGCCATTGCCATTGGCCGGAAAATCCTCTTCGCCGAGGCTGAAAACCGCGTTAACAGCGCCCCGGGCTTTAAAGGCTCCTACCTTTTGCATATTTTCGCTCTTGAAATAAATTTGTCCGCGGCAGATTCGGTTAATCGTAGCCGAAGTAAAAACCGGGGTGCGGTGGATATAGGGCATAATTCTCTCCGCCGCCTCCCTTATAGCCTCGATACTCGGAGCTGAATGCATAGCTTTTCCCTCACTTAATAAAGATATGACAGGTTCCTTGCAGTCACCGGGCATTCCGTAAACCTGATAGAATAATATAATATGTCAGGTTAATAAAACCATATTATTAATTCTGTTCCATATAGCTTTATCCCTCCAAGTTTCACGGCCGCCTTCAAAAGATATCTTGTCCAGGTTTTATAACAACCGGCAGGTAAAATTTTAATATTATAGAATTACTAATAATGAAGGGAGAGATGCAGATGAAAATACTGGTATGTACCGACGGCTCAGAATTCAGCCAAAAATGTATCCAGGTAGCTTCAAACCTGGTCGAAACATGCACCATTAACGAAGTAACCATAATTCATGTCCACGAAGGTTCTTCCATTCTACCCGATTACTGGCAGGGCAAATACCTGTTCAGTGAAGAAGAAGAAAAAAAGTTAAAAGCTATGGATAAAAGGCTCCTTGAAGAACGCAAAAAGTACTTTGCCGACGCCGAGAAGGAATTTCAAAAACATGACATTCCGGTCAACACTCTCTTTAAAACAGGACACCCTGCCGAAGTGATCAGCAAAGTGGCGGAAGATGGCGGTTACGATTTAATAATTATCGGCAGAAGAGGTATGGGCGGAGTAAAAAAGTTGTTCCTGGGCAGTATCAGCAATGCCGTTTTACAGATTGCCCATACCAATGTGTTAATTGTAAAGTAACGGCGGCCTAAAGCACAGATAATCCAGAGCTTTAAAGCCAGGAAACATCCCCTATCTTAAGCTTTTATAAACGAGGCCGGGCTTACAATGCTGAAGAATATTTTTGAAAACCAAGACTGGCATTTTGTCCTGCTTGCTTTACTCGTAGTTTCGGCACATGCGATTATAGACAGGTTTAATTTTTACTTCCTGGGCGAATTCTGGGGATTGAACGCCGCTACCTGGCTGTGGATAGGAATCATTGCCGCCATTATCCATCAGGTGTATGTGATGGTAATCTGGCGCGTCCAGCTTGAGACCCAGTGGTTAACGGTCAACCTGCCCCGGCTCGGGTATATTGCTTACGTGATCGACTATACAATGATACTGGCCGCCCGCCTGGGAGCCATAGTCCTCACAGCCGCAGCCAACCGGGACAGCATCTTCATCCCTGATGACACCAGGTGGGTAACTGCTCTTATCCTGGCTATTCCTTTCATATGGTTGATCCACTCAGTAGTAAAATACTACAGCTATAAACGGATAGCCGGAGCGGATCATTTCGAGCCGGCATATCGTGACACAAGCTGGACCAGGAAAGGAATATTTCAATATTTCCCCATGGCCGTTTATGTTTTCGGGCCCCTGGGTTTTTATATCCCCGGCATAGTACTGGCCTCGCCGGCATCTTTGCTCCTGGCCCTTTTTAACCACATCTATATATGGATTCATTATTACTGCACCGAGCTGCCCGATTTAAAACGCATCTACGGACCGGATAGCCGCTAGATCGACCGCTTATCGCGGCAGCCGGAAGGATCGGAAATAAATCGCGGTTTCTTATCCAGGGTATGGGTGGCATAAATATTACGGATCGTACCAGTCACTCCGCGCATGACCAGGGAATGGGTTTCCGCCGTTTTGCCGCGGTAGCGAACACCGCTAAGCATGTCACCGTCTGTTATACCCGTCGCGGCAAAAAAGATGTCATCACCTTTGACCAGATCTTCAAGAAGAAGCAATTTGCCGGGATCTTCAATGTTCATCTCGCGGATATGCGCCAAATCTTCATCGTCTTCCGGGGCCAGGCGGGCCTGCATTTCCCCACCCAGGATCTTAATCGCCGCAGCGGCTATAACCCCTTCGGGGGCCCCTCCAATACCGAACAGTATATCAACACCGGTATTATCAATCGCAGCGGCTATAGCCGCTGCAACGTCACCGTCGCTGATCATTTTTACCCTGGCTCCCGTTTCCCTTATTGCATCGATAATATGACGATGGCGGGGGCGGTCCAGGACTATGGCGGTTACATCTACCACTTCTTTTTTCAAAGCCACGGCAACCCTGCCCAGGTTTTCCGCCACCGGATCATCGAGATTTATACAGCCTCTGGCCAGAGGGCCGACGGCAATTTTATCCATGTACATATCCGGGGCATGAAGAAAACAACCACGGTTGGCAATGGCCACCACCGACAGGGCATTGGGCAGGCCCCTGGCCACCAGGTTGGTTCCTTCAAGGGGATCTACGGCTATATCGACACAGGGGTCGGTCCCGCTTCCAACCTGCTCCCCGATGAAAAGCATGGGTGCTTCATCCATTTCTCCTTCTCCGATTACCACTGTTCCATCGATATTGACCGTGTCAAAAACTGAACGCATAGCGTCAACTGCAGCCTGGTCGGCTGCTTCTTTATCTCCGCGCCCCATAAACCGGCCTGAAGCAAGGGCTGCGGCTTCCGTAACCCGCACAAATTCCAAAGACAGTTCTCTTTCCACTGACTCTCCTCCCTTTTATTAAGGTGTTTCCCTATCCAGGGGCATGCTCATACACCTGGGGCCACCGCGACCGCGCACAAGCTCGGAGCCGTCGATTTCAATTACATTAATGCCGTGCTGGCGAAGGGTTTCATTGGTGGTTTCATTACGTTCGTAACAAACCACGGTTCCAGGCTTAACGGCTAAAGTATTGGTGCTGTCTCCCCACTGTTCCCTGGCGGCCGTAATTTCATCGTTAGCCCCTGAATAAATAATTTCGACCTGTTTCAGATCCAGGGCCTTGCGCAGAACTCCCTGCAGGTTAAAACCGCTGGAAGCCAAGACCTTTTGGTCACTGCCTTTTTCCAGCCAATAAGTGTTTACAGAATCTTTGATCCCAGGGTACATCAGGAACTTATCTATATCCACCATGGTAAAGACAGTGTCCAGATGCATGTAAGCTCGTTTGGAAGGAACCTGGATCACCACTATCTGCCTGATCAGTTCTTTCTCCACCAGGTACTTATGAGCCACCCACTCTATAGCTTCTTCAGTAGTTCTTTCACTGAGGCCGATAACAAGGGTTTCCTGATTTAAAACCAGGATGTCCCCACCTTCAATCCCGTAGGGGATTTCTTCATGGAAAGCAAGGTTTACATTTTTAAACAGGGGGTGGTACTTGTGAATAAAACGCAGGAAGACTGTTTCCAGGCGGCGGGCGGGATTAAACATGCTGCTGACCTGCAGTTTTCCGCCAATCATGGCTCCGTGGTCCCTGGTGAAATACATATTGGGCAGGGGAGCCAGGTAAAAGGGATAGCTGTCAAGAGTTAGATCGCTTAAAGTGCGGTGTTTTTTCAGATGCTGGATTTCTTTTTTGGGAAAGCCCGCAATCAGCCTGGCTACAAGCTCTTTGGGTTCTTGTTCATTCAGATAATTGTAAACCGTATTTATTACTTCCGGTTCAATCAAGGGGCTCGCTTTAAGATGCCTCTTGATCAACTCACTTTTTACATGCGGATCCCTGACAATTTCATTTAGCAGATCGGTAATGTAGTATACTTCAGCCCCGTTTTCTTTAAGCACGCTAACAAAACCGTCATGTTCCTTTTGCGCCTGGGCCAGCCAGGGTATTTCATCAAAAAGCAAATCTTCAAGATAGCGAGGAGTCAAGTTTTCAAGTTCCTGACCGGGCCGGTGCAGTAATACTTTTTTCAACTGGCCCACATCAGACCAAACTTGCATTGGTTTTCCCAACATCATCACTCCCGCTTTAATATTTAACCTGTCAGCATGGCTAAATGCCTTTTCTGCTGTTTAAGCCAATACCCGCCAAACCGGAAACAGCGTTGTAGGTCGAGAGCCATATCATGTATGCTGAACAAGTACATATATTATATTCGCTTTATAAAAAATATTACCTCTTATTTATATGAAGCATATTATGCCAGCTGTAGTAACTATTATATTTTGCTGTCAATAATATGTGAAAATGTCACTTGATTTATCCGTAAAGACGTGATATAGTTTTTTCAGTGTTGAAAAGATG
>Ga0207421_10000741_pt1 | contig 42220 bp, 44 predicted proteins | sample SodLakKL_010_SED_4_FD_187542 | JGI IMG/M metagenome (GOLD analysis project Ga0207421, IMG submission 187542) | Alkaline sediment microbial communities from Lake Tanatar, Kulunda Steppe, Russia - 8KL_010_SED (SPAdes) (version 2) | ecosystem: Environmental > Aquatic > Non-marine Saline and...
TGAAAGCCTCCTAGTTTTGATAACGCAGGATGGAATTTCGAACTGCGTATACGTCCCGTATTATAGTGTCCACCCGGAGGAAAGTCAAGAAAATCCCCGTTCCCACCCGCTCCATCCGGAACCGATATGTGATATAATGGGTGAGTACCGAACCACACCGGGGACAATCGAGGTGACTCTATGGAAAAAGGCTCTTTGACCATTCTATCACTCGTGCTGTTGGCCCTTTTTTTGGTGGTCGGTTTCATGCTGACCGATCTCGGGCCGTTTCCCATCATCATCGTGAGTATCGTGATTGTCGCCCTCAATGCGCTCTATGTGCTCTTGTTCTTCCGTCAGAAGAGGATGCGCATGCAGTTTCTGCAAAAGGACATCGAAGCCAAGGACTCCGTCCTGAAACGCAAAGAGAAAGCGGAAGAACGTCTTTTCCATGATATGCCGACAGGGGTGGTCCTTCTCGATGACGACTTGCGTGTGCGTTTCGCCAACCGGGCGGCGCGAGACATCTTCAAAAGCCCTCTCGAGGCGCGCCCCCTGGAAATCCTGCACGGGGAGATACATGAAGCGCTGCAGATGGACACGCTGGACCATCCCCGGGTTTTTCGGATCTATGACGACTATTTCGAAGTCCATTATCATGACCAGGAACGGGGTCTCTACTTCTACAAAGAGACAGAACGTGAACGATTGAAGGAAGACCACGAGAACTTGACGAGCGCCATCGGGGTTTTGCATCTGGACAATCTCGAAGATGCCGTCGGTGTGCTCGATGTCCAAGAACAAGGCGAGATACAAGGCAGGCTCCTCGGCGCTTTGGATGATTGGGCCGAAGAGCGGGGATTCCATATCGTGCCCGTCTCGGCCGCCAAGATGTATGTCTATCTCCACAAGATGAACCTTGAGGAACTGATCGATGAGGATTTCGCCATCATCGACGAGATTGCCCGGATTTCCGGAGAGAACGAGCTCATCATCACCCTGTCGGGCGGTTTCGCCTGCGCTTCGATTCCGCTTTCCGACCTCGCCCGCATCGCCGAGGACGCGCTCGACCTCGCACTCTCCCGCGGCGGCGACCAGATCGTCATCAACATCCAGGGCGAGGATTTCAAGTACTTCGGCGGCAACACCAACACCCAGGAGAAGAGGACGCGCATCTCGAGCCGGATCAATGCCAAGAAGATCGATATGCTTTTCACATCCGCCAGCAAGGTGTTCATCATGCCGCACCGTTATGCGGATGCCGATGCTCTCGGTGCTGCCATCGGACTGTTGAAGATGGCTCTGTCGGCCCACAAGGAAGCCTACATCGTCATAGACGATGAGGCCGTCGACCAGACGGTCGCCAAGATCATGACCCGGATGGAATACGAGTACGTTTCCCTCCTCGACTATTTCCTCACCCCCGAGAAAGCCCTCCAATATTTCGACCGTCGCAGTCTCCTCGTGCTCGCCGACCATCACTCGGAAAGCCAACTCCTGGACGCAAGGCTCGTCGAGAAGACGAACGGTATCATCATCGTCGACCACCACCGCCGGATGAAAGACAGCATCGAAGGCGTGAGATTGGCCTATATCGAACCCTATGCCTCGAGCTCCACCGAACTCGTCGCCGAAATGGTGAGCGTGTATCCCAAAAATGTGCATCTGAACGCCTTCGAGGCGACGGTGATGTTGCTGGGGATGGTGGTCGACACCAACAACTTCACCTACCGTACGGGCTCGAGGACATTCGAGGCGGCCGCCTTTCTGCGCCGCTACGGGGCCGACACCTACCGCGTCAAGAACATCCTTCGGGAGTCCTTGCAGGAGAAGAAGATGAAAGCGGAACTGATCAAGAACGCCGAAGTGGTGAACAAACGTTTCGCCATCACCATCGTCCCCGAGGATTTCAACGCCGACAGGCAACTTCTCGCCCAAGTCGCCAACAGCCTGCTCGAGGTGGATGCCATCGTCGCCGCCTTCGCGCTCGGACAGATCGGCAAACAGACGATCGGCATCAGTGCGCGAAGCCTGGAAGGTTTCAACGTCCAGACCATCATGGAGTCTTTCGGCGGTGGCGGTCACTTCAACAACGCCGGAGCCCAGATCGAAAAACGGGACGAAGCCGATGTGAAGAAAGAACTCATAGAACTATTGGAAGATTCCAGTCAGGAGGAGAGACCCTTGAAAGTCATACTGAAAAAGGACCTCAAGAACAAAGGCAAGAAAGGTGAGGTCATCGACGTCAAACCCGGATACGGAAACTATCTTTTGACGAGTGGACAGGCCATTGAGGCCACCCCCGAGAACATCCAGAACCTCGAGGAGAAAAAGAAGAAGGAACAAGAGCAGTCCGAGAAACACCTCGAGGAGATGAAGGCTCTGAAGGATCGCATCGATTATAGGGCCGTGAAAGTCTATGTGAAAATCGGGAAGAACGGAAAACTTTTCGGAAAGATTACGACGAAACAGATCGCGGAGGCCTTCGAGGAACAACACGGTGTCGCTTTGGACAAGAGGAAGATCGTCTTGGACGAGCCCATCGACACCCTGGGCAACTACCAGATTGATGTGAAACTCCACAAAGACGTCACCGCGACGTTCGAACTGATGGTCCTCGAGCAGCAAGATGGCTGAAAAGACGCTGCCGCACAATCTTGAAGCCGAACAGAACGTCCTCGGCTCCGTCTTCCTCGATCCCAACACCGTAAAACCGATTCGCGACGCCCTTTCCGAAAAGGACTTCTTCGCCCGCCGTCATCGGCTCATATACCGCGCCATCATCGATTTGCACGATGAGGGCGTGGATATCGACTACACCACGCTCACCGACAAGCTCGAGACGAGAAAGCAGTTGCTCGATGCCGGAGGTGCCGATTATATCCTCGGTCTTTCCGACACGACGCCCTCGCTCGCCAATTTGGAACACTACATCAACATCGTCCGCGACAAGGCGGTCGTCCGCAACATGATAGAAATCGCCCGCGATGTGAGCGAAAAAGGCTTCACCGCCAAGGAGATGGAAACCTACATCGACGAATCGGAGCGGCGCATCTTCAATGTGGCGACATCCAGGCGCACATCCGACTTCGTCACCCTCGGTAAAGTCACCGAGGAAGTCATCTTGAAGACCGAAGAGGCCAAGAACAAACAAGGCGAGATCCTCGGTCTCGACACCGGCTATGAACGGTTGAACTATTACACCTTCGGCCTGCAGCCGACGGAACTCTATATCATCGCCGCCCGCCCCTCCATGGGGAAAAGCGCCTTCGCGTTGAACATCGCCACCAATGTGGCGAAACTGAAAAAGAGACCCTATATCGCCTATTTCTCCCTGGAGATGGGTGTGGAACAGCTTGTCGGAAGGATGCTTTCTGCCGAGTCGAACATCGACAGCGCCCGTCTTCGGACCGGAGATTTGAGTTCCAACGAATGGCAACGTCTTTCCGTGGCGAGCGACCGTTTGCAGAAGTTGAACATGCTCTTCGACGATTCGGGGACGGTCAAAGTGACCGACCTCCGCCAGAAGTGCCGCAAGCTCAAACAGGAGGGGCGTCTCGACATCGTCGTCATCGACTACCTTCAGTTGCTTTCGGGCTCCATCCCCCAATCGAACCGGGTGCAGGAGGTTTCGGAAATCTCGAGGACCCTGAAGGAGATGTCCCGTGAATTGAAAGTCCCCGTGATCGCGCTCTCGCAGCTTTCCCGCAGCGTAGAACAACGCACCAACAAGCGCCCGATCATGGCCGACCTCAGGGAATCGGGCTCCATCGAGCAGGATGCGGACGTCGTGCTTTTCCTCTATCGTGAGGACTATTACAATCCCAAGACCACCGAAAGGCCCGACATCGTCGATGTCATGGTCGCCAAGAACCGCTCGGGCGCGACGAACGTCACGGGCTTTCCGCTGATCTTTCGCCGTCGCTTCAGCCAGTTCAAGACCACGAAGGACCCGAAACACGAAGCCCGGGACATCGACCTCGACGACCTCGAATAACACGCACCGCGTGTTATTCTTCTTTGTGAGAGCCTTCAAGGAGACCGCTTTTTCCGAAAGGAGGCCCCGGTTTGACCCTGCATGTTTCCGAGACCCCTCTCAAGCGGAAGATCGATCTGACCGAGGGAAGCATCCTGAAAAAGATCCTCATTGTCGCCGTGCCGACGCTGCTCACGAGCCTCATGCAGATGACTTACAACCTCGTCGACATATTCTTTGTCTCCCGTGTCGACAGGATCGGCTTGGATCCCACCGAGGCGGTGGCCGGCGTCGGCACGGCGGCCTTCTACACGTGGTTCGGCATGGGGGTCATGCTCATCGTCAAGATCGGCGTGAGCGTCTATGTCTCCCAAGCCGCCGGCAGGAACGACAAGGAGGCCGTCGACAGCCATCTGAGCAACGGCCTTCTGGTCATGGTCCTGCTGGCGCTTTTCTATTCGCTCGCGGGCTATTTCTTCCGAAGCGAGTTCGTCGGCATCTTCAACATCGAGAACACGCGAGTCGTAGGCCATGCGGAGGACTATCTCGCCATCGTCAGCATGTTCATGGTGTTCATCTTCGTCGCGAATGTCTTCAACGGTGTCTATGACGGGCTGGGAAAGACGATCAACACTTTCTACATCATGGCGGCGGGGCTGCTTTTGAACATCGTACTCGATCCCTTGTTGATCCTTTGGGCGGGACTCGGTGTCCAAGGCGCCGCCATCGCGACTGTCATCGCCCAGGGGTTCACCGTCTTGGTCTATCTATTCGTCTATGCCTCCCAACGCCGCCCGGCCGTCCTCGCCCCGATCAGACACTTTTCCCCTTCGACCATGAAAAGGATCGTGATCCTGGGTCTTCCCGTCGGCATCCAGAGCATGGCCATGGCCACCATCTCCATCATCGTCGGCATCTTCGTGGCTTCTTTCGGCGAAGCCGCCATCAGTGTCTCGCGCATCGGCAGCCAGATCGAGGCGTTGAGCTGGATGATCGCTTTGGGGTTCCAAGTCGCGATCAGCGCTTTCGTGGGGCAAAACTACGGTGCGATGAAAATAGGGAGGATCAAACAGGGATACCTTTCTTCCATGCGCCTTCTCGTGCCTTACGGCATAACCGTGAGTCTCGTCCTCTTCTTTTTCGCGGAGCCGTTGTTCGCGCTTTTTATCGATGAAGAGCCGACACTTGCCTTCGGCGCGGAGTATCTCCGTATCATCAGCATATCCCAACTCTTCATGATTCTCGAGCTTGTGACGGCAGGCGCCTTCAACGGGCTCGGCAAGACCGTAGCGCCTTCCGGTGTGGGCATCGTCGGCAACATCATGCGGATCCCTTTCGCCTATGGCGCCGCCACCATGGCCGGTATCTGGTGGACCCTCAGCGCCACCTCGGTCTTCAAGGGCCTCGCTCTCGTCCTTTTGTTCGTGGTGTTCTTCAGCCGCCTCTCGGCGCGTCACAGGGAAAGAGTCGCGCTTGAAAACTACCGGGCGCTGTAATATAATATTTGTTCGGAGTTGATCGTATGAAAGACCGTCTGGAAAAGATAAAAGAACGTTACGTTGAAATCAACCGGGAGCTTTCCGACCCCGATATCGCGAACGATATCGAGAAGATGCGGATCCTCGGAAAGGAACGCCACGAGCTTGAACGCACCGTCGCGTTGTATGAGGAGTTGCAGCAGGCCGAAAAGACCATCGAAGAATTGCGCGAGATGTCGAAAGACGAGGACGAAGAGATCCGCGAGATGGCGCAAGGAGAACTCGCGGAAGTGAAAGAGAAAAGAGAAGAACTCGTCGAAAAGCTGGAGAGGGAACTCATCCCCAAAGACCCCAACGACGAGAAGGACGTCATCGTCGAGATTCGCGGCGCCGCGGGCGGGGATGAGGCCAACCTTTTCGCGGCGGACCTCTTCCGCATGTATATGAAATTCGCCGAAAGCAAAAATTGGGATGTCAACGTGGCAAATGCCGTCGAGAGCGATGCCGGCGGCTTCAGCCAGATCGAGTTCACCGTCTCGGGCGATTTGGTCTATTCACAATTGAAATACGAGTCGGGTGCCCACCGGGTGCAACGCATCCCGAAGACCGAGTCCCAAGGACGCATCCACACCTCGACGGCGACGGTCGTGGTCCTTCCCGAGGCCGAGGATGTCGAAGTGGAACTCGACATGAACGACGTCCGCGTCGACACCTACCGCTCAAGCGGCGCCGGCGGCCAGCACGTGAACAAGACCGATTCCGCCGTCAGACTCACCCATGATCCGACGGGTGTCGTCGTGAGTTGCCAAGAGGGCAAGAGCCAACATGAGAACAAAGAGAAAGCCTTGAAAATCCTCCGCGCCCGCCTGCATGACCTCGCCGAAACGAAACGCCGGGAAGAAGAAGGCGAAGAACGCCGCAGCAAGATCGGCACGGGAGACAGGAGCGAAAAGGTCCGCACCTACAACTTCCCGCAAAACCGGGTCACCGACCACCGGATCAACTTCACGATCCATGAACTCGACAAGGTCATGGAAGGCCGGCTCGACCCGATCGTCTCCGCTTTGATCGATGAGGAATACAAGCGCAAACTCGAAGCGGATTGACCATGGGGAGGAAGACATGACCACTTACCGGGAACTCTTGCGAAAATTTGCAAGGGAAGCTTTGGAAAAAGACAAGGAGCCGAGCGCCATCAAGCGGCTTCTTTTGCATTGTTCAAGGATGGGGAGTGCCCAACTTGTGGCCTCGTTGGACGAATGCGTCCCAAAAGATACCGAGCGTCTGGTCACGCTCGCCGTCCGCGATTATCTCGACAAAGGACGGCCCATCCAGCACATCATCGGGAGTGAACACTTCTTCGGCCGTGAATTCTTGGTGAACAAGGATGTGCTCATTCCCCGTTTCGAGACGGAAGAACTCGTGGAGCATATCCTCTATCGTCTCGATGAGCAGTTTCCCGTCGAGAAGATTTTACGCATTCTCGATGTGGGAACGGGCTCGGGATGCATCGCGATCACATTGGCTCTAGAAAGGGAAGCCACCCGGGTCGTGGCCACGGAGATATCTGATAAAGCGCTTGCTGTCGCCAGAAAGAACCACCGTCGCCTCGGCGGTGATGTCGTTTTCCGGAAAGGACATCTTCTCGAACCCGTCAAAGAAGAGATATTCGATGTCGTGGTGGCGAATCCGCCCTACATTCCCCAAGGGGAGACACTCGATCCGCTCGTGGGCGACCATGAGCCCGAGATCGCTCTTTTCGGGGGCGAGGACGGTCTCCGTTTCTATAGGAGGATCATCGAGGATCTGAAGAGAATCCTGGCGGCGGATCACCTCGTCGCTTTCGAACACGGCCATGACCAGGCGGAAAGAATCGCCGACATCATCCGGCGCCATTTCCCGAAGGCCCCTATCACCTGTCAGAAAGATTTGGCGGGAAAAGAGCGGATGACCTTCTTCCGAAGCGTTTGAGGACATCCGCCCAATCGTGGTTCTTGACACTGTTTCGCATTTTGTGCAATAATACGCTAAGCGGGAGTGAGTGCCATGGGTAAACTTGTCATCGTCGAATCCCCGAGCAAATCGAAAACCATCAAGCAGTATCTCGGAAATGATTTCGAGGTGCTTTCTTCGAAGGGACATGTCCGCGATCTGGCGATCAGCGGCCCCGGTGGACTCGGGCTCGACATCGAAAACAATTTCCAACCACGCTACAGCATCCTCGAGGACAAAGAGAAGATCATCGCTTCCTTGGAAAAGGCCGCGAAAAAGGCTGACGCGGTCTATCTCGCCACGGACCCCGACCGGGAAGGCGAAGCGATCAGCTGGCATCTCAAAGAGGTCCTCGAACTCGACGAGAAGAACAAGGACGTTCATCGCGTCATTTTCAACGAGGTCACCAAGGATGCCGTACAGGAAGCCTTCGAGAAACCCAGGGGTATCGATGACCGCCTGGTCTCTTCGCAAGAGACGAGACGGATCCTCGACAGGATCATCGGATTCAAACTGAGCAAACTCCTCCAAAGCAAGATTCGCTCCAAATCGGCGGGCCGGGTCCAGAGTGCGGCGCTCAAGATGATCGTCGACCGTGAGCGGGAGATCGAGGCTTTCACCCCCGAAGAATATTGGAGAATCAAGGCGGCTTTCTCGAATTTCGAGGCGGAACTGTCGAAATTCAAGCAGAGGAAACCCCGTCTCGGGAACGAAAAAAAGGCGGATGAACTGATCCAGGGACTGTCCGACCGTTTCACCGTCAAAAAGGTCAAGAAGAAGGAACGACGGAGAGCGCCTTATGCGCCGTTCACGACCTCCTCGTTGCAGCAGGAGGCCTCGAACAAGCTCAACATGAGCGGCCAGAGGACGATGATCGTCGCCCAGAAACTCTACGAAGGTGTCGACATCGGCGAAGAGACCGTCGGCCTCATCACATACATGCGGACCGATTCCACCCGCTTGAGCCGGGCGTTCCAAGAGCCCGCCAAAGCTTTCATCAAGAAGCATTATGGCGAGTCCTACGTCGGAGTCTACCGGCGCGGACAGAAAAAACCCCAAGGACAAGATGCTCATGAAGCCATCCGTCCCACAAACATCAAGCACCATCCCGACAAACTCAAGAACCGCCTCAAACGGGACGAATACCGTCTCTACAAGATGATCTACGCCCGCGCCGTCGCATCACTGATGAAACCGGCGAAATTCGAGAGCACGACCATCACGCTCGAGAACAACGACTGCGAATTCCGCGCCAAAGAACAACAACTCGACTTCGACGGCTATCTGAAAGTCTATGGCGAATATCAAAAAATCGATGTCGGCGACCTTCCCGATTTGCAAGAGGGCGACACACTTGAGCCCGAACGCATCGAGAAGAGCCAGCATTTCACCAAGCCCCCCGCCCGCTACACGGAAGCGAGCCTCATCAAGACCATGGAGGAGAAGGGAATCGGCCGGCCGAGCACCTACTCCCAGACCGTCTCGACACTCAAGAAACGCCACTATGTCCATATCAAGGACAAGAAGTTCGTGCCGACCGAACAAGGACAACTCACCATCGACAAACTCGAGAAGTTCTTCTCCCGCATCATCAGCGTCGGCTATACAGCACGCATGGAACGCGTCCTCGACGATATCGCCAACAACGACACCGACCACATAGAAGTGATCCGCGATTTCTACGACCGTTTCCTCCCTCTTGTCGAGAAAGCGAACAAAGAGATGGAGAAGGAGCCCCCGAAACTGACGGGCGAGAAATGTCCCGAATGCGGTCGTGACATGGTCTATCGCCAGAGCCGCTACGGCACGTTCGAAGCCTGCAGCGGTTTTCCGAAATGCAAATACATCAAGCCCGACGAGAACAAGCGGGAAGAACCAGAAAAGACCGGCATCACCTGTCCGAAATGCGGCAAGGGCGAGATTGTCCAACGCATCGCCCGTAAGGGCAAGAACCGGGGCAAGTCGTTCTATGCCTGCGACAATTTTCCCCGATGCAAGAACATCCTCCGGGGGAAGCCCACCGGAGAGCGCTGTGATAACTGCGACGATCTCATGGTGGAGACCGAAGAGGGAAGTATCGAATGCAACGACAAAAAATGTACGTAGACAAATTGGGTTTTTGCCCGTATTTCATATGGAAGAATCCGGAAACGCCCTGAACAAGGGCCTTTCCGTGAAAAGAGCAACTTGAGAGGGCATCTTTGCAGGCCACCTTGACAGCGTGTCAAAGCTATGTTACCATTTACTCGCAATCGCAAGGTTGCAGCTTATCCCTTACATAGCATGGTGAATATTCTTATTCACACATCCCCTTCCTTAATCCGCCGCAAGGCGGATTTCCCTATGTAAGGGGTCCATTTTTTCCGACTCCCCCCTTCATACATCGGGCGGCGCCTTTCCAAGGCTCCGCCCCTTTTTCTTGTCGGGAGGCGTCATCTTCCCGCGGGAAGGGGAATGTGTTATAATACCTTTGATTCTTTGCTAGCGGGGTGTGAGCCATGGGTTTCTTCACCCGACTCTTCCAATCGGAAAAACGAAAGAAGCGTGCGCACAAATACCGTATCGGCATGGCCAAGACGCGTGAAGGCGTCTTCAATCGCCTGAACGAACTTCTCCAAGAAGGGCGCGCCATCGACGAGGACCTTTTCGAGGAGGTCGAAGAACTCTTCATCACCGCCGACATGGGCGTCGAGACGGTGTTGGACCTCGTGGGTCATTTGCGCGAGACGGTGAAAACGAAAAACGTGAAAAACGCCGAAGATTTGAAAGAAATCATCGTCGGCGAGATGTTCAAACGTTATGTGAAGGACGAAATTCTCGATACGAACCTCGCTGTCGAGGATGAGCCCTCGGTCCTCCTTTTTGTCGGTGTGAACGGTGTCGGCAAGACGACGACCATCGCCAAGGTCGCCCATCTTCTGCAAGAAGGGGGCAAGGACGTGATGATGGTGGCGGGCGACACCTTCCGTGCCGGCGCCATCAACCAGCTTAGGATATGGAGTGAGCGTGTGGGTTGCCGTTTCTTCGCGAAACCGGCGGGGACCGATCCCACGAGCGTCATGTTCGATGCCATCCTCGAAGCGAAGAGGGAAGGCGTCGACGTGCTCCTTTGCGATACCGCCGGCCGACTCCACAACAAGAAACACCTGATGGAGGAACTCGGCAAGATCCACCGCGTCATCGGCCGCGAGATCGAGAACGCGCCCCAAGAGACGTTGCTTGTCGTCGATGCGACCACCGGACAGAACGGACTCGCGCAGGCGAAGATATTCCATGAGGTGACGCGCCTCACCGGGGTGGCTCTCACGAAACTGGACGGAACCGCCAAGGGCGGTATCGCGCTCGCCATCCGGGAAGCGATCGGGGTTCCCGTCAAGCTCGTCGGTCTCGGCGAAAAACTCGAGGACCTCGAATATTTCGACATCGAGGAATACATCTACGGCCTCTTTGCGGATGTGGTCTGAATGGACGAATTGAAAAGACACGTGGAGATCGATGCTCTCCTTTCCCTCTATGAGCCGCTACTCACCGACAAACAAGCGAGCATCATGCGCTACTACTACCGGGACAACTATACCCTGTCGGAAATCGCGGAACTGACGGGGACGAGCCGGAACGCCGTGCATGACCATATCAAAAAGACCGAGAAGAAATTGCGTGAATACGAAAGGCGCCTCGGACTGAAAAAGAAGTCCGAAGAGCGGCATCGACGCATAGACGAACTCAAGGATGAGATATCCGACAAGAATCTCCTTGAACTACTCGAGGAACTGAAAGAGGTGGATTGAACATGGCATTCGACCATTTGTCCGAACGTTTACAGATGGCCCTTCGCCGGGTGAGCGGCAAGGGCCGTCTGACCGAAAATGATATCGATTCGATGATGCGGGAGATCAGGCTTTCGCTTTTGGAAGCGGATGTGAACTTCAAGGTTGTCAAGGAGTTCACAGCCGAGGTCAAGAAAAAAGCCCTCGGCGAACGCATCCTGAAAGGTTTGAACCCTTCCAAGCAGGTGGTCAAGGTCGTCCATGAGGAACTGAAGGAACTCTTGGGCGGCGAGACCAGCGGTTTCGCGCTTCCCAAAAAGGACCGCGCCACCATCATGCTCGCCGGTCTCCAAGGAAGCGGCAAGACGACGAGTGCGGGGAAACTGGCGGCCTATTTGCGGAAGCATCACGAATCCGACCCCCTGCTCGTGGCTCTCGACACCCGTCGCCCCGCGGCGATCGAGCAGTTGCAGACGATCGGTGAGAAAATATCCGTCCCCGTGTTCGAAGAAGGCACAAAAACCCCGATATCGACCATCATCGCCGATGCTGAGCGGTTCGCCGAGGAGAACGGCCATGACGTCCTCATCTTCGATACGGCCGGCCGGCTCCACATCGACGAAGAGATGATGGATGAACTGAAGACCGTGAAGGATGAACTGGCTCCCGATGAGGTCTTGTTGGTGCTTGACGCGATGACCGGGCAAGACGCCGTGGCCGTCGCGAAAAGTTTCCACGAATCCCTCGGTCTCACCGGCAGCATCATAACCAAGCTCGACAGCGACACGCGCGGTGGCGCGGCGCTCTCGCTCAGGAAGGTGACGGGGGTGCCCATCAAGTTCATGGGCCTCGGCGAGAAACTCGACGCGTTGGAAATCTTCCGCCCCGAACGGATGGCCGGTCGCATCCTCGGCATGGGCGATGTGTTGACCCTCATCGACAAAGTGACCGAGAACGTCGACGAGGACGACATGTTGAGCATGGTCGAAAAGATGGCTTCGGGAAAATTCAACTTCGACGACTATCGCAAGCAGCTCAGGATGATCAAACGCATGGGTTCGCTCGGCGGGCTCATGAAGATGGTTCCCGGTTTGAACAAGATGACGAAGAACATGGACATCGACGACAAGCGCCTCGTCCATATCGAGGCCTTGATCGGCTCCATGACCAAAGAGGAGCGGAAACGTCCCGCGCTCGTCAAACAAAGCAGTTCCCGCCGCCGCCGCATCGCCCGGGGTGCCGGAAGGAGCGTGGCCGAGTTGAACCGGCTCATCTCCACACTCGACGAACAAGCCCGGGCCATGAAACAGATGTCCAAGACGGATCCGAAAAATGTCAATCCCGAAAATCCTTTAGCGGGCATGCCCGCCCCGAAACAGCCGAAAAAAAAGAAGAAGGGCAAAGGCAAAGGAAAAGGTGGGTTCAGGTTCTGACCTGACCCACCTTTTTGAAATGCTCTTTCAAATAACGTTCGACGGCACGTTCCTCATGAGAGAAGGGGCTGACAAGGTCGGCAGCCGCCTTGACCTCTTCAGGGGCGTTTTTCATCGCCACACCGGTGCCGGCGTATTCCAACATCTCGATATCGTTCATCCCGTCTCCGAAAGCGATGATGTTCGCTTGTTCGAACCCCATATGTGTGGCCACGTGTTCGAGGGCGCGCCCCTTGTTGGTCAACGGGGTGTAGAGCTCGATGATGAACTGGTAGTCGTCGCCCCAGTTACGCGTGCGGGCCTTGCCGGCATGGTGGTTTCGGACATATTCCTCGATGAGATGGCCCTCATGCTTCCGGGCGATGATGATGAAGCCGTTCGTTCCGCTGGGCAATGTGCCCCGGAAATCGCCCACGTGGAGTTTCGTGTCCCCGAAGAGATGGAGGAGGTCCTTGACATTGTCGGTTTTCCGCAGAAGATAGATGTCGTCCTTGATTTCGCAGAAGGCGTTGTAGATGTGGGGTTCCATCGCCGTGAAGACATCGAGGACGACGTCTTTTTCCAAGCGGATATTGACCTCCTCGAACGAAGGGTTGTTCCTCCAGGTGATGAGACCGCCGTTGTAGTTGATCATGGGCGAATTGAGCCCGAGAGTCCGATGATAGCGGACGCTGCTTCTATAGGGACGTCCGGTCGCGATCACGGGGACATGTCCCGCGGCCTTCAGGCTCGCGAGATAGTCGCGTGTGGATTCTTCCAGCGTCTCCCAATCATATAGCAGTGTACCGTCCAGATCGAGTGCGATGAGATAACGGTTCATGAAATCACCCAGAACATTATCGCACAGAGCTCCCACTTTGGCAAATCTTCATCCCGCCTCGACGACAAGCGACCCGTATGTATGCTATAATATTCAAGAGGTGATTCGCATGCCGGAGTTTTCCTTCGGGGGCATCATCAATTTTCTCATCGGTGTCGTCTTCGGGCTCGTCATATTCGCCCTGACCTATGTCTATGTCGTCTTCCGGAGCAACTGGACTGTCTCGAGGAAGTCTTCCGCCCCAATCGAAGAAGTCGACGAGGAGAAACTCAAAGCCCTCATCACCGACAAACAGAAAACGTTCAAGCGTTTGTACAAGAGGACAGGGAAAAGTTTCGGCAAGATTATTTTCGATCTCTCTTACGAATTGGTCCAAGATATCAGCGAATACTACTATCCGAAATCGAAACACCCCATGTTGGAACTCTCGGTCGAAGAAATGCTGGAACTGAACCGCTACATCACCCAACGCATCGATGGTCTTCTCGAACGTAATGTTTTGCGCGGCACACGCAACGTTCGGGTGAGCGGAATCGTGTACCTATACGAGAAGAAAAAGGCTGTCGAAGAAACCAAAATTGTCCGCATCATGAGAAGCAAGAGCGCGACCCGTCTGACGAAAATCACTTTGGGAGCGCTCAACGCCATGAATCCGGCCTATTGGGTCCGGAAACTCGTGGTCCGCACCAGTATCGACTTCATGACGCGACACATCGCTTTTGTCATTCTCGGTGTCGTGGCCGAAGAGACGAGCAAGGTGTATTCCAAGAAACTCTTCAACAAAGAACCCGAACTCAACATCGTGGAAGACGAATTGCGGCTGATGGAGGAAGGCGTCGATGACGAAGACGATTGATTCTCCCGACGCTCTCCGTGCCATCGTGGCGGAAGAGACCTGGGTGGTCCTCGTCTTCAAGAGCCCGGTCTGTCCCGACTGCGACGCCTTCGAGCATCATCTGCCCGTTCTCGAGGAACTGTTTCCGGACATGTGTTTCTTACGGGCCGACCGCACGGAGGTGCCCATTTTGGCGGAACAATTCGCCATCCGTCATGTGCCGGCTCTCGTGGTGTTCCACGAAGGTGAAGTCATAGACAGGAACGAGACCGAAAAACGCCCGGATCTCGTCGACACCAGGAATTTCTTGAAAACGGCGCAAAGGAAAGGGGAGCGCTGATACATGTTTTTCACACGTCGGAAAAAACTCGTCCCACCTTATGAGAGGACACCGGACGACAAGCCGTTCCAGGTGTTCGAGATTCTCGAAAGGCCACGGGAGGAAAAGAAGGAGTACCGGCCGAACCGTTTCGTTTCGCCGATTTTCGGCATGAACGTGAAGGACGAGGTTGTCATTCCCATCAAGACGAGCCGCAAACGCGATTTGGACAAGCTCGACCCCTTCCGCACCAAGCCACGGCTCACCCGTGAAGAGCGAATCAGGAAATACGGCACCGCCTATCCCGAGTTCGACCTCGTCCGCGGGAAGGACCTCGACGAAGTCATGAGTTCACACGGGAAACCCCGCCAATCCCGTCCCGATATGCGAGCGGATATCATGGCTGAAACGCCCTCCGGGCATGATCGGGATGAGGATACATCCCGAAAGGATTTCACCGCCCAAGAGGTTTCCGCCGACCACACTTCCGAGGAGCGGGAGAAAAAAGAGGACATCGGCCGGTTCTTCGATGGAGAGCGGCCTTCGGCGGATTCGTTCTCGGAAGAAAAAACCCTGCCAAAGGAGGATGCCGGACACACGGAAGAAAGAAAGCCCTCACCACAACCGGACGATACGCGTGAAGATGAGTCCCGAGAGGACACTTCCGAAGAACACGCGCACGAGGCCACCCGAAAACATGACGAGACCTACGAGGAAGAAGCACCACGAACAACGGACCCGGAAAGCTCCCCGGAAGAGAGCACCCTTCCGCCAAGGGCTCACGAACCGGAAGAGAGAGGCGCCACCGACCAGACCATCAAGACCGGCGCCAAGACGTACGACAACTACAAAATCCCTCCGGTCGACCTCTTGAACGACAGCCTCGAGGATCCGCCCGATCTCACCGAATCGATCGAGAAACAGAAGAACGTGTTGAACGAGACCTTCTCCGAGTTCAATATCGGCGCCCGGGTGTACCATCACACACAAGGCCCGACGGTGACCCGTTTCGAGATTGCCGTGGAAAAAGGTGTCAAACTGAACAAGATCACCAATATCAGCGACAATATCAAGATGAAACTCGGCGCCAAGGAAATCCGCATCGAAGCCCCGATACCGGGAAAGAAGATCGTCGGTATCGAGGTACCGAACGAACAACCGGCGAAAGTCCATTTCCGTAACGTCGTCAACCGTTCCATGTTCAAAAACGCGGCCATGCCGCTCACCGTCGCCCTAGGCATGGACATCGACGGCAACCCGATCTACGCCCCGATCAAATCGATGCCCCACGGTCTCATCGCCGGCGCGACGGGAAGCGGGAAAAGCGTCTGCATCAACACCATCCTCATGAGCCTCCTTTTGAAATACAAACCGAGCGACCTCAAGCTCATCCTCATCGACCCGAAGATGGTCGAGCTCGCTCCCTACAACGACATCCCCCATCTCATCACGCCGGTGATCAGTGACGCCCAGGCGGCCACTGCCGCTTTGAAATGGATTGTCGAGGAAATGGAAAGAAGGTTCAACCTCTTTTCCGACATGCGAGCCCGCGATATCGAGAGTTATAACCAGAAAATCGAGGACGCCCGGGAAAAGCTCCCCTATATCGTCATCGTCGTCGACGAACTCGCCGACCTCATGATGATCTCGAGTCAGCACGTCGAAGAGGCGATCATGCGCATCACCCAGAAGGCCCGTGCCTGTGGCATCCATCTCATCATCGCGACACAAAGGCCTTCGACCGATGTCATCAAGGGGACGATCAAATCGAACATCCCCACCCGAATCGCCTTCAGCGTGTCGAGCCATATCGATTCGCAGACCATCATCGACTCCCCGGGGGCCGAGCTCTTATTGGGCAGAGGCGACATGCTCTACATGGCCGCGGGACAAAGCAAGATCCGTTTGCAGGGAGCCTTCATCTCGGATGATGACATCGAGACCGTCACCGACTTCATCCGCGACCAGGCGACCGCCGAATACATCTTTGATGAAAAGGCGCTCATCAAGAATGCCACGAAACCTTTCGAGTACGACGAACTCCTGCCCGATGTCGCCCGCTTCGTGGTCGAGAAGCAGGAAGCCTCCATCAACAAGATCAGCAAGAGCTTCTCGATCGGGTTCAACCGCGCGCAATCCATCGTCGAGAGTCTCGAGGCGGCCGAGATCGTCTCGGGGAATCTGGGCTCGCGGGCCCGCGAAGTGCTCGTCGATGAAGACGACCTCGACGAGGTGCTGAAAAAGTTAGGATGATGATTCGTGAGACAAGACGATGACCTCAAAGAGCATTTCGACCCGCTAGAAAAGGCCAAGCGCGACCGTTTCCGCCTGAACCTCCGTCTTTTCCGGAAGCTCAGGCGGAAAGTCGTCCTTGCCGTCTTTTCCCTGCTCATCGTTGTCGCGCTTCCCATGGTCTTCGACCGCCATCTTCCCTTCAACACCCTGCACACGATCACTTTGGGCGCTTTCACACCGCTCCGCGGTTTTTTCGGCAATCTTCCGATCGTATGGCTGATCGGCCTTTTCGCTTTGACATACATCCTTTTCATGACAGGCAAACTCGTCGATGCCGGCCGCCGTCTCCAACGGGCGGAAAGCATCCACCTCGAGAAGAGTCTGTCCCAATTCGATCTGGTCTCTTTCACCATGTATGTGCTCGCCGTCTATACGGTGTTGAACACGTTCATCCTCTCGTTCGCCGTCATCCAGGGCATCAGTATGCAACCCACGTTGCATGCCGGAGAGAACGTGCTCCTTTTGCACTATGACAAGACGTATGAACGAGGCGACCTCCTGGTCGTGGACACCGAACAGAAAACGGGAAACGGAGAATTCTACATCAAACGGCTCATCGGAATGCCGAACGAGGTTGTCGCCATAACGGATGACGGGGTGAAAATCGACGGGATATCCCTCGTTGAGCCCTACCTTCCCGACAATACCGTCACGGAGTGTTCCGGAGGAGAGGATGCTTGCGAATTCGAGCTCGGGCCGGACGAATATTTCATTCTCGGCGACAACCGCGTCCGTTCCGAGGATTCACGAGAACTCGGCGCTTTCACGAGCGATGAGGTCTATGGACGTGTGACGTTCCGTTTCCGTCCCATCACTCGTTTCGGAAGGGTTGACTGACATGAAGCGCTTCGATTATTATCCGGGACACATGGCCAAGACCAAAAGAGAGCTGAAAGAAAAACTGAAATGGGCCGACATCGTCTATGAGGTCGTGGATGCGCGCGGCCCCGTTTCCACAAGGAATGCGGACCTTGACGGGCTCGTCGGGAAGAAACCCCGCTTCATCCTCATGAACAAGGCGGACCTCGCAAACAAGGAGGAGGTCGACCGTTTCGCTTCCTTTTTCGCCTCCGAAGGTCTCAAGGCCTTGCCGCTGCAAGCGGATTCGAAGGCATCCATCCGCCGCATCCTCCCCGCCACCGAAACATATCTTGAAGAACTCTCCGGGCCCAAAACGCCCAAACACCGCACTTTCCGACCGTTCCGCGCTCTGGTCGTGGGCATCCCCAATGTCGGCAAGAGCACCATCATCAACCGTCTCGTCGAAAAACGGGTCACCGCGGTGGGAGACACCCCGAACATCACCCGTCATCTCCAGGTCGTGAGAATCCACGACAAACTTGAACTCATCGACAGCCCCGGCGTGCTCTGGCCGAAGATCGCCTCGGAAGCCACCGGGCTGAAACTCGCTCTCCTTGGCGCGTTGAAAGACCATCTCATTCCCAAGGACGAAGTCGTCATCCACGGGTTCAAGTTGTTGAAGGAGCGTTATCCGGAAGCATTCCGGAAGCGTTACGACTTAGAAAGCATCGACATGGAGACCGTTGCCCTCTTTGATGCTATCGGTAGGCGCATGGGTTGTATCCAAAAGGGAGGCGGGATTGATTACGACCGGGTGATGGACCGTTTCCTCCATGATTTCCGCCACAAGAAATTCGGTCGTATCATGGTCGAGACCGTGGAGGATTTCTAGATGTATGCCCACGAAGAGAAACTATGGCGGCAAGGCTACAAACGCATCGCCGGTTGCGACGAAGTGGGGAGGGGGCCGTTGGCCGGACCCCTGGTGGCCGCGGCTGTCGTGCTCGACCCGGATGTACGCATAGAAAGGCTTGCCGACTCGAAGACCCTTTCTGCCAAGCGGAGGGAAACACTGGCCGAGGCAATAAGAGAGAAGGCCCGCGTGGCTGTCGTGATGATTCCGGCACATGAGGTGGACCGGTTGAACGTGCTTGCCGCGAGCGAGCTGGCGATGCAGAGGGCCGTAGAGGAATTGGGAGACATTGACCATATCCTCACGGACGCCCTGGTGTTGAAAGCGATTCCTCATCCGCAGACGGCCCTCATCAAAGGGGACAAGAGAAGCGCCTCTATCGCCGCCGCGAGCATCGTCGCCAAAGTGGAACGGGACGCCTATATGGAAAGGCTCGGGGAAAAACATCCCGCTTATGGCTTCGAACGGCACAAAGGCTATCCCACGAAAGAACACATACGTTTGTTGGAAGAACACGGCATCACGGACGAACACCGGAGGAGTTTCGCTCCCGTCCGGAGAATCCTCGAAAAACAGATGCGTCTGGATCTCGGGTGATGATGATGGAAACCTCTCTGCAGGCATTCCTCAGAAAACGGATCACCGACGAAATCGTCGTGTTCCCGACGGATACCGTCTATGGCATCGGCTGCCGTTACACGGAAGAAGATGCGATTGAGCGGATCTATGCGATCAAAAAACGCGAGAAGGAGAAACCTCTCGCCATCCTTTGCGCCGATATCGAGAGTGCGAGGCTTTTATGCAAGGATCCATCCGCCCTCTCACCCCATGCCGAGAGACATTGGCCCGGCCCCTTGACGCTCGTGGTCGAAAAGAGCGAACGGGTACCCCTTTCGGTGACCCGGGGCAAAGACACGGTCGGAATCCGTATCCCCGCCCACAAGACGGCGCAAGCCATCTTGGAACGTTTCGGCCCGATGGCGGTGACGAGTCTCAACGAATCGCACGAGCCGCCCGTCCTTCGTTACGATGATGCTCTCGCCTTCTCTGACCGTGTCGATTGCATCGTCGAGGGCGAAGACCTTGACGGCACACCCTCGACGGTCTATGACACGATCCACAGGAAGACGCTACGGAAGGGCGATATCGACATAGAGGGATGAAACGCTTTCAACAAGCGCCAATTTATTGTTTTTTGCCGGCGTTTTGATATAATGGTTAAGGTAGAAATCCATGAACGGAGTGGAAATCATGAGAATCCTCATCGGTTCCGACCACGGCGGTTTCGACCTCAAAAAAGCAATCAAGGCCCACCTCGAAGAACAAGGTCACAGCATTGAGGATTATGGAAGCCGCGACAAACAAAGCTGCGATTACAACGATGTCGCGAAAACACTCGCCGAGGACATCGCCAAAGGGAAGGCGCCTCGCGGCATCCTCATTTGTGGGACGGGCATCGGCATGTCCATCCAGGCCAACAAGGTGAAAGGCGTCCGCGCCGCACACGTGCATGATGTCTACAGTGCGAAAGCGACAAGGCTGCATAACGATTCGAACATTCTCACCATGGGTGGACGCGTCGTCGGGCCCGAACATGCGAAAGTCATCGTGGATACCTGGTTGGAGACAGAATTCTCCGCCGAAGAGCGTCATGTTCGTCGTGTGAAGAAAATCGAAGGCTGACACCCCGCGACATACAGGAGAGGGATGCCATGACCGACAAGAAATTCATTGTGAGATTGTTGGCGGTCGCGACGAATTTCGTGTATGAAGCCCTCGTCGCGATTGCCATCGGTTATTTCATCGGGCTCGGTCTGGACAGGCTGTTCGACCTGGACACTGTGTTCGTGGGGATTTTTATGACCATAGGGGCCATTGCGGCCATCCGCAACCTGATCGTGCGTGTCCTTCGACTCGGCAAAGAGAAAGACCGTGCGGACCTCGAAGAAAAGAAAAGACAATCGGAAGAGGACGGAGGAGAAGACCATGACAAAACGTGAAAAGGTCATGACCGAGAAGACACTCATCAAGACGTTCCTTTATGTATGGCCTTACGTGATTGTCGTGGCCGGATTGGTCTATCTCATCGGTCATCTTGTCGGAACCGAAGAGGCCTGGATATGGACTCTCAGCTTCTTTCTCGGTTCGGCCGTGAGTGTCATGTTGATGAGTCACCATTATCGGACGAGCATGAAAACGGCAGCGACCTCTCCGGAGGATTTGAAAAAAGTCGCAATCCGCAATTACATCTTCCGTTTCGCTTTCTACGCGCTCATTCTTTTCGTCGCGCATCTGAGCGACGGACTTGACCTCATATTCACTTTTGTCGGCTTCATGTCGTTCAAGGTGGCCATGTTTCTGACATTCCTCTTGAGCAAACGGGAGGTCTCGGAAGGAAACACGGGCCCCTTTGATGTGGAAAAAGACGAAGAGGAAAGCACTGAGAGCGCGCCGAGGAAGGAGGGATGTGATGATTGAGTTCTATGAGAACCTTTCGCCGAGCATCAAGGCGTCAGTCTTTTTGACGCTCGTCTTGATGGTGTTGGCGGTCATTCTCGGACACATCGTCGCGAAGAAGGATCCCACCCAACCGATCCGGGGCGTGAGCTTCTTTGTCGTTCTCATCGTCGACAGCCTGAACAAGTTCATCCGCCAATTCCACGGCAAGCAGTGGCGTCGTTTCGCACCGATCCTCATCGCGATCTTCATATTCCTGCTTGTCGCGAACACGGCGGGCCTCATCGGGTTGGAGACGCCTTTGGCCAACATCAACGTGGCCATCGCCTTCAGCATCATCGCCTTCTCGACAATCCAGGTCTCGGCACTCATCGTCCGCAGACCCTGGACGCGCATCAAGGATCTCGCGAGCCCCTCGCCGCTCCTTTTCCCGGTGAACGTCGTCAGTGAGATCTCCACCCCTTTCGCCATGGGGCTCCGTCTCTTCGGCAACATTCTCTCCGGCAGTGTCATCGCCACCATCGTTTTCAACGCTCTCGGCCATGTGGCGGGCCTTTTCGCCTTCACGGGGTTGGTCCATCCCATCTTCAACATCGGTTTCGGCATCATCCAGGCGTTCGTCTATTTCATGCTGCTGACGATCTTTTTGGCCATGGCCGTGGATGCCGGCAATGACACGGCCGAAGAATGATCCAAGGAACCGGTTCATGTCACATAGATAGAATTGACCCATAATAAGGAGGAAATGCCATGTTCACATTGTTGACCATTCTTGCCGAATCGATCTACAACGAGGATTTCGTTTCCGGTCTCGCCGCCTTTGGGGCCGGCATCGCCATGTTGACCGGTATCGGAGCTGCGCTCGGTCAGGGTTTCGCCGCCGGTAAAGCGGTCGAAGCCGTGGGTAGACAGCCCGAAGCGAGCGGCAAGATCACCACGACGATGCTCGTCGGTCAAGCGATGGCCGAGACCACCGGTCTCTACGCTTTGATCATCGCATTCGTACTCATCGGACAATAGATCCACGATTGGAGGCACCACCATGGACGCAATTATCCGAGGCATTGAACGTCTGGTAGATATCGCCCTCGGGGTGGACCCCGTCGAGATACTCATCCAGATCGGTGCGACCGTCCTTCTCATCCTCGTCGTCAAGTTCTTCTTCTGGGACAAGGTGACCGCCTTCCTCGACAAACGCCGTGAAGCCGTGGACAAAGAGATGACGGAAGCGGCCGAACAGAACGAGGAAGCGAAATCCCTGAAGAAAGAGGCCGAATACGAGCTGAAAGAAGCTCGCAAGGAAGCAAAATCCATGATTGACGAGGCCAAGACCAAGAGCGAGGATCTGAAAAGGGACATCATCGCCGAGGCGAAAGAGGACGCGCAGCATATCCGGAAGAATGCCGAACGCGACCTCGAGAAGGAGATCCGCGTCGCCCGCACGAAACTCAGAAATGAGATCATCGGTGTCGCGACCGCCCTTTCGAAGAGGGTCCTCCGCGACGAAATCGATGAGGAGACCTATGAACGCTATCTCGATGCAGCCATCGAAGAGGTGCGCAAACAATGACCATAGCCAGTGGCCCGTATGCGACCGCTTTATTCGCGTTGGCTGCGGAGAGGGAAATCATCGAGGAGGTCGAGACCGCGTTGGATAGTTTCGTGCAAAGTCTCGACGAAGAGACCGAGGATTTCTTTTTGCACCCGGGCATCGCCAAAGAGGAGAAGAGACGCATCTTACGTTCACTTTCCGGCCCCGGGGTACTTCTTGATTTCCTGTGCGTCCTTATCGACAACAACCGCATCTCCGAGCTTTTTGGAATCCTCGAGGACTTCCGGAAACTCAAGGCCCGTATGCAGGATTTGCTCGAGCTCAAGGTACACAGTCGCAAGAAACTCTCATCGGAAAGGCTCGAGGCGATAAAAGAAGAATACCAAAAACACTACAACCGGAAGGTCACCGTCGAAAACACCGTGGATGATGCGATTGTCGGCGGTCTCCGTTTCGAATTCGACGGCAAGGTCGTGGATGACACGATCAACCGCACCCTCGACCGTTTGAAGAGCCGCTTGACAAAATAGGCAGGTGATTGCATGAGCAGAATCGACCCCGCGGAGCTATCCGCCCTCATCAAACAACAGATCGAAAAATACGAAAAGAAGATCAAGACGGAGAACGTCGGCACCGTCATCAGCGTCGGCGACGGCATCGCTTTGGTCCACGGTCTGGATGAGGCCATGAGCGGTGAACTCCTGGAATTCCCGAACGAGGTCTACGGCATGGTGTTGAATCTCGAGAAACGCCATGTCGGCGCGATCATTCTCGATAAGACGACCGCGATCAAGGAAGGCGACACCGTCAAGACCACGGGCCGCATCCTGGAAGTGCCTGTGGGTGAGGAACTTCTTGGGCGGACCGTCAATCCGCTCGGGTTTCCGATCGATGGTCTCGGCAAGATCGACATCGACGAACACAGACCCTTAGAACAGAAGGCTGTCGGCGTCATGGAGAGAAAAAGCGTGGATGAACCCTTGCAGACCGGCATCAAAGTTCTTGACGCCCTCGTCCCGATCGGCCGCGGGCAAAGGGAACTCATCATCGGCGACCGCAAGACCGGGAAGACCTCCATCGCCATTGATACCATCATCAACCAAAAGGGTGGCGATGTCATCTGTATCTATGTGGCCATCGGGCAGAAGGAATCAACGGTTGCGCAGATGCAAGAGACGCTCAAACGTCACGACGCGATGGATCACACCATCATCGTCAGCGCGAGTGCGAGCGAGCCGGCCCCGCTTCTCTATCTCGCACCCTATGCCGGAGTGTCCATCGCCGAGAAGTTCATGTTCGAGGGGAAAAGCGTCCTCGTGGTCTTCGACGATCTGACGAAACATGCGAACGCCTATCGGGAATTGAGTCTTCTTTTGCGCCGTCCTCCGGGAAGGGAAGCTTTCCCCGGGGATGTCTTCTATCTGCATTCGCGCCTGCTTGAAAGAGCGGCGAAACTCAATGACGACATGGGCGGAGGGTCCATCACGGCGCTCCCCATCGTCGAGACGCAGGCCGGGGACATTTCCGCCTACATCCCCACGAATGTCATCAGCATCACCGACGGACAGATATTCTTACAAAGCGACCTCTTCTACACGGGGGTGCGTCCCGCCATCAACGCCGGCCTCTCCGTTTCGCGTGTGGGCGGTGCCGCCCAAATCGAGGCCATCAAGAAGATTTCGGGAACCCTCCGGATCGACCTTGCGAGCTATCGTGAACTCGAGGCTTTCACCCAGTTCGGAAGCGACCTCGATGAAGCGACCCGGAAGAAACTCGAACGGGGGAAACGCACGGTGGAAATCCTGAAGCAGGGTCTGCACGAAGTCCTTCCCGTCGAGAAACAGGTCTTGAGCATCTATACGCTCATCAACGGTTACCTCGACGATGTGAAAATCGCCGACATCAAGCGTTTCGAGCGCGAACTCCACGCCCATTTCGAAAAGGAAGAACCCGGGAAGAAATGTCTCGAACACATACGAACAACGAAAAACCCCCCCGATAAAGAAGACATGGACAAGGTCATCGAGAACTTCAAGAAGAAATTCTCCTGAAAGGAGGCGGATTGAATGAAATCCATGCGCGACATCAAAAAGCGGATGAACGCCACCGAGAAGACGAGCCAGATCACCAAGGCGATGCACATGGTGAGCGCGGCCAAACTCAAAAAAGCCGAACGCGCCATCCACGCCTTCCGCCCCTTGACGGAAAAATTCTCCCGTGTCCTCTCCCGCGTGTTTGCGGGCGGCGGGGACATCTCGCATCCGATGCTCGAAGGAAGAGAGGTCCACAAAGTCCTCTACATCCTCGTCGCGAGCGACCGCGGACTCGCGGGCCCCTTCAACAACCGCCTCTTCAAGGCTTTCGACGAACACGTGAAAGCGAACCATCCTGATAAGGAGGAATTCGAAGTGGCGGCTCTCGGTTTCAAAGCCTACCATTTCGCCAAGCGCCGGGACTATCCCCTGATACACGAGGATGTCATCCAGATGCGCGACGACGTCCAGTTCGTCGACTTCCAGAGTCTATCCGACCGTTTCGTCAAAGGTTACCTCTCCGGCTCTTTCGACCAGGTCGAGGTCTTTTACAACCATTTTGTGAACACGTTGACCCAGGATGTCAAACACCAGACACTCCTCCCTCTCGAGGCGAGCCCCTTCATCGCCAGCGAAGAAGAGAACGGGGAAGGCACCTACAAGAACATCTACTACTACGAACCCGACGCGAAAACGGTCCTCTTCCAGCTTCTGCCCATGTATGTGGTGCATATCCTCTATGGGATGATTCTCGAATCGAAAGCGAGCGAGCATGCGGCGCGGATGATGGCCATGAAGAGCGCCACGGACAATGCGAAAGAACTGATCAAGGACTTGAAACTCCATTACAACCGGGCGCGCCAAAGCGCCATCACCATCGAACTCACCGACATCATCGGCGGCGCCGAGGCGGTGAAGTAGGAGGATGAACATGAACAAAGGAACCGTTGTGCAGGTCATGGGACCGGTCGTGGACGTGTCCTTCGAAGAGAGTCTCCCCGAAATCAACCACGCCTTGAAAATCACCCATGGAAACGAAAATGACGAAAAACACGATATCGATTTGATTCTCGAAGTCTCCTTGCACCTTGGCGACAAGGTCGTCCGCACCATCGCCATGGATTCCACGGACGGACTCCGCCGGGGCATGGAAGTCGTCGACCTCGGCGAACCCATCTCCGTTCCCGTCGGCGACAAGACGCTCGGAAGACTTTTCAACGTTCTCGGGAATCCCATCGACGAGCAAGGAGACATCGACAAACGTATCAAACGGATGCCCATCCATCGCGAGGCGCCGAAACTGGACGAGATTGAAAGTGAGACCGAAATCCTGGAAACCGGCATCAAAGTCGTCGACCTCCTCGCCCCTTATATCAAAGGGGGAAAAATCGGTCTCTTCGGCGGAGCCGGCGTCGGCAAGACCGTCCTCATCCAGGAACTCATCAACAACATCGCCCAGGAACACGGCGGCATCAGCGTGTTCGCCGGCGTGGGCGAAAGGACGAGGGAAGGCAACGACCTCTACCACGAGATGAAGGATTCCGGCGTCCTGAAGAAGACCTCCCTCGTCTTCGGACAGATGAACGAACCGCCGGGAGCGAGGATGCGGGTCGGTCTCACGGGCCTGACGCTCGCCGAACATTTCCGGGACGAGAAGAAGCAGGACGTCCTCCTCTTCATCGACAACATCTATCGTTTCACCCAGGCCGGCGGCGAAGTATCGGCCCTTCTCGGCCGCATGCCTTCGGCTGTCGGTTATCAGCCCACCCTCGCCACGGAGATGGGACAACTCCAAGAGAGGATCACTTCGACGAAAGAAGGCTCCATCACCTCCATCCAGGCCGTGTTCGTTCCTGCGGACGACTACACCGACCCCGCACCGGCCACGACTTTCACCCATCTTGACGCGACCACGAACCTCTCGCGGAAGATTGCCGAGGAAGGCATCTATCCCGCCGTCGATCCGCTCGCTTCCACGAGCCGGGCCTTGGAACCCGACATCGTCGGCGAGGAGCACTACCATGTGGCCCGGGAAGTCCAAAGGACCATCCAGCGCTATAACGACCTCTTGGACATCATCGCCATCCTCGGCATGGAAGAACTCTCGGAAGAGGACAAGCTCGTCGTCCACAGGGCTCGCAGACTACGGTTGTTCCTTTCGCAGAATTTCCACGTCGCCGAGCAGTTCACGGGACAAAAAGGGAGCTATGTTTCCGTGAACGAGACGATCCGCGGATTCAAAGGCATCCTCGACGGTAAATACGACGATCTGCCGGAAGACGCTTTCCGCCTTGTTGGTACCATCGACGATGCGGTCGAGAAAGCCAAAAGCCAGAAGTAGGTGGTTTTATGCACCTCATCGTCATCACGCCCGAAGGCGAACTCTACAATGAAGAAGTGGACTATATCGTCGTGAGTGCTTCGGGTCTCGGCGAGTTCGCCATCATGAAGGATCACGCTCCGCTCATCTCGGCCATCGAGGTGGGCCATGTGAAGATGGTCAAAGGTGACGACCATGTTTTCACCGTGGTCATCAACGGCGCTTTGGAACATCAAAGCAACACCATCCACATCCTGGCCCAAGAAGCCCATGTCGGTTTGGAGAAAGAAAGCGCCATGGAGCATCTGAATGAAGCCCGGAAAGAACGACTCGAGGAGAACCGCAGACGCACGATGGATTTCTTGGAAGCTGAACGGGAACTCAAAAAGAACATCCGGGAAGCTCGCGCCTCCAAGCGCTGACAATGCATGTTTCACAGGCAAAATGGTTGTCTTGCCCAAGAAATATGGTATAATGAAATTGTAATGAAAACAAAAAAGGAGGAAGTACTACATGGACAAACAAAAAAGACTCATGAACCAACTCGTGGCCGATCTGGCCGTGTTGAACGTCAAGTTCCACAACCTGCATTGGAATGTGAAAGGTGAACGCTTCGCGCCCGTCCACGTGTATGTGGAAAAACTCTATGACATGCTTTTCGAGCACTACGACGAAGTCGCCGAACGACTGAAAATGCTTGGTGAATTCCCGCTCGCAAGCGTGAAATCCTATCTCGAAGTCACCAATGTCGAAGAGCTCGAGAGCAAGGATCACGACATCCCCACAGTCTATGCGACTTTGAAAGCGGACCTCGACAAAGTGAGAAGCCTCACCACCGAAATCCGCAATCTCGCCGACGACGAAGGCGATTTCGGAACGGTGGCCATGCTCGAGGACCAAGTCGCCGCCTACGACAAGGAAATCTGGTTCATCGAACAAGCCATGAAATAAGGATGACACCCTCTTCGGAGGGTGTTTTCATTCGCAAAGGGGGAATGCTATGCGCATCATCCATCTCGAAGAGACGACCTCGACGAACGACTATGTGAAGAAGCAGCGGGAGAAGCTCGAGACACCTTCATTGGTGCAAGCGGACTATCAGACGGAAGGACGGGGGCGCCGGGGAAGAACATGGAACAGTGAAAGGGGCAAGAACTTTCTCGCCACCATCTTCTTCAAAGATGACCCCGGCCCCTTCCACAGCCTTGTGCTCGCATCCTTGACGATCCTCGAAACCTTGCGGCATTTCGGTGTGCATGCACATGTCAAACTTCCGAACGACATCGTCACGGAGCGGGGGAAAATCGCGGGCATTCTCGTCGAGAGACTCGCGGGACGCGAGCCGGCGACGGCCATCGGTATCGGTCTGAATGTCAACGAGGTCTTTCAAGATTCCACCAGGGTATCGATTCGCACGGAGACCTCGGCAAAGCACGATGTCGCCCGCGTGCGGGACATTTTGGCCGACCGTTTCGAAAGGCTCTGGCGTGAGCCTTTCCAACAACTGTTCAAGACCTTCAAGAAACGCATCGACCCCGGCAGTCTCATCGGAAGGCATCAAGGAAGACGTGTGTTCGTCGAGGATGTCGACGAGGATTTCCTCTGTGTCATCGAGGGCGAGAAGATTCCGTGCCAGGAGATCGAATTCTCCTTGAAAGAGAGCAATTGAAAATTTTCTAAAATAGCACCATACGATATGTACGCACACAAACGAATTACATCGCGTTTTGATCCTGACTAGGCTACGATACGCTCAAGTGTCCGAAAAGGGCTTGGAAAAGCCTTTCGGACACTTTTGACATTTGATATGAATTGCCCTTTTCACATGAGAGGGAACACATATCGATTTGTACACATATGTTTATGAGGACATAGAAGGGTTTTATTAAATTTTGATAATCAAAATATATTGACATCGAAGGGTCGATTATCTATAATGGCGCTAAAGGAGGTTTTTTTTATGTTTGCAAAGATTCAAAAAATCATCAGCGAAGAACTCGACGTCGAATTGGAACAAGTGACGAAGGATGCCGATATCCTCGCCGACCTCGGCGCCGACTCTTTGGATGTCGTGGAACTCATCATGGCCCTCGAGGAGGCTTTCGACATTTCCGTGGACGATGCACAGGCGCAGAAGATGAAGACAGTCGGCGATATCGTCGCTTACATAGAGAAGATGAGACAATAGGACGAACCGGATCCTTATCCCGTCTTCATTCCTCCCGCACATCCAACTCAAAGGACAGGGGCGATTTCCGTGAACAACCGTGAATTGAAAACCATCATCAAGCTTTTCGAGTCCTCCAAGCTGTCGCACATGGTGCTCGAGAAGGAAAATGTGAAAATCGAACTGCACAAAGAGACCGCATCTCGTCAGCAATCCGTTGACAACCCGTCGGTGAACATCGAGCGTCCCCGACCGGATGACAAGAAAGAGGAAACCGACAAGCCGGCGTTCGATCCCGTCTGTGCACCTCTCGTGGGAACATACTATGAGGCGCCGGCTCCGGACCAGCCGCCTTTCGTCCGGGAAGGCCAGACCGTGAAAGAGGGAGACACGCTCTGCATCATCGAGGCGATGAAAGTCATGAACGAGATCTCCGCCCCCCGTGACGGCAGAATCGTCAAGATCCACGCGAAGAACGGCGACATGGTCATGTACGACCAGACTATCATGGAGATCGAATGATGGTCCAGAAAATCCTCATCGCCAATCGCGGAGAGATCGCCGTCCGGATCATCCGCACGTGTCGGCAGATGGGCATCGAGACCGTGGCTGTCTACAGCAAGGCCGATGCCGACAGTCTGCATGTCCAATTGGCGGACGAAGCGGTCTGCATCGGGGATGCGCCCGCGAGCGCATCCTATTTGCACATGGAGAACATCCTCTCCGCCGCCATCTCCAAAGGAGCCGAAGCCATCCATCCGGGCTACGGCTTTTTGAGTGAGAACGCAAAATTCGCCGAACTGTGCGATTCGTGCGGTATCACCTTCATCGCGCCCCCCGCGGAAGTCATCGAAAAGATGGGCGACAAAGCCCGGGCCAAAACCATCATGAAAGCGGCCGGTGTACCCTTGGTTCCGGGTAGCCTCGGTGCGGTCGGCATCGAAGAAGGCAAGAACGTCGCCAAAGAGGTCGGGCTCCCCGTCCTCATCAAGGCGAGCGCCGGCGGAGGTGGTCGGGGCATGCGCGTCGTGAAGCGGATGAGCGATTTCGACAAAGCCTTCCGGGCCGCCAAGCAGGAAGCCCGGGCCGCCTTCGGCGACGATGCCGTCTACATCGAGAAGCTGATCGAGAATCCGAAACACGTCGAAGTGCAGATTCTCGCCGACAAATATGAGAACGTGATCCATCTCGGGGAACGCGACTGCAGCATCCAGCGTAGAAACCAGAAAATCATCGAGGAAGCGCCGAGCACGCTCCCCGACAATCTTCGGAAAAAAATGCACGAAGCCGCCGTGCGGGCCGCCCGCCACGCCGGCTATGAGAACGCGGGCACGATCGAATTCATCGTCAAAGACGATGAATTCCATTTCATCGAGATGAACACCCGTATCCAGGTCGAACATCCCGTGAGCGAGATGGTCACGGGAATCGATATCGTCAAAGAACAGATCCGGATCGCTTCGGGCGAGAAGATCGGCATTTCCCAAGAGGATGTCGAATTCCGGGGTCATGCCATCGAAGCCCGCCTGAACGCCGAGGATCCGAAACACGATTTCCGCCCCGCCCCCGGGAAGATCGAGCTCTTCCACCTCCCGCAGGGACTCGGGGTGCGTTTCGATTCGGGAATCTATACCGATTATGAGATTCCGCCGCATTACGATTCCATGATCGGCAAACTCGTCGTGCATGGTGCCGACCGCATGGATGCCATCCGCAAGATGCGCGCGGCACTCGACGAACTCGTCATCGAGGGAGTGCCCACCAACCGGATGTTTCTGCTCATGATCATGTTGCAGGAGGACTTCGAGAAGAACAACGTGGACACCGGATTCCTCCCGCGACATCTGAAGGGGCTTTTGAAATATGAGACGCGATAGACTGAAACAGGCCTTCGAGGAGAGGAGGCGTTTCCGGGAAGCTTTGCGGACCTACAGGGACAAGCCGACTCCGGAAAAGACCCCGGACGTTCCCGAGGGTCTCTATGAAAAATGTGACGAATGCAAGCGGACCTTCGTGGCGAAGGACATGACGAAGAATCTTTTCGTCTGTCCCGAATGCGGAAACCATTTCCGTATCCGCGCCATCGACCGGATCGCCATCACCGCCGACAACGACACGTTCGTGGAGAAGGGGTTGGGATACATCACATTGAATCCCCTTTTCCAAGACGCCTACGAGCAAAAAATCGCCGAATACAAGGACAAAACGAAACTGGACGAGGCATTCGTCTATGGCTATGCCGAAATCGGCGGACACCCATGTGTGCTAGGTGTCTTGGACAGCTACTTCATGATGGGAAGCATGGGGAGTGTCGTCGGCGAGAAGGTCGTGAAAAGTGTCGAATACGCCATGGTGAAAAACCTGCCCCTCGTCCTTTTCATCGCTTCGGGGGGCGCGAGGATGCAAGAGGGCATCTACAGCCTCATGCAGATGCCGAAGACGAGTGGCGCCATCCATAAGCTCAATGAGCAGGGTCTGCTCTATATCAGCGTGCTCACCCATCCCACAACGGGCGGTGTATCCGCCTCCTTCGCTTCGCTCGGGGACATCATCCTGGCGGAACCCGGCGCGCTCATCGGTTTCGCGGGCCCCCGGGTCATCAAACAGACCATCAAGCAGGAACTCCCCGAAGGGTTCCAGACCGCGGAATTCCTTCTCGAAAAGGGCATGGTCGACAAGGTCGTCCATCGACATGACATGAAACCCGCGTTGACGAAACTCCTGCGGATGCACAGTGCGGGAGGTGAGGGCTCTTGAACATCCTGGAAAAAGAGAAGAAACTCGAGGCCCTGGAGAAAGAACTCGTCCGCCTCGACGATGAAGACGCCATCGAAGAGATCCGTCTGAAGATTGCGGATTACAAAAGAAGGGTCATGCAGAATCTCGACGCTTGGGACCGCGTGCTCCTCGCCCGCCACAAGGACCGTCCCACCGCCAGAGAAGTCGTCGACAACGTCTTTGCCGATTTCATCGAGCTGCATGGCGACAGGAACTATGCCGACGATGCGGCCGTCATGGGCGGCATCGGCGAAATCGGTGGACATGTGGTGACCATCATCGGTCAACAGAAGGGCAAGACCACCGAGGAGAACATCCGCTGCAATTTCGCGATGGCCCATCCCGAAGGTTACCGCAAGGCCTTGCGGCTCATGCGGCAGGCGCAGAAATTCCGCCGCCCGATCATCACCCTGATCGACACGCCGGGTGCGTTCCCGGGTATCGGTGCCGAAGCCCGGGGACAGAGTGAGGCCATTGCCCGCAACCTTTACGAGATGAGCGGTTTCAGTGTGCCGATCATCGCCGTCGTCATCGGCGAGGGGGGAAGCGGAGGCGCTCTGGCCATCGGTGCGGGGAACCAGATCTTCATGTTGGAAAACAGCATCTATTCCATCCTGAGTCCCGAGGGGTATGCGAGCATACTCTGGAAGGATTCCTCCAGAGCCAAGGAAGCCGCCGAAGTCATGAAATTGACGAGTTACGACCTGAAGGAGCTCGAAATCATCGACGGCATCATCCCCGAGCCCGTGGGCGGCGCCCACCGCGAACCGAACAACGTCTACAGGGCCATCAAGTCGACACTCATCCAGGCTTTGGCCCGTCTCGGCCAACAGAGTCCCTATGAGATCCGCACGGGACGTTACGCCAAATACCGAAATATCGGTTTCTTCCAGCGGTTCAACTACGAGAACCTCAAAGGAGTGGTCCGATGAACCATACAAGCATCATCGGAACCGGGTCCTATGTACCCGCGAACATCGTTTCCAACGCCACGTTCGAAAAGATCGTCGACACGTCCGACGAATGGATCCGGACGAGGACCGGAATAGAGAACCGTCATATATCCATCAACGAGAACACGAGCGATCTGGCCTATGAAGCTTCCGTGCGCGCGCTCGACGATGCGCGTCTATCCGCGGAAAGAATCGACCTCATCATCTGCGCGACTGTGACCCCGGATTATTTCATTCCGGGCGTGTCCCAGATTCTCCAACGCCGTTTGGGCTGCGATGCCATCACCGCCTTCGACATCAACGCCGCCTGCACGGGATTCATCTATGCCCTCGAGATCGCCGACAAGATGCTCGGCTCGGGAGATTACGAAAACGCCCTCGTCATCGGTGCCGAGACGCTCTCGAAATTCACCGATTTTTCCGACCGCAACACCTGTGTGCTTTTCGCCGATGCGGCCGGCGCCATGGTCCTCACCCGTGGTGAAAAACAAAGCATCAAGAAAATCGTCACCCATGCCTGGGGCGATCTGGAAGGGTTCCTCCGCATGGAGACCTATCCGCTCAAACAGGATTTTTTGACCGTCGAGGACAAACGGCCCTTCATCCGCATGAACGGTCGCGAAATCTTCAAGTTTGCCACGCGTGTGCTTCCCGAGACCATCCGGGAACTTCTCGCGCTTACCGGATATGACCTGCACGACCTCGACCTCATCATCGCCCACCAAGCGAACAAGCGCATCATCGACCACGCCGCGAAGGTTCTTGCCTTCCCGCCGGGAAAGATGTATGTTAATATTGACAGATACGGCAACACCTCCGCTGCGAGCGTCCCCCTCGCCATCGACGAAGCCAAGAGGGAAGGACGGCTCGCAAAAGGAGAACTCTTCGCCACCGTCGCCTTCGGAGCGGGATTGACCTGGGGCGGCGCCATCATCGAACTCTAGGAGGGATCATTTTGCGAGACATCACCGAACTCCTCAACACGAAATATCCCGTCATCCAGGGCGGGATGGCGAACATCGCCGACCACCGTCTCGCCAGCGCCGTCAGCAACGCCGGAGGCCTCGGCCTCATCGGCAGCGGTGGTTGGGACATGGAAAGAGTCAGAGAAGAGGTCCGTAAGACCCGTGAGAGGACCGACAAGCCCTTCGGTGTGAACATCATGCTGATGAGCCCCCATGCCGAAGACATCACCGACATGGTCATAGAAGAAAAAGTCCCCGTCGTCACGACCGGCGCCGGCAATCCCGGTCCCCATGTGAAGAAATGGAAAGAGGCCGGTATCATCGTCATTCCCGTGGTTCCGAGCGTGGCACTCGCGAAGCGCGTCGTCCGTTACGGGGTCGATGCCGTCGTCGTCGAGGGAACCGAAGCCGGCGGACACATCGGCGAACTCTCCACCTTCGCTCTCGTGCCACAGGTCGCGGACGCCGTCGATGTACCGGTGATCGCCGCCGGCGGCATCGCCGATCATCGCGGGGTCGATGCGGCTTTCGCCCTCGGCGCCAAGGGTGTGCAGGTGGGCACTGTGCTCCTCGCCTCGAAGGAGTGTCCGATCCACGAGAACTACAAACAGAAGGTCCTCAAGGCGAAAGACACCGACACCATCGTCACCGGCAGGGAGACCAAAGCCCCCGTGCGCGTCTTGAAAAACAAGATGGCCAAGAAATACCTTGAACTCTCACGTCGCGGCGTCGACCTCATGGAACTCGAGCGGCTCACGCTCGGGTCCTTGTGGAAAGCCGTTTGTGACGGCGACCTTGATGAAGGTTCCTTCATGGCGGGACAAATCTCCGGTTTGGTCACATCCATCCGCAGTGTCGAGGAGATCTTCCAAGACATGTTTGAAAACAGTCGCGCCTACAAGGAGACGCACCCGTGAAAGTCGCTTTCCTCTTTTCCGGGCAGGGCGCGCAAGAAAAAGGCATGGGGAAGGACCTCTTCGACACCGAGCCCGTCTTCCGAAAACGGATCGAAGAGGCTGAAGGGATATTGCCTTACAGTCTCACGGACATCATGTTCGAGGATGAAAAGAGACTTTCCTCCGGCCGCTACGGCCAAGTGGCGATTTTCGCCATGGGTGTCGCTCTCAAAGACCTCATGGAGGAGAAAGGGATCACGAGTGAAGGTTCCGCGGGTCTTTCTTTGGGAGAATACACAGCCTATTATGACCGGGGCGTTTACGGATTCGCGACCGGCATCCGGCTCATCGATCATAGGGCCCATTTCATGACGGAAGCGACAGCGGACCTTGCGGGCGGCATGCTCGCCGTGCGTGCGAGCATTGACGATGTGGTTCCCGTTGTCGAATCCCTCGAGGGGATTTACATCGCCAACCATAACCTCGAAAAGCAGATTGTGGTCGCCGGAAGTGACAAAGACCTCAAACAATTCCAAAAGGCGGCCGAAAAAAAAGGAATCCGTCGTATCCGCCCGTTGCCCACAACCGGTCCTTTCCATACCCCCTTGATGGAAAAGGCCGCCCGGAGTCTTTGCGACTATCTCTTTGCGGTCAAGCTACAGCCTCCCCGGGGAAAGCTCTATTTGAACACTACGGGAAGGTGTCACACGGACGAGAACCTCAAAGACACCATGTGTGAACACATGACGAGCACGGTACGGTTTTACGACCTCTTGGTGAACATGGTCGCGGACGGGTTCGACACCTTCGTCGAACTCGGACCCGGCGGCATTTTGCGGAATTTCGTGAAAAAGACCCACCCCGGGGTGGAAGCGTATCATGTGGAAGATGCGGATACCCTGGAACACACACTTGATAACTTGAAAGGAGTGTCCTCTCATGAATGCTGACTCCAAGGTGGCGATTGTCACCGGCGCATCCAGGGGCATCGGCAAGGCGATCGCCCTTGCTCTCGGCAAGCAGGGTCATCGGGTCGTTGTCAACTATCATTCGAATGTCGAAGAGGCAGAAGCCGTGGTCCGTGCCGTCAAAGAGACGGGCGGAGAAGCAGTGGCGCACCAAGCCGACGTCTCGGACTATGCGGAGGCGGAAGGTCTTGTGGAAAAGGCCAAGGAGACCTTCGGCCGGATCGACATCCTCGTCAACAATTCCGGTATCGCCCGCGACCAGTTGATGCTCCGGATGAAAGAGGAGGATTTCGACAAGGTGATCGCGGTCAATCTCAAAGGCGCCTGGAACATGTGCAAACATGTCGCCAGACCCATGTTGAAGCAAAAAAGCGGCCGGATCATCAACATCGCGAGTGTGGTGGGACTCATCGGCAACGCCGGACAAACGAACTATGTCGCCAGCAAGGCGGGTCTCATCGGCATGACGAAATCTTTGGCCCAGGAATTCGGCAAAAAGAACGTGACCGTGAACGCGCTCGCTCCGGGTTTCATCCGGACCAAGATGACCGATTCTCTTCCCGAAGAGATCAAAGATGATTATCTGGCCAAAATTCCCCTCGGCCGCTTCGGTGAACCCGAAGATGTCGCCGCTGCCGTCTTGTTTTTGGCCGGCGATGCCGCCGCCTACATCAGCGGCCAGATTCTCGGCGTCAACGGGGGAATGTACGGATGAGAAGAAGAGTCGTCATCACCGGCATGGGCACCGTGAATCCCCTCGGCAACGATGTGGAAACGACATGGAAGAACGCCAAAGAAGGCAAGAACGGCATCGAGAAAATCCAAAGGATCGATACCGCCGAGATCGATGTGCATATCGCCGGGGAAGTGAAGGGGATCGACTTTTCCGAGTATCTGGGTCGCAAAAGATTCCGCCGGTTGGACCGTTTCACCCATCTGGCGTTGAAAGCCACCGATGAAGCTGTTGCTGACGCGAATCTCGCCGAGAGCGGGATAGACGAGGAAAGAGTGGGCGTCTACTACACGAGCGGCATCGGTGGGCTCGAGACCATCGCCGATGAAGAGGATAAAGCGCGAAAGAAGGGTTTCAACCGTCTCTCACCCTTTTTCATCCCGATGACGATCATCAACCTCGCCGCCGGCAACATCGCCATCCAGCACGGTTTCAAAGGGATGGCGACGGCCAGCGTGACAGCCTGTGCCAGTGCGACGAACACCATCGGTGACGCTTTCCGCGCGATCCGGGACGGCTATCTCGATGCCGCCGTCGCCGGCGGCAGCGAGGCGAGCATCACTCCCCTCGGTCTTTCGGGGTTCCGGGTCATGCAGGCCTTGAGTAAAAGCGACGACCCCGACAAGGCTTCGCGCCCCTTCGATAGGGACCGTGACGGTTTCGTCATGGGGGAAGGAGCCGGCACCCTCTTTCTCGAAGAACTCTCCTCGGCCAGAAAACGGGGCGCCAAGATCCATGGGGAGATTGTCGGGTACGGCTCCACTTGTGATGCACATCATATCACGAGTCCCGATAAAACGGGTGAAGGAGCCTACAACTGCATGCGACTGGCATTGGAAGATGCCCGCACCCCCTTGGGACAAGTCGGACATATCAACGCCCATGGAACCTCGACACCTTTGAACGACAGAATCGAGACGCTCGCCATCAAGAGACTTTTCGGTGAGAGGGCGTATGATATCGCCGTCCACTCCACTAAATCGATGATCGGCCATCTCCTCGGAGCGAGCGGTGCCGTAGAGAGCATTTTCACGATTCTCGCGGTGCGCGACAGCTATGCACCGCCGACCATCAACACCGTCAACCCCGATGAAGGTTGCGATCTCGACTACACCTTGAACAACGGAAGAGAGAGAGATATCGACATCGCCCTGTGCAACTCGTTCGGTTTCGGCGGCCACAACGCCACACTCGTGTTCAAAAAATGGGAGGAATGAAGACATGCTCATGAACAGTGACGACATCCGTCGCATCATCCCGCATCGTCACCCGTTTCTCATGATCGACGGCATCTTGGAGTTGGAAGCGGGAAAACGCGTCAAGGCGATCAAGAACGTCTCCGCCGCGGAGCCCCATTTCCAGGGCCATTTCCCCGATCAGCACGTCATGCCCGGCGTGCTCATTGTCGAGGCCATGGCGCAGGCGGGAGCGTGCGCCATTCTGAAATCCCCCGAGCACAAAGGAAAGACCCCCTTCTTCGCCGGTATCGACAAGTGCCGGTTCAAGCGCAAGGTCGTTCCCGGCGACACGTTGCTTCTTGAAGTCGAGATCACCCGCATGAAGGGTCCCGTCGGCAAGGGATGGGCGAAAGCGACGGTCGAAGGGGAACTCGCCGCGCGCGCGGAACTCATGTTCGCCCTCGGTGATTGACAACGGACCATAAAAAAAGATGAGCGGTGCGCTGCATTTCACCCGCTCATCTTTTTTCATTCATAGGCTTTCATCCCGGTGCTGCCGAACCCGCCTCGCCTCTCTTCTTCGCTTTCTTCATCTTCTTCATCCGCCCGCAGGGTCTTTTCGAAGATGCCTTGGGCGATGCGGGTCCCTTTCTTGATGGTCACGGTCTCGTCGCGGAAATTGTAGAGTTGGATGAATATGGCGCCGTCATTCTCTTCATTGCCATAATAGTCGGGATCGATGATGCCGACGTTGTTGGGGATGGTGAGACCGAATTTCCGCGGCAGCGAACTTCGCGGATAGATCTTCAAGACCTCGTCCTCGCCCATGCGGGCCTTGATGCCCGTTTCCGCGAGCACAATGGCCTTCGGGGCGATTGTGTGGTCCTTGCAGACGGCGAAATCGTAGCCGGCGCTCATTCTTGTGGAGCGTCTCGGCAAATAGACATGGGTGTAGCCTTTCGCTTTCTCGAAACCGCGCATGGAATCTTCCTTTCGTTTGGCGCTCAAAGCATGAAATTGAAGAAATAGCCGACGACATAGTAGAAGCCCAGGGTGATCCGCCGGCGCAAGGTGGGCTCCAGGGGAGTTATGTCCTCGTCATCGACGAGAGAGCCGTCGGGATTCACCTCGAGACTTCTTCCGACATAGGTGTCGAGAACCGCTTTCAAGTCCTCGGTGAACTCCTCACCGACGATGACCACCATGTTCTCGGTGCTCATGAATGTGCTTCTCGGGTCAAGATTATAGGCGCCGATCACACTGATCCGATCACCGAAGACCATGGTCTTTCCGTGGATGCTCGCGGTGGAATGGAACTCGTAGAGGGTCCCGATATCCGCAAGATCCTCCCGGTAGTGGAGATAGCCGCCCCGGGTCAAGGGGTTCGGACAGTAGGCGATGTTGTTGGTGAGGAATGTGATTTCTCTCTCATGATCATCGGGGAGATAATCCCGCATGAGCGAGGAGAAGATGATGAAGGGGGACTGGATGAACCATTCGTCCTCGGTTTCCGCCAAGGCCGAAAGCGTCTCCAACACCACGGGGTATTTCATGCCTCTTTCGATGGGGCCTCTGACGAACGTGGCATTATCGACTTTGATGGCGTCATCGATGAGAGCGTTCATGATAGCACCGATATCCCTTTCTTGGACAAAGACCTTGTAATCGGCGATTATGTCGGCAATGACACCGTCATCGGATGCCGGGTTCCGCATAGGACGCGAGAAGTCGTGGTGGAAGACCTCGAGGAAATAATCATGCATGGCCCCTACGGCCGGGACGGTTTCTCCTTCTTCTCCGAAAATGAGGACATCACGGTCGAAGGTTCCTTGGTCCGCTTGATCATCGGAAAGGAAATACCTGTCGGCCAGGTTGCGGCCGCCGCTTGTGGCGAATTGTCCGTCCACGAGGAACATCTTGTCGTGGAACCGGTTGTTCACGGTATGGGGGAGCAGGAAGTTCAAGGGTTCGTAGAGATGGAGCTCGATATTCCCGTGTGACGCGAAAGCCGCAAGCTTATCGTAATCGGGGTCGGTCGCGTAACGGCTCACGGCATCGAGGAGGACTTTGATTTCGACACCACGTTCGGCCGCTTCATAAAGGGCTCCGAGGACGATGTTCTTCGCTTCGCCGGAAGAGAGGGAGAAAGAAGAGACATACACCGTCTCTTCGGCCGATTCGATCAGGGCGACTCTCGCTTCCAACGAGAACACCCTGTCGTCGAGGGTGTGCGCATAGGTCGTCTTCTCTCCGGGGGAGAGGATTTCTTCGATATCATAGGCGATATCGGTCTCACCGATCATGAAAGGGGTCGCGAAAAGCAACACACCATAGATGAAAAGGTGTCCGAAAAAGAAATAGAGCAAAAACAGCAACGCTTTGGAAGAAGAAAGGATTCTTTTGCGCATCTTCCCCCTCCTCACCCGGCATGAGAAATTTCTTCCAATACCAATTATAGCATAAAGCGGGAGCGGGTTCCGAGAAGAAACCGTTCTCCCTCTCTTTTTTCAGGTTTCCCGAGTTTTACAGTTGTAGTGCTAAAAACTCTCCCTTACAGACCTGAAGAACTTCGAAGCCTGCTGGGATGGGCTTTTTTTATGACTTTTTGAGTTTGTATTTGATCAGTTTCAGGTATTTATTGAAATCCTCTCTGGTAGAGGACGCGTAGTCAAAGGTGACGCCAAAGGCTTCCTGAATGGCTTTGTAGTCGCTTCGAATCTGATCCTTGTCCATGTCGTAAATCAGTGTTTCCACCGTTTCCTTGCTGGTAGTCCGTCTTTCCTTTTCGGTGGTACGACGTTCCTTGAAGCCGAGTGCGCCACCGATTTCATCCAGTAATACGGCCTGGTCATTGGGAAGCGTGCAGGTGCACGCATTCAATGTGCGTTTGATTCTATCGGCGGACAACGTTTTATCACCGAGCTTGTATTGCATCAGCCTAAGAATCAGTAAGGCGGTATAACAGATAAGCATATGGCCTTCGATGTGTTTCTGTGTTCTGACATAAATCGGTCGTGTCTGTAAGTCCGATTTGGTGATTCTGAAAGACTCTTCGATGCGCCATAAACTGCCGTAGACTTCCATGATTTTCTTGTGATCATAATCAAGTTCCGATGTGATGATACAGAAATACCCGTCAAACTTCTCGTCCTCGGCGATCTTGTCATAATTGATATGGTGCACCGACTTGTCGCTTACTTCACCGGTCGCGTTTACGATGTTGCTGGTGGTGACGTACTCCCCGGCGGTATGATTGATGCTGTAAGCGTTGTTCGCCATTCTTTTTTGCGCCTTTAAAATCTTTTCTTTTCGTTTCCTTTTGGCGTAATCACTGTCTTCCTTGCTCCAGTAGATCAGAACTTTCCGTCTGCGGGTGATTGTCTTCTTGCGATTGATATTGCTATCGTAGTCCTCCAAGAAAAGCTTGTATTTGAATTTGTCGTTGCCCACGTACCCCTCTTCATCCAACATCATGTCGTGATACCTTTTGCCCTTGGGACCTCTCAGGGTTTGTGACACCACGTATCCGTCGTTCTGGTTCGTGATATAGTCGAGGTTGTTTTTGCTGTTAAGCCCCTTGTCCGCAACGACGATTAGGCGTCCCAGTCCATAGTTTTTCTTGATATCCTGCATGGCCGGTTGTAATGTTTTGCTGTCTGAGGTGTTGCCCGGAAATGTCGACATCGCAATGGGGAGGTTGTTTGAATCCATGAATAACCCAAGTTGGATGATAGGAGACAGGCGGTGTTCTTTCGAAACGCCTTTTTGCTGGTACTTTCCTTGCTCTTCTGGAAAGTCCGTCTCGAAGTAATAGTTCGTCACGTCATAAAAGGCATAGGAAGCGTCCCTGCCTATGGTCTTTTTGATCCTGTCGTTCAAATGATTTTGCAACTGAACGGACAAATCGCTGAATTTATCAAGCGCCCTATAGATATCGGGTAGGCTGAATTGGTAATCCTTGTTGTAGAACTGCTTGATTTCCTGGAGCGTACCTCTTTTGGAGTTGGGGTTCATGATGCGTTTCAAAGTCAAAAACTCAAATACCTCGTTCAAATCGTATTGGCCTTTGAATGGCTGCTTTTCGAAAAACTCTCTGATTCCTAGAAAGTCATAGATGCTTTCGAGGAACTTGTAGCCGTAGTTGTACTTCCAGTTAAACGTGTCGTTGTTCTTTCGGTTCAACGGGACACTGATCATCAGTTGTTTCTTTTTCGTGTTGAGTTTCTGCGCGTCATCAAACCGCTTCACTTCATCCAAAAAAGCCTCGCGATTTTCGTGGTCTTCCAGGTAGCCGAAGGATTTGATGGTTGTTTGTTTCGGAGACTGTTTCGGTCCCGGCCTGAAGGACTTCACCACACGCACATGCGTTTTGGTGGTTCCGTCTTTGAACTTAACCTTGTCTTTTCTAATCATGGCGCACCTCTTCCACATACTATATACCTATTATAGCATTACATAGCATTACTGTAAAGAGGTTTTTTCACTATTTTTAAAGGGCTAACTGTAAAACATTATTCTATTGCTTTTTCCCATTGATAAGCCGTTGTTCAGATGTTAAGTCTTGTTGTGTGGCTTTTAGCACTACAATTTCAACTGTGAAACTCGGGTTATA
>Ga0207421_10000742_pt1 | contig 42198 bp, 38 predicted proteins | sample SodLakKL_010_SED_4_FD_187542 | JGI IMG/M metagenome (GOLD analysis project Ga0207421, IMG submission 187542) | Alkaline sediment microbial communities from Lake Tanatar, Kulunda Steppe, Russia - 8KL_010_SED (SPAdes) (version 2) | ecosystem: Environmental > Aquatic > Non-marine Saline and...
CAACATTGAGGCGGGTGCCGCACCTGCCCCCATTTTTATCCTTCAGTCCCAAAACCCATGCTTTTGTGCAGCTTCAGCTGCAGTTGAACATTCCACGCGGCGCCCCGTCATGGAAGCGCTTCATGTGAGGGAGGAGGTGAAATCCCATTGAGCAGCCGGGACTTGCTCGAGCGGAAAATGACCGCACTGGAGGAGCAGTTGAGGCAGCTGCAGGAAGAGGTGGGCGTTCTTCGAAGGGAAGTGGAAGGCAGAGACCATCCCGTCACAAGGCTGCTGGCACAGCGGGGGCTTCAAATTCTTTCTCACGGGGACAGGGGGCAACTCCTCTTCCCCCATGATCTGCCGGAGGACCAAAAAACCCGTTTTTTCCATCTCATGCGGCGTTATTCCTTCAGGCTTTTCCTGAGAGATCTGATTCAAACCCCCCGTGGCAACCACATGAGGGCCCTGACCCGCTATTGCTCCTTGAAGACGGTGCGTGTCTACATGAAGGAGCTGGAAGAGATGGGAATCGTCGAGTTCACGGCACAGGGCGCCTATCACCTGCGCAGAACGCGCATGCCCAGTTTTGGCCCCACACTGGAGTGGTATGTGAGCGAGATTCTTCAAAGAGACTTTCTGTCCCCCGCTCTTTTCAACGTCAAACTCAAGAACACGCGCTTCGGAGGAGACTATGACGTGATCGGCAACGTGGGGCACCGGCTTCTTTACGTGGAAGCCAAATCATCTCCGCCCCGGGGCGTGGAACTGCCCAACGTCATCTCTTTTCTCAAACGCCTTGGGGATTTGCAGCCCAATGTGGCCATCTTCCTGGTGGACACGGAACTGAGGATGAAAGACAAAATCGCCCCCCTTTTCACCGAAGCCATTGATCAGGCTGGTCTGTCAAAGGACATTCCCCCTGTGGAAAGAATGGTGGACGAAATCTTTCATGTGGGACACGTGATTTATATGACCAACAGCCGAAGGGGCATTTATTCGAACCTGAGAAAATGCATTCACGATTTTCTTCGGCAATCGGGGCCAGGAACCCTCACCGTCACCGGTTTTTTTGAAAAATGGAACACAGACCCTGGGGGTTGATCCCTTCCCCCGAAAGCCCAAAGGTTGCAAAGGGGCGGGCACCACCCGGAAGAAACGACAAAGGTTGCCACTTTACAAGACCGACTCAATGGGATATGCATTTTGCTCAGTGCCTTCTTGAGAACGCACTGAAAATGCTTCTCTTTTCCTTCCAGAAGAAGCCCTGCGAAACCCATGTCCGGCAAAAGGGGGCAAAAGAATACCCTGCGTCGCGAGAAATCTTTGATGAAAACAGATGTTCAGGATAAGATAAAAGCAATTTGAGACCCGGACAAAAAGCATGAGGACAGCCAGTGTGAACAGCCACCATGGGGCAGCGTGCCACGACGCTTTTCGCCTGCGGGGGTCTCAAAAAGGCCTTCATATTTAAAAGCGAGGAAATGCAAATGTTTAAAAAGAATTTAAAGATTCTTGTCCTGGTCACCGGTTTCGCCCTCATGCTCGCCGCATGGTCGACTCTCACGGCCAAAACCAACACGGACGACTCAGACGTTTACCAATACCTGCGGCTCTTCAGCAATGTGCTGAACATCGTGCAGGACAACTACGTGGAGACGGTAGACCCCCAAAAACTCATGCATGGGGCCATCAATGGCATGTTGCGCGAACTCGATCCCCATTCATCCTTCATGAGTCCCGAAGAATACAAAGAGCTTCAGGTGGAAACGAGGGGCAGATTTGGGGGCCTGGGGATTGAGATTTCCATGCGCGAAGGCGTGCTCACCGTTGTGGCTCCCCTGGACGGAACCCCCGCGGACCGGGCGGGAATTCTGGCAGGCGATCAGATCATCAAAATCGACGACCAACCCACTTTGGACATGACCCTCACGGAAGCCGTTCAAAAGATGCGAGGGCCCAAAGGCACGGAAGTGACGCTCACCATCATCCGAAAGGGGGAACCGAAACCCCTGGAATTCGACCTGGTGCGCGACACCATATCCGTTCAGAGCGTCAGGTTTCGCACTCTTGAACCGGGATACGCTTATGTGCGAATTTCCACTTTTCAAAGTGGAACGGCCAATGACCTTCGAAAGGCTCTCAACGAACTGGAAACGGTCAACGATCCCTTGCATGGCCTGATCCTGGATCTGCGAAGCGACCCCGGTGGTCTTCTGGACCAGGCGGTGGAAGTGGCCGATGAATTCCTGAATCAGGGCCTCATCGTCTATACGGGCGGCCGCCTTGAAAGCCAGAAGATGCGCTTTGAAGCAACGAAAAACACCAAACCACGGGATTATCCCATCGTGGTCCTTGTGAATTCAGGAAGCGCCAGCGCTTCGGAAATTGTTGCGGGAGCTTTGCAGGATCACAACAGAGCGATCATTATGGGCGAACCCACATTCGGCAAAGGTTCCGTTCAGACGGTGATTCCCCTGGCCGATGGCTCCGCCCTTCGTCTGACCACTTCCCTCTACTACACGCCTTCAGGCCGCTCCATTCAGGCCAAAGGCATTGAACCGGACATACTGGTGGCTTTTGAAATCCCCTCCCAGGAAGAGGAAGACTTCGTGGATCCCCTTCGGCGCCTGAGGGAAATAGACCTTCCGCGGCACATGGAAAACGCCAGGCCTTCTGAGGATCCCAAGATGGACGCCGCCATGGAGGAAGCCCGGAAAATCCTCGCCCAGGACAATCAGTTGCGCAGGGCCCTTGACCTGCTCAAGGGTTACCGCATCATGGACAACGTGCGGGTGAGATGAGCAAACGTGGATTTGATTGAGCGCCTGTCCACCCAAAACCCTCTTCGGACAACGGACAGGCGCTCGCCATGAAGTGCCGGGCTTTCAGCAGGTGCGGGAACCTGCTTGCACTCATGTGCGTCTGATTGGAGATGAAGGGGATTCAACGGGCAGCCCTGATCCCTTTGATGCGTCGAGACCCCACTCATATGGCTTTGCAGGTTTTGACCGGATTTGGGGAAATAAGCCGGTGAAATGATTTTTTTTCTTTGACGCTACAACGCATTCCGATTGAGCCCATGCCACCAGCCAAGGACACCAAAAAAACCCGGAAGAGCAGTGCCGGCCGAAGCCGAAAAGCCTCCCCCTCCAAGGGCGCCAGGCGGCCATCCCGCTCCACCGCCTCCAAGGGGAAAAAATCCTCCAAAGGACGGAAATCCTCGAGTTTTCCCTTTCTGCCACTCACCGCCGTGTGGCTGGTTGCGGCAGTGGTCCTCTCGGGGCTCATTTTCTGGGGACAGGAAAACACCAGCCAGCAAAATGCCGTTCCCGCAGCCATATCTTCTTCCGGCGCCCCAGGCGGCGAGAAGATTCGAGTCGCCTCATTGCCTTCACGGGAAGATACGAAGGAAAGGGGACAATCCCGTAACACCGCGAACAACCCTTCTTCAGTCGGGTCTGAAACTCCATCTTCAAAGCCTTCAACGCCGAAAGCATCCTCCTCTCCAGCAAACGAAAAGACAGAGGGAGGCAAGGATCAGCGGGGAGGGGAAATGGCCCCTTCGGCCCATCCCTCCGGGGTCGGGCCGGGCACGGTTGAAATTGTCAGGAACACGGAGGCTCCCTCCCACCAGCGCACAGAAAGGCACACTTCATCCCAGCGGGCAGAAGACCCATTGAAGAGTCCCCCTGAATCGGCCTCCATGCCAAAACCCCGGGAATCTTCTCCCCCAAAGGACGAAAAAACCCTGCTGGCAGCTCTCCCTCCTGACCCGCTGCCAAGGCACAGGATTCCCACACCGCCTCCACCCCCGCCGCCCCATTTGGACCCCCCCATGGGACGGGTTGCCATCGTCATTGACGATTTCGGGCAGGATCTGAAGGTCGCCAAAGAATTCCTTCAGATTCCCTTGTCCATCACCTTCTCCGTCCTGCCCCATCAGGCTCACAGCAGAGAAATAGCGAGGCTCGCTCATTCCCGCGGGCGGGAGGTATTGCTGCACATGCCCATGGAGCCCCGGGGCTACCCGCAGGTGAACCCTGGAACAGGAGCGCTCATGCTGTCCATGAACGCACAGGACATCCAGAGTTCATTGCGCGCTGCCCTGGACACGAGCCCCTTTTTCCGCGGGGTCAACAATCACATGGGTTCGCGATTCACTGAAAGCGCTCCGGCCATGGAGCTGGTTCTGAATGAACTCGCCCGGAAGGACATGTTTTTTCTGGACAGCCGCACTTCCGCATCCAGCATGGGTGTCTTCGCAGCCCGGAAACTTCAGGTGCCAACAGGACGGCGGGACGTCTTTCTCGACCATGTGCAAACGGAAGAATTTGTGCGGGCACAAATCGATCAGCTGATCGCCAGAGCCAAGGCCAGGGGCTCGGCCATCGCCATTGGGCATCCGTATCCATCCACGCTCAAGGTGCTCAAGGAGCAAGCCGGTCGATTTGCACAAGAGGGCATTGCCGTTGTCCCCTGCGGGGAACTGATGACCACATCACCCCCCTCATCCAGCAGGTGATGCCCGCAGGAACGGTCTTTTTTCAGGTTTCCCCCAAACACGAACCAGTGTCACAAACAGAGCGCCGCTTCATTATGAAAGCTCAGGCTGCCAAAGGAGGCCATCCTATGCCCGGAAAAACGAGATCTCTTCTCTTTCATGCCCCCTTGTTTTTTCTTTTTTGGCTGGCCCCGCTCACTCTTTTTGCCCAGTCCCCCGGGGACCATATGCCCCTCAGAGATAATCTCCAGCGGCCTGAGGGGCCCAGCATACAGGTGGTGAACCCCGGCCACGACTTCGGGGAGATGATGGAGGGAGAAGTGGTCACCCATGATTATGTGATCAAAAACAGGGGGGACGCCTTTCTGGAAATTGAACGGGTGACCACAGGGACAGGGTGCGCTGTTGCCCGGTTCGACCGGACAATCCCTCCGGGAGGTGAGGGAAAGGTCACGCTTCGGATGGATTTGACCAATTATCAGGGCAGCATCAGGAAAAGTGCCACCGTTTTCAGCAATGACCCGGAAACTCCCCGGGTGCAGCTCCAGCTGCAGGGAATCGTGAATCCCCTCATTCAGGTAAAACCCGGGGACAGGATTTCCTTCAGGGGCTTTGAAGGTCATGTGCAGGAGAGGGCGATCGATTTGGTGAGCTGGTCTTCTCCTTTCAAAATACAGGGTGTGGAGACCAACCTGGAGGGCAAAGTCCAACACTCCATCGAAACGGTGGAGGAAGACAAGCACTACCGGGTCACCCTGTCCAACCTGGTGCCCCTGGGGGTGTACAACGGTTACGTGAAACTCAAAACCGATCTGGCGCGAAAGCCGGAAATCACCCTGTGGGTGAATGGCATCATCGAGGGGGAGATCTCCGTAAAACCTCAAACGCTCATGGTGGGCAGAGCCGCCAACAGAGAGGAAGTTCATCTGGGCACCGTCCTGGTGGTGAACAACCCCGGAGAAGCCTTCAGGATCATCAGCCTGGACTATGATGAAGATCTTCTGGAGATTCAGAAAAGGCCCCTGACGGCCGATGACCGTGGTTTCAGCCTGGAGATAACGCCCAGGCTGGAAAACATTCCAACGGGCACACAACTGAAAACGTTGCTGTCCATTCAGACGGAAGCGTCATCCCCTCAGAAACACGAGGTGCAGATTCACATTCTCAACATGGGGCTCAACAAGCTCGATCCCATGCCGTGAGTGCAATTTTGATGAGTCGACTTTTCAGCCTGGGCAAAAGCCCCTTCACGTCATTCCCGCCTTTCAAGGGATGACGTGAAGGGGCTTTTCAAATTGACTGAGGCAGCCTGAGTCAACAGCAGCGGGGGCTTGGTGTGTTCTATTTCTCACTCTCTGCCCTTCTGCCCCTCGCGCCGGGCAGGTTCATAGGTGCAGAGGGGTTCGGGTGCCAGATAGTTTCCCGTGCTCTCGTAAGCCCGTGCACGGCAGCCTCCGCAGACACGCAGGTATTCACAGCGTCCACATTTGCCCTCGTAGCTTTTGTAATCCCTCAATTTGAGGAAAACAGACGAATTCTTCCAGATGTCCGCAAAGCTCTGCCTTCTCACATTGCCGCAGTCCAGTTCGAGGTACCCGCAGGGCTGGACCTGGCCCACGTGGGAGATGAAAGCGAAGCCCGTCCCTCCCAGGCATCCCCTGGAAAGAGCATCCAGTCCAAAGCTTCCAAAATTGACCTCTTTCCCCTCCTCCCTGGCTCTCTGCCGAAGAATGCGGTAATAATGGGGAGCACAAGTCGCCTTGAGCTGCAGGTCCACTTTTCCTTTCTGTTCGTAAAACCAGTTGAGCGTTCTTTCATACTGTTCCGCATCGATTCCCTGTTCCACCAGGTCTTTGCCCCGGCCCATGGGAACCAGTAAAAAAATATGGTGTGCCACTGCTCCCAGGGCAACCACCATTTCCTGAATGGGCTTCAGTTCGTGCAGGTTTTGCCGGGTGATGGTGGTGTTGATCTGAAAATCAAGGCCCGCTTTCCGCGCCGCCGCCACTCCCTGCAGAGCTCCATCAAAAGCGCCCTGGACCTGGCGGAAAGCATCGTGGGAAGCGGCTGTGGCACCGTCGAGGCTCACACTGATCCGTTGAATTCCCGCGTCCATCATTCTGACCGCCAACTCTTCCGTGAGCAGGGTTCCGTTGACGGCCATGGTCATGCGAAAACCTTTTTGACTCCCATAGGCCGCGATCTCAAAGACATCGGGACGCAGAAGGGGCTCACCTCCCGTGAGAATCACGATGGGTTTCGAAAGGGCTGAGATCTCGTCGAGAAGCTGAAAGCCTTCCTCCGTTGTGAGTTCATTCTCATAGGGCCGATCCTGCGCTGCGGCCCGGCAGTGAATGCACGCCAGGTTGCAGCTTCGGGTGATTTCCCAGGCCAGCACTCGCAGCTGATTCCGTTGTTCTTCAGGGAAGGCTTCCCGATGGGCGGAGGAAGGGGATGCAGGCTTGGTCCCATGAGCATGCGCACTGGAAGGGGAATGCATGGATTGCTCCTGTTTTTCGGTTTTCACTGTAGCAGTGCGGCGGCTTCTTTGGCGAAGTAGGTCAGAATGAGGTCTGCCCCCGCCCTTCGAATGGCAAGGAGCGTCTCCATCATGGCCCTCTGCTCATCCAGCCATCCCTGAGCTGCGGCCGCCTTGATCATGGAATATTCGCCGCTCACATTGTAGGCTGCCACGGGACGGTCAAAGTCCCTTTTCACCCGGTGAACGATGTCCAGGTAGGCCAGCGCCGGTTTGACCATGACCACATCCGCCCCTTCCTGGATGTCCAGTTCCACTTCCCGCATGGCTTCGTCGGTATTGGCCGCATCCATCTGGTATCCCCGCCTGTCACCAAACTGGGGCGCCGAATGTGCCGCATCACGGAAGGGTCCGTAAAAGGCTGAACCATACTTGGCCGAATAGGCCATGATGGCCACCCCTTCGAATCCCGTGTCGTCCAGAGCGTGACGGATGGCCATCACACGGCCATCCATCATGTCCGAGGGCGCCACCATGTCCGCGCCGGCGCGGGCGTGAGACACGGCAACCTTGGCCAGAACGTCCAGGGTGGAATCGTTGTCCACCTCCTCTTTCTGCAAAAGGCCGCAGTGCCCGTGATTTGTGTATTCACAGAGGCACACATCGGTGATGACGACCAATTGGGGATACCTGTCCTTGACAGCTCGAACGGCCTCCTGCACGACACCCCTGGACGCGTGAGCTTCGCTCCCTTTGTCATTCTTTTCAGTGGGTATGCCAAAGAGGATGATGGCGGGAATGTGGAGCTGAACCACTGACTGCAGTTCCTTGAGGAGCATGTCCGTGGAAAACTGGTGCACTCCGGGCATGGAACCCACAGCATTTCTGACGCCTTTCCCAGGCACGACGAACATGGGATAAATGAGATGGTCCGCCGAGAGACGAGTCTCCCGGATCATTCGACGGAGGTTTTCCGTGCGCCGGAATCTTCTGGGCCGATACTGGGGATAATACATGCTCCTCAAACTCCCTCTCTGGTTCGTGGCACTCCTCGATGATCATGGAAAAAACCTGTCCTGAGAAAACCCTCTATGGAGCGATCTCGTCGTCGGTCAGGTAGCAGGCGGGATCGGATGCCCACATGTCCCCCGAAACGGCTTCAGCCCGCACTCGAAAATTTCCCCCGCACACCTGAAGCCATCGGCAGGCTGAACAGCGGCCCTTCACATGGAGCTTTTTTTCTTTCAGGCTGCTCAAAACGGGATGAGACGCATCCGTCCAGATTTCACTGAAGGGGCGCTCCCGCACGTTTCCAAAGGAAAGGTGCCGCCAAAACTGGTCCGCGTGCACACTGCCATCCCAGCTCACGCAGCCGAAGCCGCGTCCCGAATTGTTTCCTTCGTTCATCTGCAACAGTTCCAGAACTTCGCCGGACCGGTCAGAACCTTCCCTCAAGAGCCTCAGGTAGATGTAGGGGCCGTCCGCGTGGTTGTCCACCGTGAGCACCTCTTTGGGTTTGCCCCGCCGATGCAGATCGGCGGTGCGGTCTATGATGCAGTCCACCGCCTTCCTCGTCTCCTCGTGGCTCAGGTCATCCTCCACCAGCTCGCTTCCACGCCCCGCGTACACCAGATGGTAGAAACACACCCTTGGAATGTTGCGCTCTTCCAGCAGGTCAAAAATGGCAGGAATTTCCTGGTGGTTGAAACGGTTCATGGTGAAACGCAGGCCCACCTTGATGCCAGCTTCCTGACAGGCCGCAATGCCCTGAAGGGCCTTTTCATATGCCCCTTGGACACCTCGAAAGTGATCGTTCACCTCGTTCAGGCCATCGAGGCTGATGCCCACATAGGAAAGGCCAATGTTTTTGAGTTCCTGTGCAACCTTGGGAGTGATGAGAGTTCCATTGGTGGAAATGACGGCGCGCATGCCCTTTTTCACCGCGTAATCGGCGAGTTCCACCAGGTCGGGCCGAATGAGAGGCTCTCCCCCGGAAAAGAGCACCACCGGGCAACCAAACCGGGAGAGGTCGTCCAGCAAAGCCTTTCCCTCTTCCGTGGTCAATTCGTCCGCAAAAGCCTGGTCACGGGCATGGGCATAGCAGTGAATGCATCTGAGATTGCAACGGCGGGTGACATTCCACACGACCACGGGTTTTTTGTCCGCTGAAAACTGCAGGAGATGGGAGGGCAGCTTGCCGCTGTGCCTTCCATACCTGAGAGCATCCGAAGGTTCTACGGTTCCGCAATACAGTTTGGATATCCCGATCATGGCAAAAAGTCCTTGTCATGGCCATCCAAGAGGCAAACCACCCCGTAACCCGGCGCCGCTTTTCCTTGAGGGCGCCTTGTGCAGGAAAGGGAGGGGCGCTTCTTTTGGCCCCTTAGAGTTCCTTGCTTTCCTTGTCCGTCTCCGAGGAAGAAAGGGGGTATCTGCGGTAATTGTCCCGAATGATGAAATCCATGTAAAGGTCAGGGCTCAGGACCCCTTTTCGGGGGATGATGTGCTCCAGCCGCCCGCTTCGATCGGCGATCAGCTTGAAGGCATGAGCATAATCTCTCGAAATCTCGTTGCATATGGCTGTGGCCGGGACATCCCGGTCCAGGGCGCGCCCGATGATTTCATTGATGGCTTCCTCATTGAAATTGATCTTGAACCCATGCTTTTCATAGAAGTCGCTTTCAAACACACGCACCTGATTGTACAGAAGGATGAGTTCGTCGAAGATTTTTTCAATGGGAAACATGGTCTTCAGGTGGTGCTCCACCACCAGTTCGATGCGGTCGGGAGTGAAAACGAGAGGGTAATTCTCGATGTAATGATTCTTTTTCCTGCGAATCATGTCCCTGACCACCGACTTCTCCTGGTTGAGCATGCGCTCATAACCGGCATGCCGCTGAGGGTCGTCGGGATTGTTGAGAATCTTTTCCAGCTCTCCTTCAGGATTCTCAACCACGTCCGCATCCACCACCAGATAATTCACCTGTGTGGAGGGAAGGCTTTTTTCAAAAGGAAGCAAAGCCCTTTCCATGACACTCACCAAACCGCGGGCTCCCGTTTTTTCCTGAAAGGCCCGCTCCGCAAAAACCCGAAGGGCCTCATCTTCAAAGCGTATGTCGATGCCGTAGCTCCTGAAATCTTCTTTCTTGGAAAGGATGAGAGGGTTGTTGGGGTTTTTCAGAATTCGAAAGAGATCCTCACTGCTGAGGGGTTCAAGAACAGCCACCACGGGAAGCCGTCCGATGAACTCACTCTCAAACCCATAGGCCATGAGGTCTTCGGCCTTCACATGTCTGAGATAGGTGATCTCTTCATCCCTGCTTTCCACCGTGGCTCCAAAACCAATGCCCTGCTTCTGCATGCGCTTTCTGACCACCGCACCCAGTCCATTGAACGCCCCGCTCATGATGAAGAGGATATTCTTTGTATTGACCGTGCGCTTGTCCCGCTTTCCCGTCTTGCGAAAGTGTTCGATGGCCTGAATCTGAGAGATGGGGTCGTGTGCCACCTTCAGGTCCACTTCCGTTTCTTCCATGGGCTTGAGCAATGCGCGCTGCACCCCTGCCCTGGAGACATCCAGCCCCCATGAATTGTCAGAAGATGCGATCTTGTCCACTTCATCGATGTAGATGATGCCATGCTCCGCAAGATCCATGTCTTCGTTGGCCTCCACGACCAGTTCCCTCACCATGTCTTCCACGTCCCCGCCCACATAGCCTGTTTCGCTGAACTTGGTGGCATCACCCTTCACGAAGGGCACTCCCAGTTTCTTGGCAATGAGTTTCACCAGGTAGGTTTTGCCGACGCCGGTGGGGCCGATGAGAAGAATGTTGTTTTTGATGCGCCCCACCCCCTCTTCCCCACCCAGCCTGGATTTTTTCTGCAGGGATTTGACCCGGTTGTAGTGCGTGCAAATTTTGGTGGCAAGCACTGCCTTGGCCTGCTCCTGGCAGATCACGTGCTGGTTCAGGTAACCCTCCAGTTCTTCGGGCTTCATGCTGAACCTGATCTGATCCACTCCACCTGTTTTCCGCGACGTTTCCCTGGAGGAGTCAACGGCCTGGGGCGTCATCACGGGGGACATGACCTTGATGCGATGACCGTATTTCTTGGAAAGGTAATCGCTCAGCTCTTTTTCCAGCTCTTCCTGGCTGGGAAACTTGGGGTAGTCATCGGACATGGGACTTTCCTTAAGCTCAAAGGCATTCTTTCACTCTAAAATCATGAATTACAAATATCGGACCCTAAATATAAACGCTGCTCTGCAGCATTTCAACTGAAGCGCCTGAACCCTCAAACTCCCCCACACCCCTTCCACAACGTTTCCATCACCATTTGACCACGCGCACATTGGCAAGCGCACGTCCAAGAAAACGCTCCCCGATGGACTGGAAACGCAAAGGCACATCGGTCACGTAATAGGTGTACACGGGCGGAGTTTCATGCACTCTCTTCATTTTCATGCGCTGGAGCGTGGACGAAGTGGCTTCCGCCATGGCTCCCGCCGAATCCACCAAAGAGATGCTTTCACCCGCCACTGATTGAATGAGGGGCTTCAACAGGGGGTAATGGGTGCAGCCAAGCACGAGGGTGTCGATGTCCTGGCAAAGAACCGTTTTGAGGTACTCCCTGGCGGTCAGGCGCGTCACTTCATGATCAAGCCAGCCTTCTTCCACCAAAGGCACAAACAAGGGGCAGGATTGGGAAAAGACGCGGATGTCCGAATCATGATGGTGGATGGCCCGCGCATAGGCATTGCTGTTGATGGTGGCCGGCGTGCCGATGACCCCCACATGTTTGACCCGTGTTCGCTCCACAGCGCTTTCCGCCCCGGCGCTGATCACATCCAAAACGGGCACGGGAGACAAATCGGTGATGACCTGGTGGGCCACGGCAGCCATGGTGTTGCACGCGACGATCAGAAGCTTGACCTGCTGATTCAGTAAAAACTCAGTGATTTCGCGAGCATAGTGTGCGATGGTTTCTGTGGACTTGACGCCGTAGGGAACCCTGGCCGTGTCACCAAAGTAGATGATGTTTTCAAAGGGCAGCCGTTCCATGAGAGCCCGCACCACCGTGAGCCCTCCCACTCCGGAATCGAATACTCCTATGGCATTGTCCAAACCACTCTCCCTGCTCAAACGAAATTCGCCCCAAAGCTTGCCCTCTTCATGGTCCCTGACCTTATTGGGGCATAACTCCCTGCGCCTTGTATTGCAACACCTTTTGAAGCATCTCAAACCTGTCTGAAGGCTCGGGCATTCCATCCCTGCGGCGACTTGTCGTTTAGCGGGTCTTCAAAGGAACGGTGGCTGCAGACTCCCATGCAACTATGCTGGCCAATGAACGTGCGAGAGAACAGCTACGCGCTCTTTTCTTTTTTCACAAAATCATGGGGGTTCACGGTGAGGACGGGAACGGGTGAATTCTTCACCACTCGCTCGGCGACGCTGCCAAAAGGGAAAGCGCCTCTCATTCCATGGGTGGCCATGATGACCAGGTCGATATCCAGGTTGTCGATGGTCGTCAGTATGGTTTTGGCGGGATGGCCCATGACAATGTGTATGTGGTACCGCTTGCAGCTCGAAAGCCTTTCACTGCAAAGATTTTCCAATCTTTCCCGGGCGAGCTTCATGGATCTTTCCTGAAGGTCGTGCAAATGAGAGGAATCCGGTCCACTTCCCCAGTAATGTTCAAACGCTGTGAGGTCTTCTCCCACGTGAATCAGATGCACCTCCGCATCGTATGCCGTTGCAAGAGAAAGCACGTATGGTTCCGCAGCCGTTGCTGCAGAGGAAAAATCTGTCGGCCATAGAATTTTGCTGATTTTCATTGGAACACCTCCCGTGAGTGAATAAAACAACATGCACTGACTTTATGTCGTGCACATCTCCTCTTTACCATTTAGGCATCAAAAGAGGACAATTCAACCCCCCTGTTCTTCCGCCCGGACGATCCGATCTTCCGGACCTGTGCGGACATCCGTCATGAGCGCATACCCTGCATCCGTGAAATTTCGATCCGATGATTTTCCTTTCGTAAGGCGAATGGGGAAAGAAGGTGTCCAGGATGTTTGAAATGAACTCTCTTCTTTGGGCACAAGGTGGGTTGGGACACAGGTCTTTGAGCCCCCGGGAGCCCCCACCGACCTGAAACATGTGAGAGAAGGTGTGTGAGAGAAGGTGTGTGAGAGAAGGTGGAAGCCAGGGCTGTGTTGCCGATGATTTCAACCTGGAACCAAAGGAGACAGAAACCAATCTCCAGACCTGTCCGAGAAGCAGATTTACCTGCGAGCCTTCACCGGCTTTTCCTGATTTCCAGAGCCTTCCGGTACACTTCCTTCCGTGGCAGATCCAGGCGCTTTGCCATCTCCTCCGCCGCATCCCGGACTGTCATCCCCTCATCCGCCAAAAGTGCCGCCAGCTCTTCTTCCCAGGCGTCACCGGGGAGGGATTCTTTCCCGGCATCAGGGAATGCGCCTTCCAGAATCAGGGTGAGCTCCCCCCGGACTCCACCGGGAAAATGGTCCAACATCTCGGAAACACTCCCCCTTTTTATCTCCTCAAATTTTTTGGTCAGTTCGCGCACCACCGCCACTCGCCTGTTCCCCCAGTGCTGAAAAATGTCGGCGAGGGTTCGCTGAAGCCTCTGGGGTGATTCGTAGAGCACAAGGGTCATGGTGAGGCGGGAGTGTTCCTGAAAAAACCTCTTCCTGGAAGACCCTTTGGCTGGAGGAAAGCCCAGAAAGGCAAAAGGATGAGTGGGAAGCCCGGACACAACCAGGGCAGCCACGAGGGCCGTGGGTCCGGGTATGGAAACCGCATGAAACCCCTCTTGGACGACCTGGTGAATGAGAAGGGATCCGGGGTCGGAAATGCCCGGTGTTCCGGCATCGGTGACCAGGGCCACGTCCTGACCTTCATGGAGCACCTCCAGGATCTTACGGTTCGCGTGCGGGCCGCTGTGGCTGTGATGGCTGGTGAGAGGTTTTTGAATCCGGAAGTGGGAGAGCAGTTTTCTGGTGTGCCGTGTGTCTTCGGCGGCGATGAGATCCACGTTCCTGAGAATATGCAGCGCTCTCAGGGTGATGTCTTCCAGGTTTCCGATGGGGGTGGCCACCACGTAGAGGGTTCCCGGGCGAGGAGGGATGCCCTTGTCATTCCTTTGCATCGAAGGCATTGGGTATCCATCTGATCTGGGGAACATGGTGCCGGAAATCCACCGCAACCACGTCAAACCTGGCCGGACTGCTTTCCAGCCGATGCCGCTGCAGATACCATTTGGCGAGAAGGGTCAGTTTTCGCTGCTTGGAGGCGGAAACAGATTCCTGGGGCGAACCGAATCCTGTACCGTGGCGGGATTTCACCTCCACGAAAACAATGGTTCTTCCATCCCGGCAAACCAGGTCCAACTCCCCCAGGGCGCATCGCACGTTGCACCCGAGGATGGACATTCCCTTTTCCCTGAGGAATGCCGCTGCCGTTTCTTCCCCCTGCCGCCCCTTACTCTTTGTGTTTTCCATGAGACAGTGAGGGCGTCCGGGCTTTTTGACCGGCCACGCGGCGAAAGGTCCTGCGATGAAGGGGACACGGCCCCCACTTCTCCAAGGCAACGCAATGAGCCGCCGTGCCGTATCCTTTGTTCCTGGCAAACCCATAGGCGGGATACATTTCATCGTATTCAACCATCATACGATCGCGATGCACTTTGGCCACAATGGAGGCGGCGGCAATGGAGCCGCAGACCTGGTCACCCCTGGCAATTCCTGCCTGGGGGATGGACATGGGAAGTTCATAGGGACCGTCGATGAGGACATATTGGGGGGGCACGCGAAGGCCATGAAGGGCCTTCAGCATGGCTTGAAACGTTGCCTGAAGTATGTTGACGCGATCGATTTCCCCGGCATCCACACAACCGATTCCAAAATCCCGGGCCTCTGCCAAAATGACACGGCAGAGCTCTTCCCGCTGGAAGGCCGTCAGCTTCTTGGAATCTTTCAACGGGAGCCTCATTTCCGCTGGCAGAACCACGGCTGCAGCCACCACGGGGCCAGCCAGCGGCCCGCGTCCCACTTCATCGATGCCCGCAATGCGCTCAATTCCCCGCTGGTGCAACCCCTGTTCATAAAAAAAGGTGGCACCGGCCGGGGAATCCATGGCTCCGGGCTCCACTACCGCTTCTCACGTATGCGGGCAGCTTTTCCATGACGCTGACGCAGGTAATACAGCCTCGAACGGCGCACCCGGCCGCGCCTGAGCACCTCGATGCGATCCATCTGAGGGGAATGGAGGGGAAAGATTCGCTCCACACCCACCCCGTAGGAAACCTTGCGCACAGTGAAACTCGCTCCCATGAGGCCTTTGTGATGCCGAATGACCACCCCTTCAAAAACCTGGACGCGTTCCTTGTCGCCTTCCCTGATTTTCACGTGCACCTTCACCGTGTCCCCAATGCGAAAATCGGGGAGATCTCCGCGCATCTGTTCCTTCTGGAGACTTTCAACCAAATTGCTCATCTTCTCATTCCTCCATTGGCAGAAATACGAGGAAGCTTCCACCGCTTCCCTCTCAAACGTCTATCTCTCCATGCCCGCAAGCCGGTCCAGCATGATGGCCGCCGCACAGCGCACAGACAGGTGATTGTACCCATTGGCACCGGCGATGGGTTCCAGAATGCCGTGCACCTCATCCATCAGTTCTTTGGCCAAACCCCAACCCGTGCCCAGAAGCAACAGAATGGAGTGTTCATCCTCCTTGACCATGTCTCGTGCCCTTCCCCAGCCGATGGTTCCGTCCATGCTCCTGGCCGTTGTGGCCCAAAGCTGCGGAGGGGCCCCTGTCTCCCCTTCAATGTCGGCCACGGCGTCTTTCACTTCATGAACGAGCTTCAGCCTTTTAAGGGCTTGACTCCTCTGGGGATGCAAGTCCTTACCGATTCTTTCCACCCAGTGAGCAATGAGCTTCTGAGCGAGACACTGCTGGTCCTGCAGGGGCGTCACAATATAGCAGCAGGGCAAATCGTAGGTGCAAACCAATCGTGCGAGATCGTGCAAATCAAAATTGGTGAGAGCAGACGCTATCACCTCCGAGTTTCTATTGAGCACGGGATAGTGCACCAAAGCCACATAAATCTTTTTTTGCAAAGGGATGCACCCTTTCATGGGGATTTCAGGGATCCCGGCTTTCCTCATCGGCAGCGCGGCGAAGGAGCTTTTCATCCTCGGCCGTGAGCCGAAGCCGCGTGAAAAGGTCAGGCCGCCGATGACGCGTGCGCAGAAGGGACTGCCCCCGCCGCCATTGACGAATCATCTCATGGTTGCCCGACAATAGAATTTCCGGCACCCGCAACCCCCTGAAATCCTGAGGCCGCGTGTACTGGGGATACTCCAGCAGTTCCTGTGAAAAGGACTCGTCCGCCGCGGAAGACTCGTTTCCCAGGACTCCGGGCAAAAGCCGGGACACCGCATCCACCACCACCATGGCCCCCAGTTCGCCCCCTGTGAGGACATAGTCGCCTATGGAAATTTCCTCATCCACAAAATGGGACACAACCCGCTCGTCAACACCCTCATACCTGCCGCATAAAAGGATCACACGGGAAAGGCGGCTCAGCTCCCAGGCCTTTTCCTGGTTGAAAAGACGCCCCTGAGGACTCAGGAGAATCACCCGCGGGAGAGGACCCTGGCCTTTGATGTCTTCAATGGCACGAACGATGGGCTCGGGCTTCATGACCATGCCCTCTCCCCCTCCGAAGGGACGGTCATCGGTCATTTGATGCCTGTCACTGGCGTAATCCCTGATATTGTGCACCCTGACTTCAATGAGTCCGCGCTGCTGGGCCTTGCCCACGATGCTCTCCCCCAGGGGAACCTGAACCATTGCGGGAAAAAGCGTCAGAATTTCATAGATCATCAATGAGGCCCCGGGGAGGATCAACGGTGATCACACCCTTCACAAGGTCCACCTCCACAACCACCCCTTCAACGGCAGGGATCAGGACTTCCTTTGCTTCATGCTCCACCACATACACGTCATGGGCCGGGGTTTCGATGATGCTCTTCATGGTGCCCACCCCTTTGCCCTCCGTTGTGACCACAGAAAGCCCCAGAAGCTGGAAGTGATAGTATTCTCCTTCCTCCACGGGAGGCAGAGACTCTTCCGGAAGCAACAACTCCCGCCCAACCACTGCCTGTGCCTCATCCATCCCCGTGATTTCGTCAAAATGAATCACCAGGTGCCTGCCCTGCATGCGGAGGCTGGAGATGGTCAGAGTAGTCCGCCCATGACTTCCGCGTTCCCCGAGATAGCAGACAAAACCCGGCGTTCCGCCAGCCAGGGTTTCACCATAGGGATGGACTTTCAGCGCCCCCCGAACCCCGTGAGTGCGAACGATTTTGGCGACGGGGATCAGACGTGACAAAGGTTCCATGATTTATTCGATGATTTCGAGGACAGCACGCTTTCTGATCTTGGTGGATGCAGCGCTCAGAATGGTTCTCATGGCGCGGGCGGTTCGTCCCTGCTTGCCAATGACTTTGCCAAGATCCTCTTTGGCCACTCTCAACTCTATGACAGAAGTCTGTTCTCCTCCCACCTCGGAGACTCTCACTTTGTCAGGATTGTCCACCAAAGCCCGTGCCATAAAATCGACCAACTCTTTCAACATGGCTGCCTCCGCACCCTATGCGCCACAAGGGCAGACTTTCCCCTTCAGGAAGCGTTCACTGCAGAATCAATCCCTCTGCTTTCGAATCAAGCTGCTCACTGTGTCCGTGGGCTTGGCTCCCTGCTGCAGCCAATACTCCAGGCGCTCTTTCTTGATGACCACCTGCCCATTCTCAGGAAGGGGATTGTAGGTTCCGATATTTTCGATGAAACGGCCGTCACGGGGCGCTTCCGAGTGAGCCACCACGATCCTGTAAAATGGTCTTTTCTTTCTCCCTCCACGAGCGAGACGAATTTTTACCGGCATGACTTTGATGAAACCTCCTGTTAGTTTTGATTGCCTGAGGATCTGCAGATTTCGGCAGCAATCCGCCTTGATTTATAGCATCCAGTGCGCGTCAGAGATGAACCGCCTGAAACATGAAACCCGCAGTGGCTGAAACGCGCAGCAATGAACCTTTAAATCGCAAAAGAAACTATATACCGCATTCCCTTCAATTTAAAAAGGGAAAAACGCTCTTCTCCGTTTTCCCTTGGGTTTCTTTTTGGCCTTGGTCCCGGGAACTCCGCCCCCCATAAGCTGGCGCATCATTTTGCGTGACTCCCCATAGCTTTTGAGAAGCCGGTTGACTTCCTGGACGGAGGTTCCACTTCCCATGGCGATTCTTCGCCGGCGACTGGCATTGATGAGATCGGCATTCTGCCTTTCCCCTTTGGTCATGGAATTGATGATGGCTTCCATGCGCACCATTTCTTTTTCGTCCATCTGAAGGTTTTTCAGTTCCTTCTTCATGCCCAGGCCGGGAATCATGCCAAGAATCTGCTCGAAGGATCCCAGTTTCTTGATCTGTTTGAGCTGGCTCCTGAAGTCTTCGAGGGTGAATGAATCCTGCTTGAACTTCTCCGCCAGTTCCAAGGCCTGTTTTTCGTCGAATGTCTCCTGTGCCTTTTCGATCATGGACAGCATATCGCCCATGCCCAGAATGCGTGAAGCCATTCGGTCAGGGTGAAAAACCTCCAGAGCATCCAGCTTTTCGCCCATTCCAATATATTTGATGGGACAATCGGTCACGGCCCGAATGGAAAGGGCTGCCCCTCCGCGGGCGTCGCCATCCAGCTTGGTGAGGACCACCCCGGTGATGCCAAGCCGGTCATGAAAAGTGTCTGCCACCTGAACCGCATCCTGTCCTGTCATGGCATCGGCCACCAGAAGGATTTCGCTGGGTTCGACAATGCTTTTGACCCGATCCAGCTCCCCCATGAGTTCATCGTCCACGTGAAGACGGCCCGCCGTGTCCACGAGGAGTGTGTCACAATTGTGCTCCCTGGCAAAGGCAAAAGCTGCCTTGACAATCTCCTCGGGCTTCTGATCCGTGCGGGATGCATAGACGGGAAGGTTCAGCTGCTTCCCCAGAGTCACGAGCTGATCGATGGCCGCAGGGCGGTGCACATCGGCGGGCACAAGGCAGGGGCGCCTGGTCTCCCGGCTGAGCTTCAAAGCCAGCTTGGCCGTGGAGGTGGTCTTTCCCGAACCCTGAAGCCCCACCATCATGATGCCATTGGGCAATTTTCCCGTGAGCTTGAGGGGCTCCGCTTTCCCTCCCATGAGCCGGGTGAGATCTTCGTTGACGATTTTGATGACCTGCTGGCCCGGGGTGAGACTTTGGAGCACTTCCTGCCCCACAGCTCTCGAGGCCACACCGCTCACAAAATCTTTGGCCACCTTGAAGTGCACGTCTGCCTCAAGGAGGGCCATTCGCACTTCCCTGAGCGCCTCCTGAATGTTTTCCTCCGTGAGCTTGCCCTGCCCCTTGAGGTATTTGAATACTTTTTGCAGTCGATCCGAAAGGTTACTAAACATATGTCACACCATCCTCCTTCAGTGGTCAACCCAACCCTTATCATTGACAGAACAAGGCATGGTAAAATCTTCAACCATCGAAGTCAAGGAAGGCCTGAAGGGTGAGGGCAGTTTCGGTGCGGTCAAGAAAAAAAGGCGGGAGGAGAAGAAAAAAGGGAGGCAACACCGCCCTGAAACACTCGAAGAAACAAAAAAAAGCCGACCCAGTCCCGAAGGACTGAATCGGCTTTCAAAGTGCTGACTTCAACTACTTGATCAGAGGCACAATCAGCAGGGCTACGATGTTCACAACCTTGATCATGGGGTTGATCGCGGGACCTGCGGTGTCCTTGTACGGATCGCCTACGGTGTCGCCCGTCACTGCAGCCTTGTGAGCTTCAGAGCCTTTGCCACCAAACGCACCGTCTTCAATGTACTTCTTGGCATTGTCCCAGGCGCCACCACCGCTGGTCATGGAGATGGCCAGGAACAGACCGGTCACGATGCTGCCGATGAGCACGCCACCCAGAGCTTCCTTGCCGAAGATGAAGCCCACGAGAACGGGAGTGATCACAGGGATCAGGGCGGGAAGCATCATTTCCTTGATGGCGCTCTTGGTCACGATGTCCACGCACTTGCCGTATTCGGGCTTGGCGGTGCCATCCATGATTCCGGGAATTTCGCGGAACTGACGGCGAACTTCTTCCACAACACCACCGGCTGCCTTGCCCACGGATTCCATGAGCAGAGAACCGAAGAAGAATGGAAGCAGACCACCGATGAAAAGACCAACCAGAACCAGAGGATTGGACAGGTCGAAGAGAACCGTTTCCTCGAAAGAGCGGGAGTACTCAGCAAAGAGAACCAATGCCGCCAGAGCTGCAGAACCGATGGCGTAACCCTTGGTCACGGCTTTGGTGGTGTTGCCCACTGCATCCAGAGGATCCGTCACATTGCGAACTTCTTCAGGAAGCTCAGCCATTTCGGCAATACCACCCGCATTGTCGGTGATGGGGCCGTAGGAGTCGATGGCCACCACGATACCGGTCATGGAGAGCATGGCCACGGCGGAGAGGGCGATGGCGAAGAGACCCACGCCGGCATTGCCCGCGAAACCGCCGCCCAGGGAATAAGCATAAATAATGGCCGCACAGATGACGAGTGCGGGAGCTGCCGTGGACTTCATGCTGACGGCGAGACCGGAGATGACGTTGGTGCCATGGCCGGTGACACTGGCTTCAGCAATGTGCTTCACGGGCTTGAAGCTCTTGGACGTGTAGTATTCGGTGATGATGACGATCAGGCCGGTGAGGGCAAGACCGATGAAAACGGTCATGAACACACCCATGGTGGTGAAGGCAGGCTCAACGCCTTCCAGCTTGAGGAACCAGTCGGAGGCGAAGTATGCACCCACTGCACCGAGGATACCGGCAACGGCAAGGCCCTTGTAGAGAGCGCCCATGATGTACTGGTTGGCGCCCAGCCTCACAAAGTAGGTGCCGATGATGGAGGCGATGATGGAGATACCACCGATGAGGAGGGGAAATTCAACCCAGAGGCTTTCGGCGCCAAACACCGTCTTGGCCAGCAGCATGGCGGCGACCAGGGTCACGGTGTAGGTTTCGTAAAGGTCTGCAGCCATACCGGCGCAGTCACCCACGTTGTCGCCCACATTGTCGGCGATGACCGCAGGGTTTCTCGGATCGTCTTCGGGAATGCCCGCTTCCAGTTTACCCACAATGTCGGCGCCCACGTCGGCAGCCTTGGTGTAGATACCGCCTGCGATACGAGCGAACACGCTCATGAGCGAACAACCGAAGCCGAGGCCCACAAGCGCATGAAAGGCTTCATCGATGGGAGCAACGGTCTTGACAAATGAGTAGTAGCCGGCGATGCCGAGAAGACCAAGACCCACGACCATGATACCGGTCACGGAACCGCCCTTGAAGGCCACGGTCAGAGCTTCCTGAAGGCCTTTTTTAGCGGCTTCCGTGGTGCGGACATTGGCCTTGACGGTGACCATCATGCCAATGTAGCCGGCCAGAGCGGAACCCACTGTGCCCAGCACAAAACCCACGGCAACCCACTTGCCCAGGTAAGTGAGCAGGAAAGCAAGCACCACGGCCACGACGGCAACCGTCTTGTACTCACGGTTCAGAAACGCACTGGCGCCTTCGCGAATGGCCTCGGAAATTTCTTTCATCCTCTCATCGCCAGCGCCCTGCTTGGACACCCATGCCGCAGTGATGAGGGCAAAGGCAACCCCTGCGCCACCGCTCATTAGGGCAAACATGATGATGTTGCTCAATTCCATTAAATCCTCCTTGTCAATGAATGCATTCAAACCAGACAACTACTCAATGACCTTCGCAGAGATCAGTCTCCGCCAAACCAACTGAATATGAACCTACTCGCTCTCCCCCTCACCTCCTTGCTCAACAGTTGACAAACAGCTCCAAGCTCTCAACAAAAAGATCAACACAAAAGCTTTTTCATGACCCTCCCATCAATGACACAAACCGACACCAAAGCCCCCTCCGGTGAAAGCCCTCTCTAAGACCCTTGCCTGCTCGCTCACGGAAGAGCACCTCTACTGCCTGCGTACAGTTGCCAAAATTTTTTAGCAAAGTGTGTCTGTCACTGAACGGACGTCAAATAGATATTTTTTTCACATGCCGCACAAAGCTACTTTAGCCCATTGTTTTTGTCAAGCACAAAACTGCTCAACGGAAAAGTGAATGCTGTCGGGCAGTTGCCCGATCCAAAGACTCATTTTTTCAAAGAAATGATCTCCTGAACCTTCCCTTCCATGCCCCGTATGGCCGCGATCCTCTCATCCAGGAAACGGCTCCTGACCCGCACTTCCTCTTCACCGCGCCGGCGTTCGCTTTTCCCCTTCTCCACCGCCTGGGCCACAGCGTCCACGGTGGCGTCCACCCGCCCGAGAATTTCCCGCTGAAACTGAGCCTTCCCCTTTTCCAGGCGGTTCACGAAATCGAACCTGATGCGTCCGGCCTGCACGTCGATGGTTTCCACCATATGGCGTTTGCGTTTGTTCAGAATGAAGCGATTGGCGACGCCAAACATGTAGGCTCTGAATTTGGCAAACCGCTTCATGATGAATCCAGGGAGGACCTGTGTGACGGAGTCGGTGAGCATGTCCAACCCCACCGGCTCCTGTTTCATCTTGAAGTAGAAGTCGAGGTTCCGGGCCCAGAAAGACTCGGCATGGACAATTTCAAGAGGCACGGCAAAGAGTTCCGAAGAAAACTTCAGCAACTCGTCAAGAATCCCGTTGATGCGGGCCGCGTAGCCATTGCAGATCTTTTCAAAAGCCTCCGCGATTTTTTCTTCCTCCAATCGCCTCCAGTCAGCAAAAGCTTTTTCCACCTCGGAAACCACATACCTTTCCAAAGCGTCGTTGAGTTCTTTCAGGGAAAGATTCCTTTGCTCCTCATAGAACGCATCAAACCCCGCTTCCATGCTACGGGCCAGGTCATCCTTGAACCGCGCCAGATCCTTGTCGAGCACATCTTTGACAAAGCGCTTCAGTTCCCCATCCAGAAGGATGGCAAAGCTCTCCCTTTCAGCCAGGATCTGCCGACGGCGGCTTTCAAAGAGCTCCAGCTTGGCTTCCAGCTCTTCCAGCGGTGTTTTCAGGGACTGCTGCTCCAGCTCCAACTGAAAGCGTTCCTGTGAAAGGGCCCGCAGAAGACTCCTTCCCGCCGACCCGAGCAGGACCTTTCCCTTTTCATTGACCAGGAAATGGTGCAGCACTTTGGAGAAATCGGGCAGGCCGCTCCTGCGGAGCAACTCGTCAGAGGCGTCCAGTTTGCCCTGCAAAGCCAGCTTTGCAGACACGGGAAAAAGCCTCACTTCCCCCTCCATGGCCGCTTCCAGAGCATTTTGGGAAAAAGTGATGGACTCCCTGACTTCATCGCTGGTGAGATGGTCGATCTTGTTCAGAAGAAAGAATATTTTGTGGGAGTACTCATGAACATCCCTGAGAAAATCAATTTCCCCCTGGCTCACGGGCTGGTCCACAGAAAGCAGAAAAAGAGCCGCATCGCAACGGGGCAAATACTGATAGGCGACATCCGTGTTGTGGACGTAAATGGAACCAACTCCGGGAGTGTCGATGAGCCGCACACCCCCCTCCAGGTAAGAGGATGGGTAGGAGATGAGAACATCCCTCACATCTTTGACATTTTTGGGGTTCCCAAACTCCGTCACATATTCGGGCAGGGCCTTGAGTTCGATCTCTTTCTGGCTCCCGTCATTGAAATTCACTCGAACCGTTGTCTCCTCCCCATAGGTCAGCACCGTCACGATGGAGGTGAGAGGAACCACCGCCACGGGCAAAAGATGCTCGCCGATGAGCGCATTGATGAGGTAGGTCTTTCCCCTCTTGAACTGGCCCACCACCACCAGATTGAAGATGTTGGAGCGAAGTTTTTCCTCGAGTTCTTCACAGATTTCCGCAGTCCTTCGGGAAAGGCTGGAAGCACCTTCCAAAAGCTCCACAAGCGCCCGCCTGCCGGTGGCAAAGGAATCCCCGGCATGTGTCGGGGCTGAAACGGTTTTCACTTCAAGTTCCTGATCAGACACGGGTGAACTCCCTGAAAAAAGCAATCCATGCCGCTTTCAACGGCAAAAAGGCGAATTGTGGACAAATGCTGTCAGCCCCGACAGTCTCCGTCACATTTCGCCTCTTTCGACACGATAATGCCCATCTGTCCCTTATGAGCCGGAAACCCGGGCGCACTTCAGCCCCAACCTTTCCAGCAGGGCTTTTTCAACCACATCCGGAACCAGTCCGTTCACACAGCCCCCCGATGTGGCAACCTCCTTTATGAGGCGCGAACTGATATAAATCCAGCGCATGCCGGTCATGAGAAAAAAGGTCTCGATGTCAGCGTTCAGTTTCCGGTTCATGAGGGCCATCTGAAATTCGTACTCGAAATCGCTCACGGCCCTGAGCCCCCGCACAATCCCGTGCGCCTCCACTTTCCGGACGTAATCCACAAGAAGCCCTTTGAAGTAGTCCACTTCCACCCGGTCCTGAAGCGGGTGCCCCTCCAGAGACTTGCGAATGAGATCCAAACGTTCATCCAACGAAAAAAGAGGATTTTTTCCGGGGTGCACCGCGATGGCAATGACGATTCGATCAAAAATCTTCAAAGCGCGCTCCATGAGATCCAAATGCCCGTTGGTTATAGGATCAAAAGACCCCGGATAGACCGCCAGTTTGTCCATACCCCTCTCCTTTCAGCCTTCACAACAACCACATCCGCCGCCACAGGTCTCTCTCACGTACATGGATATGAGCGTGTCACCATATTTGCGCTCTTTCGTGCGCAACCAGCCGTCGAGACGTTCATTCATGCCATCCCTCACATGGGTCTCCACCACGGCCAAACCCTCCCCATGGAGCAGACGTTTGAGAAGGACGAGGTTTTTTTCCCCATGCCCTTTTCCATAGGGAGGGTCTAAAAAAATCACATGAAAAACGTCCCCCGCCGACTGCAGCCGCTTCACGGCATTTTCACAGGACCCCAGGATCACCTGGCTTTGCGCTTCAGCACGGCAAAGGGAAATGTTTTTTTTGATGAGTTCAACGGCCCCCGGACTCTGGTCCACAAAGACCGCCCTGTGCGCCCCCCGGCTCAGCGCTTCCAGCCCCAGCGCCCCCGATCCCGCAAAAAGATCCAGAACGTGCGCTCCCGGAACGCGCGTCCCGAGCATGCTGAAAAGGGCTTCCCGCACCTTGTCCGAAGTGGGACGTATGTCCAGCCCCCGGGGAGAAAAGAGTTTCCTTCCCCGGAATTTTCCCGCCACAATGCGCATGGGCCTACAAGAGGTTCCGTTGGATCATCTTTTCCGCGATTTGAACGGCGTTGCTGGCTGCACCCTTGCGAATATTGTCAGCAACGACCCACATGGCCAAACCGTTTTCCACGGAAGGATCCTGGCGGATGCGCCCCACCAGTGTGTCATCCTTTCCTTCCGCATCCAGCGGCATGGGATATTGAAACTGAAGGGGGTCATCCATGACTTTCACCCCCTCAGCGCGGGAAAGCAATTCTCTGGCTTCCTCAGCGGACAGGGGACGCTGCGTCTCCACGTTCACAGACTCGGAATGCCCATGATAGACGGGAACCCTCACGGTCGTGGCGCACACGCGAAGGCCGGGGTCAGAGAATATTTTTTGGGTCTCATGGACCATTTTCATCTCTTCTTCCGTGAAACCATTGTCCAGAAAGGCTCCGATGTGGGGCAAACAGTTGAAGGCGATCTGGTGGGGGTAGACCTCCCTGGTGGCCGGTTTTCCCTGCAGCACTTCACTGACCTGATGGCGCAGTTCCTCGATGGCCCGCTTGCCCGTTCCCGACACCGCCTGAAAGGTGGTCACGACAATCCGGCGGATGCCGGCCGCATCATGAATGGGCTTCAATGCGACCACCATCTGAATGGTGGAGCAGTTGGGGTTGGCAATGATTCCAGGTCCGCCCCTGATGGCATCCCCATTCACTTCGGGGACCACCAGGGGAACATTTGCGTCCATTCGAAATGCGCTGGAGTTGTCTATGACCACACACCCTGCAGAGACTGCCAGGGGACCGAATTTCTTGCTCACGCCGGACCCTGCGGAAAAAAGAGCCACGTCCACCCCCTTGAAGGAATCCTCCCTCAATTCTTCCACAGGAATGCTTTTGCCCTTGAAATTCAGAACCTTTCCGAGGGAGCGGGCCGAGGCGAGGAGCCTGATTTCTTTCACAGGAAAATTCCTCTCTTCGAGAACCTGAATCATCTGGTTCCCCACAGCTCCCGTTGCTCCCACAACCGCTACGTTATATGATTTGGCTCCCATAGTTATAAACGTCGGACCTCCCCGATTCGCAACGCCACAGAACAGGAACCTTTGCCCTTTTCTGCGAAACGCTGGTGAATGAGCCCTTGGACCCATGCTTTTCAGTGATGGAGAAACATGAAAGACGGGGACGGCTCGCCCAACCCCCTGTTTCAGTTGCCGGCGATGTGCTCCGCCACGAGGTCTCCCACCTGGGAAGTGGAGTGTCCCATGCGCCCCGCAGAGAGGCTTTCAAGGTCTTCGGCCACCACTTTCTTGATGGCCCTCTCCACCCGCCGTCCTGCTCCTTCTTCCCCCAGGGACTCGAGCATCATCTGCATGGCCGCCACCGCGGCCAGAGGGTTGATGATGTTTTTTCCCGTGTACTTGGGTGCAGAGCCGCCAATGGGTTCAAACATGGAAACTCCGGAGGGATTGATGTTGCCTCCTGCGGCGATGCCCATTCCTCCCTGGATCATGGCCCCCAGGTCCGTGATGATGTCACCGAACATATTGTCCGTCACGATCACATCAAACCACTCGGGATTTTTGACCATCCACATGCAAGTGGCGTCCACGTGGGCGTAATCGGTGGCGATGTCGGGATACTCTTTGCCAAGCTCGTGAAAAGTTCTCTCCCACAGGTCAAAGGCATAGGTGAGAACGTTTGTTTTGCCGCAGAGTGTGAGCTTCTTTTTCTTGCCACGCTTGCGGCAAAAGTCGAAGGCAAAGCGCAGACAGCGCTCCACGCCCATTCGGGTGTTGACCGACTCCTGCACGGCCACCTCGTGAGGCGTTCCCCTGCGAAGGAAGCCGCCGGAACCGGCGTAGAGCCCTTCCGTGTTTTCCCGCACCACCACAAAATCGATGTCCTCAGGATCCTTGTCCCGCAGGGGAGTTTCCACACCAGGATAAAGGATGACGGGCCGCAGATTGATGTACTGATCCAGTTGAAACCTCAGTTCCAGGAGCAGGCCCTTTTCGAGAATGCCCGGCTTCACATCGGGGTGGCCAATGGCTCCCAGCAAAATGGCGTCATAGCCCCGCAGCTCATCGAGGGTGCCGTCGGGAAGCACTTCACCCGTGCGCAGGTATCTTTCTCCCCCCAGATCAAAATGAGCCAGATTCACCTTGAAGTTTTCTTTGGAAGACACCACATCCAGCGCCTTCACCGCCTCCCGGACAACTTCCGGCCCCGTGCCGTCACCGGGGATGACCGCTATCTTGTAGGACTTGCTTTGTTCCATATTCCTTCTCTCCTGCTCGGGTAAGAATTCCTGAAGGCCCCTGGAGGCTCGCCCGTTTCATGAACCGCACCTCAAAAGCACGCTTTCATGGAAAACGCCTCCGGGCTGCCCGCCACGCCCTGAAAAACTCTTTCGCGTGGATGTAAAAGGCCGCTGCGGGCTAGCCCGTCCCTTGCTCTTCCTTCATTTGCTCCTGAACATAGGCCATGAGCCCTCCTGCCCGCAGAAGCTCTTGCATGAAGGGAGGGACCGCCTGAGCCTGATACTTCTCGTTTCGTGTGTGATTGATGATCACTCCCTGGTCCAGATCCACTTCAATTTCGTCCCCTGTGGCCGTGGGCTCGATGGCTTCAGGACATTCCAGTATGGGCAGGCCCATATTGAATGCGTTCCGGTAGAAAATTCTCGCAAAACTGTGAGCAATGACGCAGCTCAGCCCCGCTGCCTTGATGGCAATGGGCGCATGCTCCCGGGAAGAACCACAGCCGAAATTTTTTCCCGCAACGATAACGTCTCCTTCGCTCACCCTGGAGGCGAACTGAGGGTCTGCATCTTCCATGCAGTGCTGAGCGAGAACTTTCGGGTCCGACGTGTTCAGGTAGCGAGCAGGAATGATGGCGTCCGTGTCCACATCATCCCCGAATTTCCATGCTTTTCCCTTGAATTGCATTTTTTTCCCTCTCTGATACGAGCCCTGCGGCATCCGCCCCCGGCGTTGAAAAGGAATCAAAAAAGAGCCGGGCCTGTGGGGGCCCTGAGGCTCAAAGCTGACCCCATGGGATTCCTTGGTGAAAGCCCTCCCTGAACGCGGGAGAGGCATCCCAATGAGACAAAGGAATCTTCAGACCTTGTCGGGGTGCATGATGGTTCCTGCCACTGCCGAGGCAGCCGCCACAGCCGCATTGCTGAGATAGACTTCGCTTTCAGGATGCCCCATGCGGCCGACGAAGTTGCGGTTCGTGGTGGCCACCGCCCTTTCTCCTGCCGCCAGAATGCCCATGTGTCCCCCCAAACAAGGTCCACAGGTGGGCGTGCTCACAGCCGCCTCCGCCTCCAGGAATATCTCGAAAAGGCCCTCCCGCATGGCTTCCCTGTAAATGTGCTGCGTGGCGGGAATGATGAGGCAACGCACCCGGGGATGCACTTTCCGGTTCCTGAGAACTTCCGCCGCCTCCCTCAGGTCATCGAGCCTTCCATTGGTGCAGGAGCCGATGACCACCTGGTGAATGGGCACCTCATCCACTTCTGTCACAGGACGAACATTCTCGGGCAGATGCGGCAGGGCCACCATGGGTTCAAAACCGGAGACATCCCATTCATGAACGGATTCATACTGCGCATGGGGATCGCTGTGAACGAACTCATAGGGGCGGCGGGCCCTCTCTTTCACATAGGCCTCCGTGATGCTGTCGGGGGCGATGAGTCCCACCTTGGCACCGGCTTCGATGGCCATGTTGGACATGGCGAAACGATGGGACATGGGAAGGCTCTCTATCACTTCCCCCGTGAATTCCATGGCGCGGTAACGCGCCCCGTCCACCCCAATCTGGCCGATGGTGTGGAGAATGAGGTCCTTGCCCCCCACCCATTTGCGCCGCTTTCCACGATAGACGAACTTCATGGTGGGCGGCACCTTGAACCAGATCTTTCCCCGTATCATCACCGCGGCGAGATCTGTGCTTCCCACTCCCGTTGCAAAGGCTCCCAGGGCCCCATAGGTGCAGGTGTGGCTGTCGGCCCCGATCACCACATCACCGGGAAGCACCAGCCCCAGTTCGGGCAGAAGTGCATGCTCCACACCCACACGCCCCACTTCGTAGTAGTGCGGCAGCTGATGCTCTTCGGCAAACTCCCGCAGGACCTTGGCCTGCATGGCTGAAGCAATGTCTTTGTTGGGGGTGAAGTGATCCGGTATGAGAGCGACTCTTTCCCGGTCAAAAACCCTTTTGGCACCGGCACTTCGAAAGGCTTCTATGGCCAATGGAGCTGTGATGTCATTGCCAAGAGCGAAGTCCACGCCCACCTCGATCAATTCGTCGGGATGAAGTTCGCCTCTGTCCGCATGTTTTGCAAGAATCTTTTCACTGATCGTCATTGCCATCGTCTAACCTTTCCTATCCGTATCCGTGGTCGGCTTCTCTTCAGAGTCCTCACCCTGCCGCTGAACGGCCGGCTCCTCCTCTCCGGACTCCGAGTCTGCTTCCTCCTGCACGGTCCTGGAAGCCCGCCACTTTTCGACAAAGTAACCAATGGGCCCCGACAGGACATAGGCACCATTGAGGAGAAAAAGCACCACTCCGGGGCGCATGGCCACAACAGTGAGCAGGGCGATCACCCCAAAAAGGACGGGGAAGGGCTTGGCCCTGAGCATTTCAAAATCCTTGAAACTATGGAAGGGAACGGTGCTCACCATGAGGAACCCCAAAACATAAGTCATGATGAGCAGCGCCATGTTCAAAGGAACGGAGGGAGAGATGCCCATGTCGTGAATAAAAAGCACTGTGGTGGCGATCATGCCCGCGGCGCCGGGTATGGGCAGGCCCGAGAAGTACCTCTTGCTCGTGGTTTCCACCTGCACATTGAAACGGGCCAGGCGCAGGGCTCCACAGGCCAGAAAAAGGAAAGCGGCCAGCCACCCCAGCCTTCCGTAGGGCTGCAGGGCCCACAAGTACATGAGCAGCCCCGGTCCCACACCAAAGGCCACCAGGTCCGCGAGAGAATCGTATTCCACTCCGAAACGGCTCGTTGCGCGGGTCAGGCGTGCCACCTTTCCGTCCAGGATGTCGAAAACGCCCGAAATGAGGATGGCCACCGCCGCCAGTTCGTATCTGCCGTTGATGGCACTGATGATCCCGAAAAAACCAGTGAAAAGATTGGCAGTGGTGAAAAGGTTGGGCACAATGTAGGCCCCGAGGGGCACCTCACCCTCGGTGAATCGCCGCCACTTTTTCTTGCGGGAACGCCGCTTCTTCAGGTCAGCCGACATAGGGAACTCTCCCCGGCGAAAACACGGTCTCCCATGGACACCAGCACTTCCGCATCAGCAGGCACATAGACATCAAGGCGTGAACCAAAGCGGATCAGCCCAAAACGTTCTCCCCGGATCACTTGGTCACCCTCCCGTGGCCAGCAGACGATGCGCCGGGCGATGAGCCCCGCCACCTGAGTCACCACCAGATCCTGGCCCGATTGGGCACGGATCCACACCCAGTTCTGCTCATTCTCCCGGCTGGCCTTGCTCAAACCTGCATTGTGAAACCGCCCCTTCTGATAGTGAAGCCCCTTCACCACCCCTGAAAAGGGGACGCGATTCACGTGAACGTTGAAAACGGACATGAAAATGCTGATTTTCATTCGTGGTCCTTCCACGAATCGTATGGAATCCACGGGCTCGATGGCGATGATTTTTCCGTCCGCCGGAGAGACCAGGTGGCTGGCGTCGGCGGTGAGTACTCTTTCGGGATCGCGAAAAAAATGTCCCACCAGAAGCGTTCCCGCCAGGAGCGGCCACGTGAGAAGGGCATGCCCGTGAATGGCGGCCACGAGAGTCACGAACATGGCCATGAGAATGTAGGGAATTCCTTCCCGGGCAATGGGTATGTGGTCCTGTTTTTTTCTGAAATCATTTCGGCTCAAAGGATTCCCCCGCTCCTTTCCTGATCCCCGCACACGAGCGCATCCCTTTCACGAAAGAGCAACCCGGCCCGCCCGCCATCTCCCCGGACTGGCCACAAGAGGAGCAAGGGGACCGGGAATGGGGGATGCCCGTTCAGTCTAGAGCTGGCGCAAGGCTCATCACACTGAAACAACAAACGTCAAGACCTTTTGACCGCATCGAGAAAAGGCATCATGGCCCGAAGGCGCTCGCCCACCTCCTCGATTTGCAGTTGCTTTTCCATTTCCCGCCTTGCCTTGAACATGGGCCGACCCGCCTGGTTCTCGAGAATCCAGTCTCGGGCGAATTCTCCCGACTGGATTTCCTTGAGGATTTTTTCCATTTCCTTACGGGTTTCTTCCGTGATGATTCGGTTCCCCCGCGTGAGGTCCCCGTATTCGGCCGTGTCACTGATGGAGTATCTCATGTAGGCCAGACCGCCGCGGTAAATGAGGTCCACGATGAGCTTGAGCTCGTGCATGCACTCAAAGAAGGCGATTTCCGGCTGATACCCCTCTTTCACGAGGGTGTCGAAGCCCGCCTTGACCAGTTCGGAAACGCCGCCGCAAAGAACGCTCTGCTCCCCGAAAAGATCCGTTTCCGTCTCCTCCTTGAAGGTGGTTTTGAGCACTCCCGCACGGGATGAACCTATTCCTTTGGCGTAAGCCAGGGCTGTCTGAAGAGCCTGTCCGCTGGCATCCTGGTGCACGGCGTAGAGGGCGGGCACACCGGCGCCGCGCACATACTCGCTCCTCACGAGGTGTCCGGGCCCCTTGGGAGCCACCATGACCACATCCACGTCCGCAGGGGGGACGATCTGCCCGTAATGAACATTGAAACCGTGGGAAAAAAGAAGAGTCTTGCCCCCTTTCATGCATGGAGCCACATCGTTGTTGTACAAGGCGGCCTGAGCGTGATCGGGCGTGAGGATCTGGATCACATCCGCAACTTCCGCTGCCTCCCTGGCGGATACGGGGCTGAAGCCATCTTCCACAGCCTTTTCATGATTGGCGGAACCGGGCCTCTGGCCCACCACCACCTCCAGGCCACTGTCGCGAAGATTTTGAGCTTGAGCGTGGCCCTGGCTTCCATAGCCGATGACCGCCACCTTTTTTCCCTTGAGCACATTCAAATCCGCATCCGCATCGTAATAGATCTGCATTGAACCTTCTCCCCTTCTAGTGCTTTTTGCTCCTTGCCAGAGCAGCCTTGCCCGTTCGGGCCACTTCCACGATTCCAACTTGCTCCAACAGCTCCATGATGGCGCCGATCTTGCTATCGTTGCCCGTGACCTCAAGGGTGTAGAAGTGAGGACTCACATCCACCACCTTGGCCCGGAAGATGTCGGCGATGCGCAGCACTTCCGCCCGGGTTCGCTCTTCAGCACGCACCTTGATGAGCACCATCTCCCGATCGACGAAGTCCGTTTCACTGAAGTCAAAAACTTTCAGCACATCAATGAGCTTATTGAGCTGCTTCACGATCTGCGACAAAATATGCTGGTCTCCGGTGGTGACCAGTGTGATTCGGGTGATGCCCGGTTCATTGGTTTCGGCCGCCGTGATGTTTTCAATGTTGAAACTTCTGCCGCTGAACAGCCCCACCACTCTCGCCAGCACACCCGGCCGATTCTGGACCAGGATTCCAATCGTGTGTCTCTGCTTACTGTCATGACTTTCCATGTGATCTCCCCAACTCAAACCAGCAACATTTCAGAGATGGACTTCCCTGCCGGCACCATGGGGTAAACCCCTTCATCAGGTTCCACCACAAAATCCATGAGAACGGGTTTGTTCACGGAAAAAGCCTCCCGCAGCACCGGCTCCACTTCCGAGGGTTTCGTGGCCCTGAGCCCCACCGCTCCGTAGGCCTCCGCCAATTTGACAAAGTCGGGGGAGGCATCATCCAGGCAGGTGCCGCAATAGTTTTTTTGATAAAAGAGTTCCTGCCACTGCCGGACCATTCCCAGGAAACGATTGTTGAGGATGGCGACTTTGACGGGCAGACAGTTGCAGACAGCGGCCATGAGTTCCTGAATGTTCATCTGGATGCTGCCATCTCCTGCAATGTTCACCACGAGCCGCTCGGGAAAGGCCACCTGAGCCCCGATGGCGGCGGGAAGGCCGTAACCCATGGTGCCCAGTCCTCCAGAAGAGAGGAAAGAGCGGGGATGGACGAAATGGTAGTATTGAGCGGCCCACATCTGGTTCTGCCCCACCTCGGTGGCGATGATCGCTTCACCCCTGGAGATTCTGTAAATGCTTTCCACCACAAACTGGGGCTTGATCACGTCCTCCCCCTGGACGTAACGAAGGGGATAGGTTTCCCTCCAGTTGTGAATCTGCTCCAGCCAGGGCGTTCGCTGATCCTGAAGGTTTTCGATGGGTTCCGCCTGGGACATGTCTATCAGCTTGGAAAGAGCGTTCCTGCAGTCCCCCACGATGGGAATGTCCACTTCAATGTTTTTGCTGATGCTCGTGGGGTCAATGTCGATATGAATGATCTTGGCCTTGGGTGCGAACCCGCTCACCTTTCCCGTGACGCGATCATCAAAGCGGGCGCCCACAGCGATGAGCACATCCGCGTGGGACACGGCCATGTTGGCGCGATAGGTGCCGTGCATGCCCAGCATCCCCAGCCAGAGGGGATGAAGCTCCACCCCCCCTTCAGCTTCAGGCCTGGCCACTGCCGCAGGAAAAGACCCCAAACCCATGAGGGTCGACGTGACGGGAATCTGGTTCATTTCTGCAAAGCGCAAGAGTTCTTCCGTGGCACTGGCGTGAATGACGCCACCTCCCACGTAGAGAACGGGATGACGGGCTTTTTTGATGAACTGATAGGCCCTTCGTATCTGCCCCGTGTGAGCCTCTGTGGTGGGTCGATAGCCGGGAAGGTCGATCCGTTTGGGATACCTGAACTCGGCGTAAGCCTGGATCACGTCCTTGGGAAGATCCACCACAACCGGACCCGGCCGCCCCGTTCGCGCCAGATAAAAAGCCTCCTTGATGACCCGGGGGATGTCATGGACATCCCTCACCAGGTAGCTGTGCTTGGTGCAGGGACGTGTGATCCCGATGATGTCCACCTCCTGAAAGGCATCATCACCGATCATGGCCGTGGGAACCTGCCCCGTAAAAACCACCATGGGCACAGAATCCATGTAAGCGGTGGCCACTCCTGTGACGGTGTTGGTGGCACCCGGCCCCGAGGTCACCAGGCAAACCCCCACGCGACCCGTGGCCCTGGCGTAGCCATCAGCCATGTGAGCGGCCCCCTGTTCATGTCGAACCAAAATGTGCCTCACATCGGCCCGGGACATTTCATCATAGATGTCCAGAATGGACCCTCCCGGAAAACCGAAAATCACTTCCACGCCCTCGCGCTTGAGGCACTCAAAAAAAATCTGTGCTCCCTTCAGCTTCATCACTCAAAGCCCCTTGTTGTCTGAAAATGCAAGGCTGGCAAGACCATGACCCCCGCCTGATTTTGCCCTTTCAGAAGAAAATGAAAGCGCAATTCTAGAGAAAACTGAAACAACTGTCAACGCGCCGAAATAAATAAAAATTTCAAAAACCTCGTGACACGGATCGGGATCACTGTCCTCTGAATCTTTCAAGCACCTTCACCTGCGCCCTTCCCTTACCGGTCAGCTCACAATTGCAAACTGATGTTCCATCATATACAATTTAATTTTTCACAAAGACAAAGACATTTTCTGCAAAGAAAAAGAAAGGTCAGGAGGCTTCAAAAACACCATGAGACACACTCTCGCTGTTCTGGTGGAAAACAATCCGGGTGTTCTCGCCCGTGTGGCCGGACTGTTCAGCCGGCGGGGCTTCAACATTGAAAGCCTCACCGTGGGCCGCACCGAATCTCACGATGTCTCGAGAATGACCATTGTGGTGGACGGGGACGATCAGCTCATCGAGCAGGTGAGCAAGCAACTGCACAAACTCATCGACGTCATCAAGGTCCGTGACATCACCGCTGAGGAACACGTGGACAGAGACCTGGTCATGGTGAAGGTGAACGCCGATCCCAATCAGCGTGTCGAAATCATGAACATGGCCGAAGTTTTCCGCGCACGCGTGGTGGACCTGGCAGGAAAGACGATCACCTTTGAATGCACGGGGAACGAGGGCAAAATCACTGCCTTTGAGGAATCCCTTCGTCCCTACGGTATTCGCGAACTGGTTCGTACGGGCAAAGTGGCCATGCTGCGAGGATCGAGACTGCCCGGTGCCGGTGGAAGCTGGTCCGCCGAGTGAGACGGAATCATTCAGGAAGGCCTTTCTGCAGGTGAATTCCCGTGAAACACATTCCAGGAATTGACCAGGCCCTTTTTCCCCGAAAAGGGGGTGAGGGCCATTGAAATGCCACAGAACATGAGATCGCATGCCTCATAGAAAAAAAAGCACCATGGGGCCATGAGTGGAGGAGCTGCCTTGCAGATCAAATTAGCGGAAGCACTGGTGCAGTGTCTCGAAAAGGAAAAGGTGGAGGTGGTTTTCGGCTACCCCGGTGGAGCCATTCTTCCCGTTTACGATGCCCTTTATAATTCCACAAAAGTCAGGCACATCCTGGTTCGCCATGAACAGGGGGCCGCCCATGCCGCCGACGGCTATGCCCGCGTCACGGGCAAGACAGGGGTGTGCATGGCCACGTCAGGACCTGGCGCCACCAACCTCCTGACGGGAATCGCCAACGCCTACATGGACTCCATTCCCATGGTCATCTTCACGGGCCAGGTTCCCACCATTCAAATCGGAACGGACGCCTTTCAGGAGGTGGACATCACGGGGATCACCATGCCCGTCACCAAGCACAACTACCTGGTGAAGGACCCTCGAAAACTGCCCGAAATCGTACACAACGCCTTTCACATCGCATCCACAGGAAGACCGGGCCCCGTCCTCATCGATCTCCCCCGTGACATTGTCTCCCAGACCATCCAATTCACGGACTCGGGCCCCGTGCCATTGCGCGGCTACCGCCCCACCTACCGGGGCCACTCCTTCAAGATTCAGGAAGTGGCCAAAATGATCAAGAGCAGCAAAAGGCCGGTCATTTACGCGGGAGGTGGCGTGTTGAGTTCGGGAGCCCAGGATGAGCTGCTGGAACTGGCGGAACTCATTTCCGCACCCGTCACCAACACCTTCATGGGACTTTCAGGCTTTCCGGGCGAGCACCCTCTTTTCCTCGGCATGCTGGGTCTCCATGGCACACGATACGCCAACCTGGCCGTGACCGAATGCGACCTCCTCATTGCCCTGGGAGCCCGCTTCGACGACCGCGTCACCATGAAACTCAAGGAGTTCGCCCCAAAGGCCTCCGTGGTGCACATCGACATCGACCCTGCGGAAATCGGCAAATTGGTGAACACACACGTTCCACTCGTGGGAGATGTGAAAACGGTCCTCAAAGCGCTGCTTCCCCTGCTGGAAAAGGAAGACCGCACTCCCTGGCTCCACCGAATCCATGAAATCAAGGAAGAGCACCCCCTCACCTACCGCCGGAACGGAACACTCAAGCCCCAGTTCATCATTGAACAAATCTGCAGACTCACAGGGGGTGAAGCCATCGTGGTCACAGACGTGGGGCAGCACCAGATGTGGGTGGCTCAGTTCTACAAGTTTCACCGTCCGGGCATGCTCGTGTCATCGGGGGGCCTGGGATGCATGGGATTCGGACTCCCCGCAGCCATTGGGGCAAAAACGGGGCGCCCGGAAAGGCCGACCATCCTGGTCACGGGGGACGGGAGTTTCCAGATGACCATGCAGGAACTGGGAACCATGATGGAGCAAGGCCTTGACATCAAGATCGTGATCCTCAACAACCAGGCTCTCGGAATGGTGCGTCAGCTCCAGCAGTTCTACTGCGAAGGACGCTACATGGCGACCAACTTTCAGTTTCACCCCGACTTCTGCCAGCTGGCCAAAGCCTATGGCATTCCCGCCTACTCGTGGAACAGGGAGGAGGATGTCCTGCAAGCCCTGCCCCAGGTTCTTGCCACTCGGGGACCAGCCATCATGAACTGCATCATTCCCGTGGAAGAAAACGTGACCCCCATGGTGATGTCAGGCAAAGGAATACATGAAGCCATCGAATGCTAAGGCACAAACACAATCTCCCCCGCAAAACAAAAAAGGGGAAGAAAAAGACCTTCCCCTGAAGAATGTGGTCAATTTTTTCTTCGAAATGGGCATGCTCAAAAAAACGCCGCGGTCGGGTTTCCAGTTTCTCGGAAGCGGCAAGGAGTCCGTTGCCGACCATTCCTTTCGGGTGGCCCTCATCGGCTACACCATGGCACAACTGTGCCCTCATGTGGATCCCTACAAGGTGTTGTCCCTGTGCCTCTTTCACGATGTCCCCGAAACAAGGACGGGAGACATGAATTATGTGAACAAACGTTACGTGGACGTGCGGGAAACTGAGGCCATCGAAGATCTCGCCCGGTCCCTGCCTTTCGGGCATGAGTACAAAGAACTCATGAGGGAATACAGGGAGAACAAAACGGAAGAGGCCCGGCTGGTTCACGATGCGGACCAGCTGGACCTCATTTTGGAACTGAAAGAACAGAACGATCTGGGAAACCATTACGCTCGAAAGTGGATCCACTTCGCTCTCAAGCGCCTTCAGACTGATACGGGCAGAAAAATGGCCGCCCAGATCACTCGAACCGATTCCACGGCATGGTGGTTTGAAGGAAACGACCACTGGTGGTCCCCCAACCAGCCGGAGGACGATTCGGAACGATCCTGACGGGATTTTTCCAGGGGGGATCAGGTGAAGGGGGAGAAGTCCTTCCTTGGTTCAAATCCCTGCAGCCTGTTTTCAGCGCGGGAAACCATGCCCCTTCCCGGCCATCACCGTTCACTTTTGGGAGGGATCCTTCCTGCGGCGGTCCAGCAGGGACACCACCTTCTTTTTTTCGCTCCCGGCGGGAGTTTCCGGGGAATCGCCTCCCTCTTCCCCCTGCCCACTCTCCTGAGGTGTGGGTTCCTCCTCCGGCGTCAAATCCTGTTCCCGGGGAGCAACCACCTTCTCCAGCCTCATGGGCTTGCCCCCCATGGTGAAACCCTCCCCGTCGATGTAAGGCCGGCGCAAGATCCAGGTGATGACCAGCAGGGGCACCTGAAGGACCAGCAGTTTGACCTGGTACCACTGAGGCTTCACATCGGGCACAATTTCTTCAATGCGTGCGAAAAAAGCGGGAGCATCTTCCACATGCACCAACACCACGTCACCCACATCCGTCATGTCAGATTTCCTCCCATCAGGTGAAAACCTTTTCAGATCAAAGGTCCAGTTGGATTCATTCCTTTGGTGAGCCTGAGCATGCTCGAAACTCACCGCACACACCCCTCGGTATTGTGCCCGTGGAGTGCGAACAATTTCAGCTTCTTCCGTTCATGTAGCATTCGTCCAGTGTTCCGGGAACCACGGGCACCCGATCCATGGAGGGGGGAACAAATCCAAAGACCTTGTCCAGGAAATAGGTCAGGATGTTGTAAGTCACTCCCCAGAGGAGTTCTTTCTCCTGGCCCTCCAGATGGACAAAGCAGGGGTAATCATTGGACTTTCCATGAAATTTTCTTTCCAGGTGTTCAGGCACATACAATCGATAGCGCACGTAGCGCTCCGAATCCAGCAAGGACCGGAGAGGTATGTGAACGAGCCTTTCTACTTCCCAGCTCAAAGTGAACCTGTTCTGCTTGTGAACCCAGACCACCATGGGATGAATGATTCTTTTGAAAAGCAGCAGTTTCTGTGCTGGCAGGGGTCCCAGAAAACGAGTCCTCAGAGGGTTGAGCCGCATTTCTTCCCAGCTTTCCCTGAGCCCCGCCGCAAAGAGGAGGGACACCAGCCTGGCCGTTTGAGGCTCCCGCTTGCGGAACTCCCCCCAGTGAGGCCAGCGGACGAGGGGGCTGCCCGGCAGCATGAGGAGCCTGGCCAGGTAGGGATCCAGAGTCTTTTCCACCGTGCCCCCGGGACAGCACAGGTCTCCGGGTTGGGGAACAAGCTGAGAGCGTTTGTTCAGGATCACACAGGTTTCGGGAGCATGACCGTTTTCGAGGGATTCCATTCCAAGAATCAGGAGAACGCTGGATGAAATGATGCCCTTGCAAAGGTGAGCGGGAAAGAGAATTTCATCGCAGCAGTGGGTGTGGAGAACTCGAAGAACATGGGCCCTCAAAGAAGCGGGGTCATCCAGCAGACTCATATTCATGGGTTTTGTGTTTTTCTCCAAAGCAACCACTCCTGCCATTTTTCTTCGAGCTGTCCGTGAGAGACTTTCATTTTCGTTTTTACTTCAGGTGCAAAGGTCCTCACCTTCAATTCCTCGAGGATCCACCGGTATTGGAAAATGATCTCGCGGGATTCGGCGGATGATTCCCTATGGGAAGCCTCCATTTCCTCACAGCGCTCCAAATGAAGCATGATCTGCTTTTCCTTGAGTAAATCTTTTTCGGGAGCCGCGTAGGCCCTTTCGCTTCGAATGCGCAACCCCTTGAGAAGACGGGGAAGTTCACGGATCTGCTCCCTTCGATAATGGTCCAAAAAGTCGGCAGGCACAAGCTTTTTCACTTCATCCATGATGAGAGCAATGCGCTCCCCGGCCAACCCCTTGCCCCCGGCCGTGGCCTTGAAGCGCTCGAGAGCTGACCTGGCAAGGTGGCGCTCCTCAATGACGGGAAAAACCTCTTGAATCAACTCTGCGCTCAAGGCGCCCAAACGGCCTCTCAACCGCTTCACGTTGGTTTCAAACTTTGCACCGTCCAGCTCCTGCGGCCCGTGCAATTGAAAAATTTCCCGCAAAAGATAATTTTGCAGCTTCTCATTGGCCAGAGCCCTGGAACCCATGAAAAACAAAAATGGGCCCATGTCCTCGGGAAAAACCCATGCCTTCCTGAGCTGCTTCAACTCACTGGCAAAGACAGACCTGTAAAGGGCCATGAGGCCTTCCTGCGTTGCTTTCCGGGCCTCCAGGGGATCCTCGAACAGGCGCAGGGCGACCTTGTCTTCCTCCGCCACCAACCCCGAATGGGCATGATGCACGATCCCCAGGCTATCAGTTCCCAGTTCCACGCGCTGTGGAATTCCTGTCAAACGGGCCGTGTCAACGCTTTCCCTTTCCCGGTCCCGGCGAGCCTTTTCCCAGAGGGGACTCTTTTCCTGTCCCTGCACGTTGAGCTTCCTGATCTCCTCAAAATCACGCCCGGCGCCCAAAACATTCCCCTTCGAATCCACCGCCTTGAACCTCAGCCGCAAGTGGGGGGGCAGCTCTTCCTCATTCCAGGCGTCCAATGGCACCCGAACCCGGAAGTGTTCACCTATGAGGCGGCTCAGCTGGACGAACAGGTCTCCCTCGCGGTACTCCAGAAGAGCCGCAAGGCGCCCGGCTGTCTCCGATACGGGCACCAGCTGCTTTCTCACATTTTTGGGCAGAGACTTGAGCAAAAGGGTCACTTTTTCAGGGAGAAGGCCCGGAACAAGCCACCCGAAAAATGACTTTTCCAGCTGGGGAAGGAGGTGCACGGGAACCACCACCGTCACTCCGTCCTCGTCCGTTCCCGGCTGGAAGCAGTACTCCAGGGGCAGAGTCTGCTCCCCCATGACGAGGGCGTCGGGGAACTGTTCGAGACATTCCAGGTTCACCCGGGTGCGGAGCAAATCTTCCTCGGTCATGCGCAGGAAAGCGTCACCGCCCTTATCTTTGAGAAAACGGTCAAATGAGCGCAGGTCTGAGAAATGAGGGATTCTGCCGTCGTAAAAATCAAAAAGGGCCTCATCGTCCAGGAGAAGATCCCGCCGCCTTGTCTTGTTCTCCACATCTTCAAGCCGGGCCATGAGGCGCCGGTTGTGTTCCAGGAAGCCATAACGCGGAGGCAGGTCCCCCTCCACCAGGGCAGAGCGGATGAAGATTTCACGGGCATCCCCGGGATTGATTCTCCCGTAATTCACTCTTCTGCCCTCCACGATGGGCAGCCCGTAGAGAGTGACTTTTTCCAGGGCCACCACCTGCCCCCTTCTCCTTTCCCAGTGAGGTTCCGAATGGGTGTGCCGGCACAAATGGGCTCCCAGTTCCTCCAGCCAGGAAGGTTCGATGTTGGCGATGGTCCTCGCAAAAAGGCGGGAGGTCTGTACCTGTTCCGCAGCCACGATCCAGCTTCCGGCCTTACGGAAGACTCCCGACCCGGGAAAGACCATGAGCTGGCGGTTGCGAATTCCCACGTAAAGATTCTTGTCCTTGCGCATGGCCAGATGGCTCAGGTAACCGCTCACCACAGAGCGATGAACGGAGTCATAGGAAGCGGGGTGTTCATTCCATTCAAAGCCGCCCAGCTCATTGAGGATGTCGGAAATTTCCTCCTCAATGTCGCGCCATTCGCGCACACGTCTGTAAGAAACGAAATTTTCCTTGCAAAACTTGCGCATTTTAGCCCAGCTGGCAAACCTGGAGGGGGAAGATGGGGACTTCTCTTTGGGAGGCCCACTCCCTCCGGGGTTCACTTCCTCCTGCCGATCCCTTTCAGATTCATCCCCCCATGGAGATTTCCAGAAAGTGTTCCAGATTTTCAGAAGGGAAACAAAATCTGAACGTGGATCCTTGAACCGGGCATGAGCCTGATCCGCCTGGGCCTCCAGCTCCAGGGGCCGTTCCCGGCAGTCCTGTATGCTCAGGGCTGCTGCAAGGATGACCACTTCCCGCAAAGCCCCCTCATGGCGGGCTTGAATGATCATTCGGGACAACCTTGGATCCAGGGGAAGCCTGGCCATGGTCCGGCCAACAGGGGTGATTTTGCGGTTCCTGTCCACAGCCCCCAGTTCCGTGAGGACCGCGAACCCGTCCTTCACAGCTGCGGAAGAGGGGGGATCGATGAAAGGAAAATCCACCACATTTCCCAGTTTGAGATGAAGCATGCGCAGGATGACTTCAGCCAGATTGGACCGCTGAATTTCCGGTGGCGTGTGAGG